>Ga0255431_1146_pt1 | contig 13703 bp, 11 predicted proteins | sample ANMaggSeSYBR02J5_FD_182633 | JGI IMG/M metagenome (GOLD analysis project Ga0255431, IMG submission 182633) | Sediment cell enrichment communities from methane seep in Santa Monica Basin, California, United Staets - ANME aggregate JGI... | ecosystem: Environmental > Aquatic > Marine > Cold seeps >... | reverse complement strand
ACTAATCTCACTTCTCACATCATCCATACTGTTCAGGAGCTTTTCCTATCTTCTCAATCACTTGTGGCTTTTGAGGTTTAGGGCTTTCTGTTAATATCTCTTCTAATTTCACTTCAAAACGCCACATATCGCCATAATCATACAGATAAAGAATATTTTGCCCTACAAATAGTCCCAGCTCGCCAATACGCACCTCATCCACGTTTATACCGTCTTCATCGTAAGGAGATGTAAAACATTCATTGGACCAGAGTTTGCCATCCGTGAAGAAAGAATAAAGATGGTCATCATCGAAACGATAGGCTTTCCGAATAGAATGATGTAGGTCAAGCAAGGTGTGATCTGCAGATATTTCAATAGTTCTCCAGAGGTTTTTAGAAAGGGATGCCTTGAAAACATAAGTTCCATCCACAAATTTGACTCCCTCTCGCGGAAGGGATTTTTGCAATTCTCCCTCTGCAAAAAGTGGAATAAAGGGCAGGAAGAATGGATCGCCATTTTTTCCCTTATCTATTTTAATGGAAGTTTTTGACTTATTACTCTTTGGCTCGATACCTAAAAATATCTTTGTGTTCTCATCATAATATGCATATCCGGGTATTGCTTTCCATTCACCCATTTTGCGACGGAATGGTAAATTCCAGTAATACAAATTCCTTGCTTCACTTAAGATTTCAGCTATGGTTACCCCAAAAGTTGAAGGTGTTATTGATTCTGCCCTAAATAAACGTTTAGGATTCTGCTGCGCAATTAAATCTTTATCACGAGTTACTTCCCAGAAACCAAAGAAAGAAAAATAGTGTAAGAAATATTCCCAGTCAAAAAATATCATGGATATACGAGAATCCCTGTTGACCTTTACTTTAATTTTCTTTTCAGGTTGTTTTTCGCTTAAAAATCCCAAAACACAAGAAACGGAATTCATAGGTGAACGACCGAAGTATCCTGCCTGCAGCTTTTCCCAATCGGCATCTACCCAGAAGGTCTCAAGCAGGAAAAAATATTTCTCAGCGGGCTTCAATTCCTCATACAACAAAAGTCGTTCTGTTGGTTTCAAAACAATTTTACTGCCTTTTCCAGGAAACTTACCGAACAATTTTCCTGTCAGGGCCATATGGAACAACAAGTGCAAAAGAGGGTACAAGGTCTGGTTTGTTCGTGTAGTAGTATCCGGCAGAGGATAAGTCATCTTCTGGTTCAGTTCGTATAAGTGTTTTCCGGATATGAACTCATTGGTCGCAGTTAAGATTATCTTGTGCGTTTTTAAGTACTGGCAAAATGTGGCAAAATCCTGTAAAAGTGACGTGGGTTTTGATTCGGTCAATGTGATAATAGGTAATTTGGACATAGTATTCTTCTTTTAGTTAAACCATCAATTATATAGTTTGAATCCACATTTTGCTTTCAATTCCAATAAATTTTGAATTGTTGTACAACCCACTAAGAAATCTCCTTATCCAATTTCTTCTTCGCCTCAGTCTGTTCACCATAAGCAGTCTCAATAGCGCGCCTGCTGATCTCTTCATAATACCCGCCCATTTTCTCTACAAAATCCTCCTTGCTGTCCCAGAATTGTGGTGTTCCCAGCCGTTTGATAACTGCAGCAGACACATCAGGCGGCGATATATTAACTGAAATAGATTCGCTATCTCCCGCCTCCCAGAAATCATCCATGGACAAAGCAACTTCCTCTTCTTCAGCATCCTCACCAGCCGGAAGAGCCCCTGTTCCAGGCGGGCTTTCATCATCTACAGTGCGATGTTTGCGTAGAGCCGCAGTAATATCATCCTTTGTCAGGCCCCTCAATTCAAAGATCATAAAAGGGTCGCGGTCAAACTCTTCTGCGATAATATAATACAGTGCAGCAATATGTTTACAGGGATTTGCACTGTCCGGGCATGAACAGTGCGTCTTTATGTCCTTTGCCTTTCCAGGGAACAGTGACACACCTGCTGCTTCAAAAGCATCCTCAATATCATCAGGCATCTCGCCTGCAAGAAGTTTTGCCGCAAATATAGCCTTTTGTGACATCTCTTCTATTACATGATCCCATGCCCCTTCGGTGATCGGTTTGATCTCAATAGTAACGAAATAAGGTTTACTGACCGAACCCTGGACAGTTGCCTCCACTTTTCCGGCCAAGAGTTCAAAATCAAGTACCTGGCCTTTTCTGGCATATCGTCTTCCCCGATCAAGCCGGTTGCTCCAGCCAAAGGATTCCAGCACACGTACCCAGCGTTTTGACCACCAGGTATCCCCGATACTCCCCCTCTTGCTTTTGGCTTTGATACCACCTTCCACTTCTATTGGCTTTGAAGGAGCATAGCCTCCCCAGAAGTCATTACGCCAGCTCATTGTTCAACCCTCGGCATATTCCATCATTCATCTATTACTGTCTCTTGCCTCAACGCAAATAAATCTTTCAGCTGCTCAGTTGACATCTCTGTCAGCCAGCCCTCACCTGCACCTATAATATTCTCAGCAAGTGCTTTTTTATCTTCAATCATCTCATCTATCCTTTCTTCAAGGGTCCCTTCACAGACAAACTTGTGAACCTGTACATTTTTGGTCTGCCCGATCCTGAATGCCCGGTCTGTTGCCTGGTTCTCAACAGCAGGGTTCCACCACCGGTCAAAGTGGAACACGTGGCTGGCACGAGTGAGGTTAAGACCCACCCCGCCTGCTTTGAGCGAAAGTATGAATATCCGGGGTCCGCCCTTTTCTGAAAATCTCATAACCATCCGGTCCCTCTGTTTCTGGGATATTTTGCCATGCAAAAAGAGCACCTCCTGGCCAAATACATGCTGGAGATGCGTTTTAAGCATATTCCCCATCACGGAAAACTGGGTAAAGACAAGCGCAGCAGCATCTTCGGCGATTACTTCTTCCATCATCTCGGTAATCCGGTTCAACTTACCTGATCGCCCTGAAAGTGCCGAACCATCATCCAGGAACTGCGCCGGATGATTGCATACCTGTTTTAGCCTTGTGAGTGCCGATAACACGATCCCTTTTCTTTCAATTCCTTCAGAGCTCTCGATCCTCATTAGCACATCTTTAACAAAAGCCTTGTAGAGTGTGGCTTGCTCCTTTGTAAGGTTGCAGTGGACCTTCGTCTCAATTTTATCAGGCAGGTCTGTTATGATGGTAGGATCGGTCTTGAGGCGGCGCAGTATGAAAGGCGAAACAATACTTCGAAGCTTCATGCCTGCATCTTTATTATTATACCGCTCAATAGGTAGTGCAAAACTCCTCCTGAAGCCTTCTGCCGAGCCAAGGTAGCCCGGATTTAAAAACTCCATAATAGACCAGAGCTCAGATAAACGGTTCTCGACTGGTGTGCCTGTAAGAGCTACGCGGTAGTCTGATTCGATCTTGCGCACAGCCTGGGATTGCTTTGTGAACTGGTTCTTGATGTTTTGCGCTTCATCCAGCACAACCCCGCTCCAATCCACTTTTTTGAACATATCCTCATCCCTGTGGGCAAGGGCATAGGTGCTGATCACCATATCGAATTTGACAGCTTCAGAATAGAATTTATTATTCTTAAACCGGGCTGTGCCGTGATGTATCATAACCCTGAGGGATGGCGCAAACTTTTGTGCTTCTCTATACCAGTTCCCGACTACGGAGGTAGGACATATCAAAAGAGTGGGTTTTTTAACTCCCTCTTCTTTATCCTTTATAAGCAAAGCAAGAAGCTGGATTGTCTTGCCAAGGCCCATATCATCAGCAAGGCATGCCCCCAGACCGTACTGCCGCAAAAATGTTAGCCATGAGAAGCCCCTGACCTGATAAGGGCGAAGCTCACCTACAAAATCATCTGGCTGTGTTAGCTCTTCGATCCCGGTTCTGCCTGATAAACGCTCAAACAACTCTGATAACACCCCGGATGCATTAAATCCGCCAACCGGAAGACCTATTTCCGATTCACCCAGTCCTACGCTCAGCCTGAGGGCTTCATCCAGTTTCATTTCACCTGATTTTTTGGATTTGAAGAACTTAATAGCAGCTGCAATATCTTCTTTTTTGATCTCTACCCATTCTCCCCTTACACGTACAAGCGGCTCTTTGAGATTTACAAGATTCTCAAATTCCTCTTCACTTAACGGCTCACTGCCAAGAGCAAGCTTCCAGTCGTACTGGATTATTGAGTTAAAACCGAACAATTTCTTGCTGGTTTTAGGGTCTTGCTTTGGCTTGACACTCAATGTTACGCCAAGCTTCGAATCTGATCCCCCTTTTTTCCACCATGGAGGGATAAGGACCCCGAATCCGCTCTCTGTAAATAAAGGTACAGCCTCTTTTAAAAATGTATATGCCTGCTGCGTATTGAGCCGGACAGTTGTGGGTCTTGGAGAATGGAGACTGTCCTCGATTAGGGGGTATAGGCGGGAGGCTTTCCCGAGATCAGCAAGAAGCTTTTCCTGGGGATGGTCGAATTTGCGGTTTAGAAAATTAAGTGTATCTTTTGACTCTCTCCAGACGTTCTCAGCTGGCACAAGCAAGCTGGGGTCATCCAAGGCCTGAAGAAAATATCGCAGGTTCCAGTAATCCGGGTCCTCTTCATTCGGTGGTTCAAGACGAAATGATGTGTGAAATCCTGATTTTTCAATTTCGTGTATCGGGGCTTCCCACGATTGTAATCTTTTTGAAAGGTTTTTAAGAATTGACTTATGGACTTGTATCGGTTCTCCGGTTGCAAGGGATTGTAACCATACTTCAGAGATGCCTGGCTTTTTTGATCTTATCTCTGAGATTGACATCCAGTTTCGGATACAGCCGTTAATGGCACTATTGAGATAATCCGATAAGAATGCCTTCTGGACATTTGGAACCTTATTCTGGAGGAGTGCCCTGCAAACAGGTGGCATTGACTTTGCAAGCATTGAAAAATGCATTCTGTCGTCTTCATCATTCAGCATATATTGCCATCTGGGAAATACCTCACCGTTCTCTGAAACGACTATACCTGGAACAAAATGCTGTTTTGATAATAGTTCCAGTGAAAATTTTGAAACATTACTCCAGAACCTTATATCAGTTCCTATGACTGTGTTGTCATGTTCTATCCATGCTCCCGAGAGTGAGCTAAGTAATGATATTGCGTCTTCGGGCGGGATGCTTATGCCTTCTATTTTCCATGGTAGTAAACCCACTGGCTTGTCAAGGCTCTCACTGGCATTATCCCTTAGTAGATCCGGTGATGCCTGGGGGGATCTGGATGATGTAGGAAGTGATAAAAGTATATCATCCTTGCGGCTCTTGGTACTGATAATGCTGCCATTTATTATTTCCAGGAGTTCTATCACCATCTTAAGGTCTTCGTGTGCAGCCTGGAATGGATGGGGCCTGGGTTTGCCGGCGGATAATTTTGGAGGGCGGCCACGTCGTTTGATAGTGGAAGCTGTAGACGACTCACCCCATATAAAGAAATCTCCCTGATCGTCTGTTGTTTCTGATGGTTTCCAGGTTCCGTGTAGAGCTATCATTGTGTTTGTGAAGTTTGGGTATTATCCTCTTTTTTTTGTACATAAATTTTGTCTTTTTCATGTCGTGTATGAATAAAAGACATCGTTGTTAAACTCAACAAGTTTGTAGCATTCTACGATGAGCTTGAAGCTTAACTTAAGCAATCACAGACTGATGGTGTGAAATTGGTAGAAGCGGTGGTAAACTGGTTAGTGGCAGGTATCCACTTCAAATCTAAGGGTAACTGACTCCTTTTTGAAATTGAAAACCTGCTAAGGTACTTGATTTAGATAATCTGAATATGCATTTTACCCTGCATTTTGAAGTGGATACGACAGCCCCTATAAACACTCACCAAATGAAGCCAGAGGAGATCATTGAGAAAGACTATGTTCCATAAGGTTATTGCAAATTGTCTCCATGGCAGCATCCAGCCCTTGCTTGTTATTGTAACCTTCAACAATTTCCTGCAGATATCTTCCAGGCTGCTCCTTCAATTCACGCACTGAATTTATGATGTTAGGTACCGCCCTGGTAATATTGTCAATGACCGGAACTGTGGCACACCGGGCTGTCCTGGACAGGGGGTTCAGGTCAATAGCAATTACCTGCTTACCCATAGCCACAAGAGCCTTGCACCTGTCCCCGTCTTCAAGAGGTACGAACACCACGTCTGCCAAATAGATCCCCTCACTGCATACACGGCCCCTCTCAGATGAAAGGCCGAGAATGGAAGCATCAGGGTCGGCACCCAGCACATGTTTGGAACCATGGGCTTTCAGGTGTTCAATGATCTTCAACACCCTCTCTTTTGTCCTGTAGAACAGGTTTACTTCAAGTGGCGCATCCAGTAATAATGATAATTCCACAAGCTCTTCCGGGACCAGGGCCGCAGCGTTGCCGTTCACAGATATAATCGGCATCCTGGCCAGCAGCAGCATGGCAGCCGCAACACGTTCGGCAGTACGGGCAGAAGGTGTGGTAACCTCATTGATAAGATAATCAAAGGCTTCCCCCCTACCCTGGGCTATCAGTCCTTTAACACTGGTGATACCTGATTCCACACCGCACACTATGCGCTCCCTGGTAACAAGAGACTGGTACCTGGGATGGTCTTCAGGGATTTGGATCATATGGCATTCTAATGGCGTCCAATGGTTTTAATCCTACAGGTAGACTTTGATCAAATGCTATTATTGTTCCCGGAGAACTTTTTGGTCGTACCATTAGTTATTTAATCAGTTCCTTTCGTTCGCTCTCATTTAATTTGCAATACAAAGTCCAAAAAATATCAATAATTATACCCCCTATTTTTTCTACTGTTGGTAAATACCAGTAAAATATGCTCTACCAGTATCACATATAAATATTATGATGCTGTCCTCTCTACTGATATGTATTTTCCATCAACGATGGATATAGTATTTTTATGATTGTCTCAAGGTTTTGTATATCCTCGGCAATATATCTTGCGAGTTTGTCCAGCGCTGCCCGGTTGCCACGTCTGTGCTGGTACCACAATTGCACTGCATAGAAGCCTGATAGACCAGTGGTTTCGCCAGACCTTAAAAGTCCCAGCTCGGTCTTGATATCCAGGAATATGGTATCATCCCTGAATTCCCTGTATGCCCGCAGGTGCTCTTTTTTTGGAAAGTTACTGGCAAAGTATGTGTTGTCACGGGCATTTAGCTTCTCTTTTGATATGATGATACCTTCCAGTATTAATCTTAGTTTTGATTCCGGCAGTCTGGCACGCTATGAACGAACGACTGGGAAGTATGTTGAGAGGGGGTGAAGTATGTGCACATGGAGGTGGGGCGTGCGGCCCAGAATTTTTATTTGTAGGCTGTTTCGCTGGGGTTGGGAACTGTGGTTGTGGGGGTTTTTGACGATGATGAGGTAGAGAGGCTGTTCTACTCATAATAGAACCACCTGAATTAAACCCTCGATTCTAAAAAGTTAAATAATCTTCAAATGCCCATCCAGATTAGAAATATTTTCAAGATGACTGCTCTTGCAATTTTTCTTGCAGCCATAAATTCACAAGAGTATCAGGTGAAATACCGCGGCGTCTGGCAGATACCAGGATTTTGTTCGAAAGTTCATTGTCCACTGCATAATATATTACATTGGATCGGATATCAACTTCGAACTCAGCAGGTCTGGTTTCATCCCAATGATCAGCAAGCTCATGTATATCCCAGAACTCCCCAATTTCGTTATAGTCCCGTGCTTTTGATATAGAACTTTTATTGTTGTTCATATTTCTTCCTTTCAGCACCAGTCATGTCTCGTGCAGATATTATAAGTGCATGTTTATTTTTTGTGTATATAAAGAAGAGGATTAGAAACCTGCCTGCCTTTGACCTACCAAGGGCGGCATATACATTTACATTCGGATAGAACCCCTTCTCAACAAACGGAATTTCGGATTACCACCAAATACTTCATGTACTTCATTTTGCTGTACATTGTGCTTTTGTATAAGTTTTTCAATGGTTTTGTCTGTCCATATAAGACCAATGATTTTCAATTTTACTCTCTCGATTGTGATCAATTAATTGACATTATTTACTTTTGGGAAACCTATAATTCCTATTCTACATTCATTTTAAAGTTACTTATTGCAGATAAACTTCATTATTTTATCCTCCCCCACCACTCCACGTCACATCTGGCACTTTTTTTAAGTAGTATAAGGTCAATAATCTTGTATCTGAGTGATATTGCTACTTAAATGGAGAGTGGCTATGGTGAAGAGTATACATGTTGTTATTGCACTGGTCTGTATGGCAATAGTGCTGGCAGTAATAATCCAGCCGGTTCGAAAGGAATCTCGTGCAGGGAACGAGGCTGGAGATATGATCGAACTTCCTGAACCGCGAAACTCCGGCGGCATCTATGTCGAAGAAGCCCTGCTTGAGAGAAGGTCGGTAAGGAGTTATAAGGATGAAGCGCTGACACTGGCCGAGATTTCCCAATTGTTGTGGGCGGCACAGGGTATCACACATACAGGGGGATACAGGACCGCACCTTCTGCCGGTGCGCTCTACCCGCTTGAGATCTATGTACTGGCAGGAAATGTAGACGGTCTCCAGGCAGGAATATACAAGTACAGGCCGCAAGGGCATGAACTGGAGAAGGTTGCAGGGGGAGATGTGCGTACTGAGCTGTGTGCTGCCGCACTTGACCAGGAATGCATTGAGGACGGTGCAGCAGTACTGGTATTTGCTGCGGTCTATGAACGAACGACCGGGAAGTACAATGAGCGGGGGGTACGGTATGTGCATATGGAGGTGGGACATGCGGCCCAGAATGTTTATTTGCAGGCGGTCTCGCTGGGTCTGGGGACTGTGGTTGTAGGGGCTTTTGATGATGATGAGGTAGAGAGGCTGTTGCAGATGCAGGATGATGAGCGGGCGCTGTGCATTATGCCTGTGGGGAGGGTGTGAATTGTGGAGGAAACTGGGAATTTATAAGGAAATGGAAAATGCTGAGCAAAATCTGGAGGAATAATAATGGTTTTGATAAGGCCCTTTGAGAAGGGCGATAGTACCACTATGTTAGATATTGAGAAGTTATGCCCGCAGGGTAACGAAAACTATGCAATGGGGATCGATAAGAGGGATGTCATCGCAAGATACGAATTATACGATAATTGGAACGTTCTCGTTGCTGAAGAGGAAGGAAATGTGGTGGGTTGGATAGGCTGGACCGTAAAGCACGATCTACTCAAGGAAGAGGCATATGCCTATTTTACTGAGGTAATGGTGCATCCTGAGTTCCGGAGAAAAGAAATTGCTGCCAAGTTGTTGATGGAGGCTAAGAAGAATGTCAGGGATATTGGGTCTGCCTATATTTATTGTTATATTTTTGAGCCAAACGATGCTTCCCAGATGTTATTTGAAAAACTTGGTTATTCTAATATGGGAGAGTTCAGGCCATGTTCAATTTCTGTCTATAAAAAAGCAGATATCACACATAAATTTGAAATTGAACGCATTAATGAAAAAGACATTCCTGAAGCAGTAAATCTTATCAATGGTTATTATTCCGGACATGCACATTTTGTACCATACACTCCCGAAAGCTTTGGATCTTATGTGAATGGAATTCCCGCATATGGATTAGATAATTTCTGGGTAGTGAAAAATGAAGGTAGGATCGCAGCATGTGCGGGATTATGGGACTGCTCAGTAATGGGTGATATGTGTTTTGCTAAAATACCACTTACATGGAAGGTCATGAGAGGTGTATTTGGATTGCTGGGTCTATTTACCAAAATGCCAAAGATACCTGCAGAAGGAGAATATTTTAAAAATTATTATACTACTGATCCTGCATTCGAACCGGAAAATCCTGAAGCAATGTCAAGCCTGATAGGATATTTCAATAACCTTGTATTGGATGCCGGGAGAGATTTCTTTACTTGCCAGATGGATGCGGATGACCCTCTATTTGATATAATCAAGAAATTCAAACCCCAGATCGATACATGGTATGTATATGCAAATGAATTGGAAGGAGAGCCGCCGGAGTTCAGTCCACTTTATATAGATATCAGGGATCTGGTTCTTTGATTTAATAGTTAGAAATTTTAGAAAAATTGGTATTCACTTCAAAAAGCAGGGAATAATGCATATTCGGATTATTTAAATCAAGTGCCTTAGCAAGCTTTTGATTTCAAAAAGGAGTCAGTTACCCTGAGATTTGAAGTAGAAAATAAAATAGTGTGTTATGTGTATAACACTTTAAATAAGTTATCTGTAGATCGAAAAAATGCAAATCCTACGGCAAACATAGATACCTCGGATTTAAGTCCGAGCGTGGAAAAGTTAGGGCAATAACCAAATGCGACCGCCGGGAATCGAACCCGGATTAGAGGCTTGGGAAGCCACTGTCATACCGCTAGACCACGGTCGCACAAGCACCGCCGGTTTATTGCACGAAATCGCAACTCCGGCGTCTTCGGCGCCTCTGCTATGGGCAAAGAGCATGGTGGAGAGTATCACCGAAGGGTGGGCGTCGTACTACTGGGGAATGTTGATTGTGTAGAGAGCGTGCAGGGATATGGGAGTCGTTTGTGGTTACCATACCTAGGGGAGCGATAAAGGAAAATATTTATAAGAATTCATCTTAAGAATGCACTATACAGGCATGTTACATTTCGTACGGGGTATAACTTTCTTTGATAATGGTCGCCTGTTCGTTACCCTGTGGGTCAGCGATTGGGCTACAGGTATGGTGCTTCAGATCATGGGAAACGGTGAGCCACTTTCAGAGCCGATCCCAGTGCCACATATCTTGCCTTCCTGGGAGGGGGTGAAGACAGCGCATTAGGTTAATAGTTGTTACCACATCACCTAACACGGGGTTCTCGATTACGATTGTTGTTTCGCTCGAAAGAGAAACGATAACCTCCTCCTGCGGCTCTGCGGATGACCCAAAATTCATTCAAATGGGATGATGCAAGCCTCGCCACCAGAACCAATGAAAACCCTCCCCCGCGTCAATTTGCTGTGGTTAAAGTATATTACCAACCATCACGGTATTGATTCCCATGAATGAATCGGACGGATTTATCGGCATCGGAACCTTCTCAATGATCACCAGACTGACCAGGCGAGCCCTCCGGTTGTACGATGAAAAGGGGTTGTTAACTCCTGCAAAAAGGGAGATAACAGGCTACAGGCAGTACTCTTACCAGCATATACGACGGGGCATCCAGTTGAAGCGTCTTTCCAATCTCGGTTTTGGCATCCGGGAGATGAGGGAGATTACGGATGCTCTGGACGGACTTTTGGAGGAGGTGCGGCTTGATATCATCCTTAAGAAGCGGCTGAAGGAGGTGAGTGTCGAGATATGCCGTCTTGAGAAGATCAGGGGGTCGCTATTGACCAGGAGTTTCCTGGAGGTGATATACTTGGACAAGAACGAACCAACTATAAAGAATGTGCCAGATCAAAGAGTAGCTAGCAGAAGGGAGAAAGGGACGTATCAGGACGTAATACCACGCCTCATGGGTGATCTCATGAAGACGGTCTTTGGTCCTGAGAACCAACGGGCACAAGTTAAGTGCACCGGGATGCCCATAACCATCTACCACGACAGCGAATACAAGGAGACGGATGCGGACATCGAGGTTGCGCTTCCCATATCAGGGAGCATCAGTGTGGGTCCCGAGTACGACGTGAAGACACTGGAAGGGATGAGAGTTGTCTCCTACATCCACAAGGGTCCGTACCAGGATGTAGGCATAGCTCACGAGGTAATCCACGAGTATATGATGAGAGAAGGGCTTAAGGTGGCAGACGTCTGCCGCGAGGTCTACCTGAACGACCCGAACGAGACGCCTGAGGAAGAACTGCTCACCGAGGTGCAGGTGCCAGTGGCAGCGTAGCATGGGGGATTTTATTCCCCGTTTTATCTTTTTACGAAGAGATTGTACGAAGATAGAATCGAGATGGTAATAAGAAGCGAATATGCACCAGATATATGAAATTCCAAAGCCCGCCTTTGAAAACAATAAAATTATTTAATAAAGGGCGATAATATGAGAATAAGGAATAAACATGCAAATTAAATATCCCGAAATTGGAATTTGTGGACTCTCATGCAGACTTTGTCCCATGTATAATACTGATGCTAAAAGCAAGTGTGATGGTTGTAAAAGCGAAAATAGAATAGCAGTTGGCTGTCCTTTTATCACTTGTGCGATAAAGAAAAAGGGAATTGAGTTTTGCTGGGATTGCGAACAGAATGAAACTTGTGAAAAGTGGATGAAACATAGAAATGCTGGTAAAAAAGTTGATTCGTTCAAGTGTTATCAAAAACTTGAAGCTGATATTGCATTTATTCAAAAGAACGGAGTAAATGAGTTTGAAAAGCTACAGAAGATGAGAGAGAAAGTACTGAAAAGGATGTTGCAAGAATTCAATGAAGGACGTTCAAAAAGCTATTATTGTATTGTCGCAACGATTTTAGAGATTGGAGAACTGAAGGAAGCACTATCGAAAGCGAGAAAGGATTCTAAAGGGTTAGAAATTAAGGATAAATCTAAGGTTTTTCATTTAATATTGGATGAACTTGCTGATCGGAATAACTATTATTTAAAGTTAAGAAAATGAAAAACATATAATATTATGAAACTAACAGAACAACACGGGGGTAAAAATCATGGAAAAAATAAGCAAAATTAAAGCAGGGATTGTTTTTGGCATTATTGCCGGAGTGATTGATGTGATACCTATGATTTTCCAGGAACTGACATGGGATGCAAATATATCTGCCTTTTCATTGTGGGTGATTGCAGGCTTCATGATTGCAACATCGAATCTAAAGATTGGCGGCGCGTTAAAAGGGATTTTAATCTCATTTTTGTTGCTTATACCTTCAGTGATATTGATTGGTTGGGACCATCCGACAAGTTTAGTTCCAATTTTTATAATGACTCTAATCTTGGGTAGTTCACTGGGCTATTTCATTAATCGCTTTGGAGAAAAATAATATGAAAACAGAAAAGAAATCAAACGCAAAAATCCCAAAAACAGGGAAGATTGGAAACTTGGCAAAGAACATTGAAAAAGAAACTAACCGAGATATTGGAGATCGTTCTAAAGTCTTTGATTTTAAAGGATGTTTTATCAAATAAACTCTTATTAATAAATTGATCTGATTAGCTGCATTATTCTATAACTATTAGCAAATTTTAATTTACTTATTCGAATATGCCTAAAGATTGAAAAATCAAAGGTCTGAGCTTATGGCATTTTGGCGAAAATGCCTCGTTTTTTAATTATCTCGGTCGACCACCTATATTCTACTAAAAATTTGCTTTTTAAGCCTTTTATTTATAATTTAGAAAGAAATATATAGGATTATGCCTATTAGAGTATATAATCAGCTCTAATGACATAAAAAACTCTAATAGTGGCATAATTCATGATTACTATAGTGTGTAAGGGATATAAATGCATATTGGGTCAATTAAGCGACTTTACAGGAACTGTAAGTAAAATAACAATAAGTTTGAAGAGTATATCTGGACGAAAACAATATGAAAAACTTTTTCAAAGAAGGTTAGAATCACAAAAAGAAACGACTAAAATTCGTATAATTTCTATCAATCAGTCCTCTCTTCTTGATTTTTTCACAATTCCGATAGAAAACATTCTAACCCAAAAAACAAGAACAGGCAACTACGGTTATGAAATAATTTCAGCATCTGGGAC
>Ga0255431_1039_pt2 | contig 13870 bp, 10 predicted proteins | sample ANMaggSeSYBR02J5_FD_182633 | JGI IMG/M metagenome (GOLD analysis project Ga0255431, IMG submission 182633) | Sediment cell enrichment communities from methane seep in Santa Monica Basin, California, United Staets - ANME aggregate JGI... | ecosystem: Environmental > Aquatic > Marine > Cold seeps >... | reverse complement strand
CTCTGGTGGACTGACACAACCTTACCTGAAACATTGGGCATAGGTGGCACTGATGAAGACGACCTTTACGAGGCCATGGACTGGTTACTTGAACGTCAGGAGTGCATTGAGAAAAAATTAGCAGGACGCCATCTGGAAAATAATGGACTGGCTTTGTACGACCTGACCTCAAGTTATTTTGAGGGCGAGAAGTGTCCCCTTGCTGCCAGGGGACATAATAGTGATGGCAAGAAAGGCAACCTCCAGGTCAACTATGGCCTGTTAACCAACCGGCTTGGCATCCCTGTTGCGGTATCCATTTTCAAAGGCAATACAGGTGATCCAAAGACGCTTCTGCCACAGGTCACCAAAATACGAGACGAATTTGGTATCAAAGAATTTGTTCTGGTTGGAGATCGTGGGTTGTTGACACAAAAGCAAATCAATGTCATACGTGATATTGATGGTATAGACTGGATTGGCATACTTCGTCCCGAGGCAATCAAGAAGCTTGTCAATAAATACAAGGTCGGCAAGCACTTCAAACTTAATATTTGTGATAACGACTTCAGCTTTGAAGTTGATCAAGACAAGGTTCAGAAAGAGGCTGCTCTTGACGGTATTTATATCGTACGGACCAGCCTCCCTGATGGGATGGATACAGATGAAACGGTTCGCACCTACAAGCAGCTCAGCCGGGTTGAACAAGCATTTCGTTCCTTCAAGACTATAGATCTCATGGTTCGTCCGATTCGCCATCGAATCGAAGACCGTGTTCGAGCGCACATTTTTCTCTGCATGCTCGCCTACTATATACAATGGCATATGATGGAAGCATGGCGCCCTTTACTTTATGCCGATGAAGAACAAGAGGCCAAAGCCTCACGTGACTCTGTGACACCAGCAAAACGTTCCGATTCTGCAATGCAGAAAGTGCATACCAAGCGGCTTGATGATGGTTCACGAGTTCACTCCTTCCGCAGCCTTCTTGTCCACCTCAGAGCAATTGTTCGTGTGACTTGCCGCTGCCACGGAGAGGAAAACGAATCTTCAACCTTTACAATGGACACAACACCTAATTCCAAACAACAAAAAGCATTTGATTTGCTCCAGACGATACATCTGTAGTCAGAGCAATCACACCAAGCTTTTAGATAACCAACTGTAACCACATGATATTTAACTATTTGAAATTATTGACTCGCATTGTTTTGCAGAGACTACCAGATTTTTCATGGTTCAGAACATCCATTTATGGGATAGCGCTCAACAATGATTTTTTCTTTTCTTTTCAAATTTCAGAAGATTATCATTGTAAAACCATCTTAAATATAGTTAAGAATTAGAGCATAGATCTCTTTAATCAACTAATGCATCCAATCCAACCAACCAAACTAAATGGACAAATGATTTTCTTTTTAACTCTTCTCATATCCATGTTCATTACAATCGTTCTGGTACCTATCTTTAAGGACTTGGCGGTCAAGATGAACGTTATGGACGTTCCGAACGATAGGAAGGTTCACCCTTATCCCATGCCAAAGAGCGGTGGGATCGCTATGGCATTGGGAGCACTTGTTCCGGTTCTTCTCTGGGTACCAGCGGATGAATTTGTAATGGCCATCCTGATTGGAGCTGCGATTGTGGTCCTTTTCGGGCTGATTGATGATGTTCGGGAACTCGAATGGAAGATAAAGCTTGTCGGCCAATGTGCTGCGGCTTTGGTTGTTATTCTATATGGGGGTGTAAAGATTAAGAGCCTGGGTATGCTTCTTCCGGATAATGTTTTCCTGCCAGACTGGTTTGCCATACCGTTTACGCTCATTGCCATTGTGGGGGTGACCAATGCCATCAACCTCTCCGACGGTCTTGATGGGCTGGCCGGAGGGATATCCCTCCTCAGCTTCATCTGCATCGGATGTCTGGCCTATTGCGGTGAGAATATCGTTATTGCTTTGTTGTCGATTGCGGTGGTTGGGGCGATCTTTGGCTTTCTCAGATTCAATACTTATCCGGCGGCCCTGTTTATGGGCGATACAGGGAGCCAGCTTCTCGGTTTCCTCGCGGTGACCCTTTCCCTGGCTCTCACCCAGGGAAATACTCCCTTCACCCCTCTTTTACCATTAATCCTCCTGGGCTTTCCCGTGCTGGACACACTGATCGTCATGTTTGAACGTGTGGCCGGTGGGAGGTCACCTTTTGTGGCGGACAAGAATCACTTTCACCACAAACTCATACGCTTAGGCCTTTATCATACAGAGGCTGTTCTTGTTATTTACATCTTTCAGGCCTTTTTGGTTACCTCCGCTTTTGTTTTCAGGTTCTACCCGGAATGGTTTCTTTTGATTTTTTACATAATCTTTTCAACTGGTATCCTTTCCGGATTTTTTGTTGCAAAAAAGAGAGGCTGGAAGTTCAAGCGATATGCTTTTGTCTATAAGGTTATCAAGGGACGGCTACGAATACTTAAAGAGAAAAACATTCTTATCAAGGTTTCTTCCAGGCTTGTCGAGGTAGGTGTCCCTTCGCTGCTGCTTTTCACCTGTTTTCTTCCTACAAACATGCCCATATATTTATCATTCTTTTCAATGGCCCTTTTGGGGTTGCTCCTTGTAACGTTGTGCATCAAGAAGGAATGGATGGGCACCGTGCTGAGACTGATTTTATACCCGTTGATTCCCATTGTAATATACTTGAGTGAGGCAGATATGGTCGCCTGGATGAATGATAAGCTGGTAGTGCCTTATAACTTCTCTTTTAGCCTCCTGTTCCTCTTTGTCATTTTGACACTCAAATTCACGAGAAGAAGAAACGGGTTCAAAAGCACCCCTATGGACTTTCTGATCCTCTTTATTGCATTGGTGGTACCGAATTTTCCGGATAAACAGATTCAAAGTTACCACATGGGCCTAATGGCAGCCAAGATTATCGTCTTTTTTTTCAGTTATGAGGTTCTGATAGGAGAGCTTCGGGTGGATTTGAGCAGACTCGGGTTGACTACCATGCTGGCCCTGGTGGTCATGAGTATGAGGGGGATACTATAAAATTTTTATTTTTGGACAGGATATACAGGATTGACATGATAGTTTATATAAGGAGGGGTTATGAAGATGAAGAGGTTGCGATTTTTTATGGGTTTGTTGTTTCTATTTGCTTTATTTGGTACAGGACTTGCGCTTCCTCAGGAAGGAGAAACTTCTGAAGATTACCTTATTTACCCCGCGGATGTATTAGAGATTTCTATTTACGGTGAGAATGAATTGACCAGAAAATTGATTGTTCGTCCGGACGGAAAGATTTCCTTCCCGTTGATAGGTGATATAAAGGTTGCAGGACACTCACCCACTGAAGTGAAGGCAATCATTGATAAGAAAGTCAGCGTCTTTATTCCTGAGGCGAGTTCTGCCGTGATCGTAGATCAACTGGGGAGTCTGAAATATTATGTCGTGGGTCAGGTCGCCAGGCCCGGAATGTTTAACGTTGTCTCATCACTGACTGTTTTACAGGCATTATCCCTGGCAGGGGGTCTTTCAACCTTTGCGGATCAGGACAGTATAATAATTATACGAGGTTACGGAAAGGATGCTAAAAAAATCCCATTCGATTACAGCCGGGTAAAAAAAGGGAAGCATTTGGAACAAAACATCTTGCTGGAAACGGGCGATGTGGTTCTGGTTCCTTAATGGAGAGTTCAGTGCATGTATAACGGCTTGTTAAAAAGTTCTTTAATTACACTGGCAGCTTTTGCTGCAGTGTTTTTGCTTTTTGCACCATCCTGGAGTGCTGATTGGGCGGTTTCACCATGTGTCGAAATAATCAAAGAGTATAACGATAATATTCACTTTTCCTCCAAAGGGCAAGAGCTTGATGACTTTGTTACTTATGTGAGGCCTTGGGTCGAAGCCAAATACAGTACTGATCGGTTACGTTTGTCCTTGAACTCAAGGCTGGAAAGAGAAATATACGTTGACTACGATGAACTTAACACTACCAATCATGATCATAAGTTTGTTTTGTCCTATGGGCTTTCACGCACTCTGGGCTTGAGAGCGAGGGGGGACTTTCGGGAAGACACGACATTGGAAACCGAACTTATTGAGGAAGGCCTGTTGGTAGATCGGGAAGACCGCCTAAAGTTTGGTGGAAGTTTTGGTTTTAACTATGCCTTTTCAACCTTTCTTGCGTGTTCTGCCGATTGGACCCGCAGGTACATTGAGTATCCGGATGATCCGGTTGACCTGAATGATCAACTAGGCGACACCTTAAAACTTACCCATAGGTATGTCTTGAGCCCTCAGACCAGCCTGTTCCTCAACCTGACATACACAAATACAGAATATGACGACGAGGGGGATACTTCTATCGCCAACTACAATATCACACCCTCTTTTCGTCACTATTTTGCAGAGAATTTTTATGTTTCCGGTGGAGCCGGCTATCGTTATACTGAGCATGAATCCAAAAACGCAGATGAACATACAGATGATTTTGTTTTTAACCTCTTATTTCGCAGAGACTGGGAGAGGGTATCAATGGAACTGCTGGCAAGCAGAACCCAATACTCTGATGCTGACAGACGCAGTGTAGAGAGAGACATGCTTACTTTGAGAGGAACTTACCGATTGAGTGACAGGTTCAGGAGCAGTCTGGTTGCTACTTTTCGCAGAAATAGCGTGGATAAAGGTACCGACAATAGTGATTATTATACTGTATCTCCATCTCTCAGTTATGATTTAACCCCAACTATTACCTTGAGAGGTTCCGTGGACTACGCTGAATATGATGAAAAAGAGATCAAGGATGCTGACAGGGAACGTTTCAGGGCGAGGCTATTTTTGAATTTTACATGGCCTCGGCTTTGGAGAGGATAAGAAATGCAACAATCACAACCTTCTATTGACTATCTTGCGATATTGCGAAGAAGAATTCACTGGTTGATCTGGCCTGCACTATTGGTTTTTCTTGCGGCTGCAGCGGTGGCACTCTCCTTGCCAAATGTGTATAAGTCCGAGGCTACTATTATGATTGAGGAACAGCGGATACCAGGAGGGTTGGTTGCATCCACAGTCACCACATATGCCGACCAGCGAATTCAGACCATCAAACAGGAGGCAATGAGCCGATCCAAGATACTGGATCTGGTTAAAAAGTTTGATCTCTATCCAGACCAGAGGCAAAAGATCAGCATTGATGCATTGGTGAAGAAGGTGAAGGAGTCTATCAGCATAACACCTCTAAGCGCTACGGTGAGAACGGGAAAGTCTGATCGCTTTAACTCCGTTACTATTGCCTTCGTTCTTTCCTTTGAGGGAAAAAGCCCTTATAAAGTGCAAGCTGTTGTTAATGATCTGGCCACTTTTTTTTTAACCAAGAACCTAAAGGCCAGACAAGCGAGCGCCAGGGGTACAACTGATTTCTTGCAAAAGCAGGCAGAGAAGGCAAAACAGAGCGTTTCTGAACTGGATAAGAAAATTGCGAAGTTTAAAGAGGCTCATCTCGAAGAGCTTCCTGAATTTATGCAACTAAATCTACAAAAGGTGGAAAAGATTAACGAGAAGATGAATAATACTGATCAACAGATACTCGCTTTTCAAGAACAGAGCATTTTGGTAAAATATAAACTTGCTTTTGTGGATCCACACTCCGGAGCGGGGGGACGGGTTTTGTCGAATGAAGAAAAGCTTCAAGAGTTGGAACTGAGGTATACCGAGTTTAAATCCAAATATTCGGAAAGGCATCCAAAGGTTAATGCCCTGAAAAAAGAGATAGAGATTTTAAGAAACATGGTAGAGCAGTTTCAGGATCTGAATCGGAAAAGAAACAGATTAAAAGAACTGGAACAAAATCTTGCCCAATTGCTTTCCAGATATAGCGACCAACATCCTGTGGTATGCAGGATCAAGGCAGAAATTAAGGAGCTAAAAAAAGAGATTGAAGCAGAGGAGAACTATGGGAACAATATCGGGAAAACAGGCCAGGTGAATATTCGGAATGTTACGAATCCAGCGTACATAAGCCTGTAGTCAGAACTTGACCGGATAAATTTACGTTTGGCATCTCTGGAGAATGAGAAGAAAGCTCTTATAGTGGAAGAAGAACAGATCTACGCCAAGCTCAGAACCATGCCCGATGTGGAAAAGCAATATAAAGATCTCCTCATGGACCGTGAAAATGTTAGACAAAACCTTAATGAATTGCAAAGGAAGTTGCAAGTGGCAATGGTAGCGGAAGGTATGGAGGAAGGCCGGTTGGGAGAGAATTTTACCATGACGCAACCTCCATTTCTGCCGGATGAGCCGTATAAACCGAACCGCATTGCTATAATGCTTTTAGGGCTTATTCTCGGCATTGGGATCAGCGTAGGAATGATCGCATTAAAGGAATATACCGATCATTCTGTCTGGCTGCCGGAAGAGATCGAAAGGTTGAGCATGCATACTGTACTTGCCATAATCCCCCACATACAGTCCTCCGGGGAGCGGAGGAAAAAAATAGTAAAGTCTGTTTTTATCATGTTAGCGATTATAGGCGTTTTGGTTGCTGGATTAGCTATTTTCCATTATTTGATTATGGATATTTACATATTTTATGACAGACTGTTGAAATTTTTGAACGATCGCTTTTATATCCATTTCTGATTGCCTGATTGGGAGATAACATGAGTGAAATAAAAAAAGCCCTGGAAAAGGCCAGGAAAGAAGGAAAGATACCCTTAAAAAAGGCGTTGGTAGAGGATTCACCTAAAGATATGGCCGAACTTCCTTCCCCAGCTTATTCTCAGACAAGATCTGTTCAGGTTGACCTCAAGAAACTGATTGACAGAAAGGTCTTTTCTATTCTTAAAAAAGATGAGGTGGCCGACCAATATAAGTTTCTCATGACCAGGATTCTTGACAAAACAAGACCTAATGGGTACAACTCTATTGGGATTACCAGTTTCAAGGAGGGAGAGGGAAAGAGTCTTACCTGTGTTAACCTCGCTATTACTTTGGCCAGGGAGTCCCGGCAAACTGTCTTGCTGGTTGATATGGACTTGCGCAGGCCAAACATTCATAGCATACTGGGCATTGACCTCGCACCTGGACTGAAAGACTACTTCCTGAACGGCACACCTATTAAAGAGATATTGATCCACCCAGGCATAGAACGTTTGACTATCCTTTCGGCTGGAGGCCGCATGGATAATTCTACTGAGATCATGGATTCCCACCGCATGGAGGCTTTGATCCTGGAAATCAAAACCCGCTACAAGGATCGTTATATTATCTTTGATGCTCCGGCCCTAAACGTCTGTTCGGATTCACTGATTCTTGCCTCCCACGTGGATACGATCGCGCTGGTAGCTCGTGCCGGTTACACGACCACTGAAGATATCACCTCTGGAATGGCATTGCTGAAGGATAAGAACATTTTAGGTATAATTTTGAATGATAGCGGGATTCGCAAGGGATGGACATACTAAATTCGCAATTATGGAATCATGTATACAAAATTCTATGGCTTAAAATGCAAACCGTTTGAACTCTTGCCTGATCCTCGGTTCCTTTACGCAAGCAAGAACCATGACCTGGCTCTTACTCATCTTGAGTATGGGATCACGGATAATAAGGGTTTTATCGTACTTACAGGGGATGTGGGCACGGGCAAAACCACGCTCATTAACTTTTTCCTCAGCAAAATTACTACCGATGTTAATACTGCCTTTATATTCAATACTAATATTGATCCAATTACCTTTTTGGAAATGGTGGCAAACGATTTTAGTCTGCATATTCCTGACACTCGTCGGTCCACCCTCTACGACGGTCTCTATCAGTTTTTTCTGGATGAGCACATACACGGACGGCGCTCCGTGCTTATCATTGATGAAGCGCAAAATATGCCTCATGAGACCCTGGAAGAGGTACGAATGCTCTCCAATTTTGAGACAGAGGAAAGCTATCTTCTCCAGATCATCATAGTCGGTCAGCCCCAGTTGCGACAACGTCTGAATGATCCTGAGCTGGCCCAGTTAACACAACGGATTTCCGTTTATTACCACCTCGCCCCTTTGGAAAAATCAGACATCAGCCGGTATATCAAACATCGATTGAAGGTGACCGGTCACACTTCTCCTGATTCGCTCTTTACCAGCGATGCCATAGAAAAAATATATGAGTATACAAACGGTGTGCCCAGGCTAATCAGTTCCATCTGCGATACAGCACTTGTGTATGGCTATGCTGATGAGATTAAAACCATAGATGCGAATATAATAAAACAAGTTATTAAAAACAGGGGGATTGATCCCGGTATTCAATATGAAGAGGAAAGAGTAAGCAGGAATGTTAAAGCGTTGCCAGGAAAGGAAGGAACAATTGACTCAAGCACCAGGATCGGAAAGCACATCTGCTCAGAAATTTCAGATATCCGGCAACGCCTTACCAACATTGAACAAAGAACGAGCAAATTAGAGAACGTCAGGAACCAGCAGACAGTTTCTAAGCTCATCAAATGGCTTAAAAAGACGCTGAAAGAGAATCAGAGGTTGAAGGAAGCATACAAGGCCTTAGTGAAATCCAGGCTCAATAATAAGGGAAGATTCAGGCATTAGCAATAAAGATTCTCACCACACAGACACAGAGGGGGACTGAGATAAAAAAATAGTAATAGTTCAGCTATTTTTTTTGACAGGATAAACAGGATTGACATGATAGTTTTTTCATTCCGTTGATCTCTTATAATCCCTCAATCTTTCAAGGGGCGAACACAAGGTTCGCCCCTACAGTTTTCTATACGTTCTAATCCCTCAATCTCATCCACAGATTTCGAAGATGCCCGCAAATTATTTAAACATTCTGTTCATCCATCCCAATCATTCTAATCATCCTAACTCCCTAAATTTGTAGAGACTTACGTTGAGATTTCAGGTATCCGATATAGAATATGTCGGTTGCAATGCCTATTGCTGTCCCTACCATATTGTTTATCATATCCACGAGCGAGGAAGATCTTGTCAGTGAGAAATACTGCAATGATTCAATAGCAAACGTGAAGAGTGTTCCTATTATGAAAACAAATGCCGCGGTTTTCAGTGATGATTCACAGTGACGTCGGAGTACGGCATGCAAGAGAAACCCCATGGGAATAAAAATGATAATATTCAGAATGACATCCCCAAACAAAGCCTGCTTTGAATTTTTGGAAAACAATCTATAGGAAAAATCCAGATAGGATTTTTTTTGGGTTTGGATTGCAGGGGGAATATACAAATCCAATGGGGCTTTGGTTTTATCGCTGTCACCGATCCTGTCTCCGCGTCGTTCCTCAAACAAATAACGGGCGACCAAGCCTTCAGAGGCACGACACATTTGTTCTCCGGATCTTGATTCTGATAACCATCCAGCAAGATAATTCTGATGAATTTCCTTTTCAGCTAAGGGACGGCTATAAATTGCCAGAAAAAAGATTTTTCCAAGCCACGGTCGATCGCACGTGGCCTCGTTTCCAAGCATCAGGTAATACGAAGGATCCCAGTTGGTAAATTTTCCTCCGGGAATCTGTTCCCGCGCTTGCATCGTGCCATTGATATAAACACGTTGCTCCAAGAAATCGTACGTTACGATGATATGTTGCAGACCTGCAGAACCAAATACATTAGCAACTTTCAGGTACGGTTTTACGCCATTAAGGTCTGTCTTTGTTGTGCGTAATCTCATAACCAGGTCGTTTTTCGACTGTCCAAGGGTAAAATTCCGCAGGCTGGGATTGAGAGAATAGGAAACGATCCTTGCAGGGCCTGACTGGACCTCATTTTTCGAAGCGATCCACACCTCCAGCGAAAAGCCAGTTCCTATAAGGAGGCGACTGCAAAGATTTTCTGTGGAGGAACGTGATAAAACCTGCCCTCTTTGCCTGAACTCAATACCATTTGACTTTGTAATCCAATGCACATTATTTTTTTCTCTTTGAAACACAAAATCAAAAGGCCACAAGAGCGCAACAAACAACATGAGCATGTATGTAACCACTGCTCTGTTATACAAATTGGTTAAGGGATCTCTGCTGATCAAGCTATAAATGACCCCTCTTTCTTCATCAGTGAGCTTAGTGAGAATCTTATCTAACTTAATGTCCAAAATGTTTTTTATCCTTGTTTACTCTAAAGCAAACACCATATATCCCACTACTTCAGTAGTATGTTTCATTTCACTGTCACGGGATTGTTCTTCAGTGATCTTGATGTCGATTCCATAGAAGTCCTTGTTTTGCCAGCGCAAATTGGCAGTATCCTTACCGTCGGTTGTTTGCATGTCGGCAAGAAACACAGGGGTGGCCATGAAGGTCTTATTATAAACGATGGTTTGCCAATTATGCCTAATTATATCATCTGTTTTATCGACCTCAAAAGTCAGGTTACCCACGGTTCCGGATGATGGTTCCCAAGCGATGTAGGATATAGTCTCGGTGGTATGGATTTGCCTATTGAGTTGTTGCTCCTGCATGCAAAAATCAAATCCTGTGGTATCAATATTTTTTAACCTGGAGCACACTGCATCTTCCTCATTAAAGCTTGAAACAGTGCTTGTAACCACAGGTACCTGGTTAAAGGTCTCGCTAAAGTCAACCCATCCAAAGGAAAAGGCGCCTGTTGCGTTAATATCAAACTTTCCTGCCTCTACTTTGGTGCCATCCTCCAAGATATAGCTCCCCCGCTCCATTACTATATAGCTTGCATTCTCAGTAGTGTGAGTTCCATTTAGATAATCCCACTTTTGTACACGGATATCAAAACCTCTGCTATCTACATTTCGGATTCTTAAAACGGCTGGATCTCCTCCATTATAGCTCAAAGGGTTGGCCACTACCACAGGATCAATAAAAGTGTCATTAAATTCCACCCATTTCCAGTTGTGATCCACACCCACCTCTCCGATTTCAACAGTGCCCAATAACGCAGCATAGCACGCCTCATTGGAATTGCCACTTTCCGAAGAGCCCAATAACGCAGCATAGGATGCCTCATTAGAATCGCCGATTTCAACAGTATCCGATAACGCAGCATAGATCGTCTCTTTGGAATTACCGCTCTCTGACCCCCAAGAATCAAAGGCTCTTGCAACAAAATAATAAGTAGTTTTGTCATCAAGGTTATAAATAGTGCACGTTGTTTCACTTCCTTGCCAAGCTGGCTCTTCGTAATCATAGCTTTGGTCGTCCTCACGATAGAAAATTCTGTAACCGGCAAGATCTTTCTCGCTGTTAGGATTCCAACTCAATGTTACGTCAAGTGAATAAACATTTTGGGTGGACAGAAGCAAAATAAAGATTAAAGGAACAAAATATATAAAAACACAGGCCAAAAAATAGAGGAAGCGAGATTTCATTTATGTACTCCTTAGGAACGTGGAAGAATTAATTTTCCCAAGTAGGCACACAGATTTGGGTCGAATTTGCCCAAATCTCAAATATAGGCTCAGATCACAAAAGTTGATGGAATAGCGAGCTATTTCAATATTTTTGGGATTTGAGCCTGGATTTGAGATTAGGCAAAGGCGGCCTGAAGCTGTGATGCATAATTGGGGAAGCTGTTTCGTCCACGTTCCTTATGTAACGACCACACAGACATGGGAACAACAGTACTTAGGGCTCGCACAACAATAACTTAACATTTTAAGCGCTGATGCATCCCGCCTGGTTGCGTTGCGAAAGCTCGAAATATCCTGATATTCCTGCGCTTTCGCGCCTTGCCAGACGGGCGCCTCAACACTCAAAATTGCGAACTTATTTTTGTGCGAACCCTTATCATATATGATGTCTGAACGAAAAGTCATGTTCAAACAAACTCAGAATATCGAAATCCGCTCATTTTATTAGATTGGCCCAGACAAATTCGAATACCAAAACTAACGCTTTGGAAATCCGATCTTTTTGTTATTAAAAATTCGTATTTTGGTCATTGTTTCGGCCAATCTTATAAAATGGGCGTGCTTTGAAGTTCTGATCAAAAACAGAGGTTTTCGTTCAGGTACTATATATGTGGTGCGGGCGAGTTAATATCATGGCATTTGTTCAAATAGCCAATAAGAGCCTTTATATAAATTTTTATATAAAGCAAGTAACATGCCAAATTGGCTTGGCAGGCTATTTATCTGATTTTAAAGGCTTTTTTGCGTTGGCTCAGATTTTAAAGGAGATTTTATGGAGGAAAATCCATACAGACGGGTCAAGGGAAATACTTAACTAATTGTAAATTTTATATTTTAATATAGGTGATATTTCATACACCCATTTTTTCAGTAGCCAATTTCAGTGTAACCCCACAGGCTTACACTGAAATTGGCCAAGGTTGACGAAGTCAATAAACATCCTCGTTTACTCTAAAGCAAACACCATATATCCCACTACTTCAGTAGTATGTTTTATTTCACTGTCATGAGATTGTTCTTCAGTGATCTTGATGTCGATTCCATAGAAGTCCTTGTTTTGCCAGCGCACGTTGGCAGTATCACTACCGTTGGTTGTTTGCATGTCGGCAAGAAACACAGGGGTGGCCATGGTCTCATTATAAACGATAGTTTGCAAATTATGCGTAATCACATCATCTGTTTTATTAACCTCAAAAGTCAGGTTACCCACGGTTCCGGATGATGGTTCCCAGGCGATGTAGGAGATAGTCTCGGTGGTATGGATTTGATGATTGCGTTCTTGCTCCTGCATGCAAAAATCAAATCCTGTGGTATCAATATTCCTTAACCTGGAGCATACTGCACCTTCCTCATTAAAGCTTGAGACACTACTTGTAACCACAGGCACCTGGTTAAAGGTCTCGCTAAAGTCAACCCATCCAAAGGAGCCTGTTGCGTCAGTATCAAACCTTCCTGCCTCTACTTTGGCGCCATTCTCTAAGATATAGCTCCCCCGCTCCATGACTGTATAGCTTGCATTCTCAGTAGCGTGAGTTCCATTCAGATAATCCCACTCCTGTACACGGATATCAAAACCTCTGCTGTCCACATTTCGGATTCTTAAAACGGCTGGATCTCCTCCATTATAGCTCAAAGGCTTGGCCACTACCACAGGATCAATAAACGTGTCATTAAATTTTATCCGCTTCCAGTTGTGATCCACACTTATCTCTCCGATTTCTAAAGGAAATGCGGGGTTAGAGTTTGAATCACCGGGGTCAAAGCCTTTGTTTTTCTCAGTACCATCTGAGAAACCATCATTGTCGGAATCGGGATCTAAAATATTGATGATACCATCATTATCAAAATCCATATTCCAATCATGTCCCCAAAATTCCACTTCGTCTCCATCATTGATACCATCTCCGTCTGTATCAGGATTGTTGGGATTGGTTCCATAGATATTGATTTCATCATCATCCGTTAATCCATCTTCATCTCCATCTGTATCTGTATTCACGCCTATATCTATATCTGTTTTAGCAAACACCATATATCCCACTACTTCAGTAGTATGTTTTATTTCACTGTCATGAGATTGTTCTTCAGTGATCTTGATGTCGATTCCATAGAAGTCCTTGTTTTGCCAGCGCACGTTGGCAGTATCACTACCGTTGGTTGTTTGCATGTCGGCAAGAAACACAGGGGTGGCCATGGTCTCATTATAAACGATAGTTTGCAAATTATGCGTAATCACATCATCTGTTTTATTAACCTCAAAAGTCAGGTTACCCACGGTTCCGGATGATGGTTCCCAGGCGATGTAGGAGATAGTCTCGGTGGTATGGATTTGATGATTGCGTTCTTGCTCCTGCATGCAAAAATCAAATCCTGTGGTATCAATATTCCTTAACCTGGAGCATACTGCACCTTCCTCATTAAAGCTTGAGACACTACTTGTAACCACAGGCACCTGGTTAAAGGTCTCGCTAAAGTCAACCCAT
>Ga0255431_1144_pt1 | contig 13885 bp, 18 predicted proteins | sample ANMaggSeSYBR02J5_FD_182633 | JGI IMG/M metagenome (GOLD analysis project Ga0255431, IMG submission 182633) | Sediment cell enrichment communities from methane seep in Santa Monica Basin, California, United Staets - ANME aggregate JGI... | ecosystem: Environmental > Aquatic > Marine > Cold seeps >... | reverse complement strand
GAGATTGCCAATATGGTCTCCACCAAGACCGTGATTGGAGAACATATTATCGTGGAAGGAAAGACCATCATACCAATTACCAAGGTCAGCTTTGGTTTTGGCAGTGGTGGAGGCGAAGGCAAAATGAAAGCAGGTGAGGAAGGTGCCGGCGGTGGTGGGGGCGGTGGTGCTTCTATTCAACCCGTGGCTTTCCTTGTGGTGACACCAGAGGATGTCCAGGTATTTAGCATCAAGGGAAAAGGTGCATTGTCCCAACTTACCGAAATAATGCCAGAACTGATGGAAAAATACAAATCGGTGATGGAAGAGAAAAGTAAGGAAAAAACCGGCGAAACCGAGACTAATGGAAACCAATCATAATTGAAATGATTTGGCTCCTGGTGGGAATAGTACTAATAGCAACTGTACTACTGTTCCCTGTTACAATCCGTGCCCGATCTTCCGGGTCAGAAGGAATAATCGACGGTAGTCTTAGCATAAGCTGGTTGATACTTGCTATTCAACATGAATTAAAGGATAAACAAACAGATATACTCATCCTGGGCCGCATGTTGATCCATCGACAATATAAAGAAAAAGCACCTGAAACCAAGGATATTAAAAAATCCGTTAAATCCCGATCCATTCCGCCAGTACAGGATTTCACTACCTTGATAAGACCGTTAATGCGGCTTATCAGGGATTTGCTATCCATATTTAAATTCAGGCACTTTAAACTGGATACTGTCTACGGCCTGGAGGACCCCGCATACACTGGTATGTTAACAGGATATTTGCACGCCCTACCATGTCAATACAATATTTCCTTTACACCTGATTTTACACAGCCTGTACTGGACTGGGATCTGGACCTTGCCACGGCTTTCACTCCAATTGCAGTCGTAGTGCCAATAACAAGGTTTGCTACCAACCCCAAAGTACTGCGCTCGGGGTGGAGGATTATCCGTAGTTGATCATCCTCCTGATACGATCCTCAGGATATCAATTCCACCGGAATCCACAACATCATCTATAGGTACCGGCCTGCCTTCGACCATCATCACAACAGTCTCAGGATTGATTCCCAGTTTAGCAAGTATATCACTATAGGTACTTCCTTCTTCTGCTTCAATTGTTTTTTCAAGGACGCCTCCGGCAAGTATCTTTATCCTTACCTGCAACAGGAACTACTCCTCTTCGGGCAATTTTGCGATTTCCCCATCTGACCCTGTCAAAGACTCAAGATTGTTCTTAATCAATTTTTTTTCAAGAATCTGTTTTTTCTTTTCACCTTTACGTTCCAAATCTCTTTTTTTAAATTTAGACATACGGTCACCTCTGATACTCATTAAATCCAATATTTAATAACCTTACTACATGGTATCATCCCTTATCTCATCAAACACCAGGTTAGCCCAATCCCGCTCCCCGAGCACAATCTCAAACTCTACTGGTGTAAGCATAGGCGCATTGAACCGCCCCCCCTCATCTATCGCAATGCGCGGACATGCCGTATTTATAAAAGCATCCACCTTGAACTGCAACAAGGCATCAGGAGTGATATTATCAAGTGAAATTATGATATGTTCTTTACCATGCTTTTTAGCAAGTTCAGCCAGCCGCAGTGCCAGTCCCATTCTCTCCTGCCCTATCTTTGTGGAAACGATTATGCCAAAGGAAGTGGCATCAAGACAAATGGCGATCACTCCCCCCCTCTGTCTCAGTATCCTTTCAGGATCCACCCACTCAACAGTGTTCAACATGGGGTCGGCCGCCAGTACTTTGCTCCCTGTTGCCACTGCCACTCCCAATGGATGGAACTTCCCACTTCCGATATACAGGTAACTGTCGCATTTGACCCCGGCAGCTGAAAAGTTACACCCAAGCAATTGTCCCGGATATTTGATCCGTGAATCACCGGCACCTACCACGCACGACATGCCACTTGATCCCAGGATATTCCTGGCCCTGTCAAGTTGATGGACATGCTGGACTGTGGTCATAAGACCCACTGTACCTGCATCCAGTTCAACTGCTGCCATTTCAACCACTTGTCCGATATCCACCCTGGCCGGTGTTTCCATGAAAATTACATTATCCATTCCGTTAACAAGTTCGCAGTGGCCGAAATGGAACATGATATCCACAGAACTTTTAAGTGTCATATCGATATCACAAGCCCCGAAACAAGGGTTACCGGATACTATCACAATAGCCCCTGTCTTATCTTCCAGTCCCTTTGCTATGGAAAATGCCTGCCTCTTAAATCCTTCCGGGAATTGGAGACCCACAGTCTTTGCTTCTGATCGGTTGATCAGGTCAACTACCCTGTCCAAATCGAAGTCAAAGATATCAAGAAAGGATGGTTTGTTCATGGCTGCGATGAATATATTATCCTAATATTTCCACACCATCGGGACCAACATCGATCCTTACCAGGGTCTTCACAGGCAAACCCGCCTGTCTGAGACGCTTTGCGCCATCCTCCCGCTCGATAACTACGACGGTATCCACGATAATTCCACCCGCAATCCCCACAGCTTGCCAAACAGCTTCCAGCGTCCCACCTGTGCTGACCACATCATCGATTATGATCAAACGCTCACCTGCGGATATCCCGTTCAGGTACAGTTCGCCTTTAGAATAGCCAGTAGATTGGTGTATATTCACCTCATTTGGAAGCTCATACGGACGTTTTCGGACTATGGACATGGGTTTACCGGTCCTGAGTGCCAGGGCTGTTCCGATATGGATGCCCATAGCTTCAATAGTAAGTATCTTATCAAAGCCTGGTTCGGCAACAGCTATAATTCTGTCAGTCACTTCATTCAGCAGGGCAGGTTCCAGATATGGAACTCCGTCAGTAATAGGATGTATGAAATAATTATACTCACCGCGGTTCACAATAGGGGCAGCTTTTAGGGATTTTTCCAGTAGGTCGGACATGTATCATTAATATCACTGAATCCCACTTGTACCTATCGCTTATTCACTGGAGACTTTTTATTATTTTATGATAATGGCCAACACAAATCAGTTAAATTGGATATATCGTAACTATTCAGCCACCCTATAAACCGTTTACCTTTAAAACAATACATAAACCGAAAAATCAATATATTTTTATATTATATCCAATTAATATATCTAAAACAACAAAATTTTTCCATTGATCGGAAGGGATTGATATGGAACGTGAAGAAATTCTTACAATTTGTGAAGCTGGACCAGAAGCAGTTATTAATCTAATAGGTCAACAGACTGTCAGAATTTCCGAACTTGAAGAAAGCGTCAAATCATTTGAGGAACGACTCAACAAAAACAGTCGTAGCAGCAGTAAGTCACCTTCAACTGATGGATAGTGTATAAGTAGATATTTTAGTTTCTGAACTGGATAAACTAAATGAATTGGCCAAAATTAGAGAAGGGCTGAATAGTTGCCTTTCTTTTTGATTAAAAGCCATATTTTGCCTTTTTACCTCAGAATTTTTAAGTTGGTGGACAGCCTTTATACATGATAAAATTTGCATATTGAAACATGAATGAAAAAAAAATATTTTTATAAACCATAAAATAGGCGAAACTATAAGCCAAGGACAAACATTAAGAAAGCTCATTAACTTTTAAGCGTAAATCAATCTTAACTTTCATACAGTTGTGCTAATAGCTCTTAATTGTTTTTAATAACTTAACGAAGTGGACAAAAAAGAGCAATTAAGCAGCTTTTTTTTGAAATAAATATGGAACGTTTAAATATGGATAAATTTAAAAATCTTGGTATTAATAAACACCTTCTAAAATCTATAAATTATGAAAATTTTGATTCCCCTACTGAAATACAGGATAAATCAATACCGTTAATCCTCTCAGGAAAAGATATTATAGCCGGATCAGCCACTGGTTCTGGAAAGACCCTGGCATTTGCTTGTGGCATATTACAGAATGCTGAAAAAGGAAAAGGAATACAGGCATTGATTCTGACTCCCACCCGGGAATTGGCAGAGCAGGTTGCAGGTGCTTTAACGAAATTCTCAATGTTCAGCCCTTTAAAAATTATGGCAGTATATGGTGGTGTGGGGATCAACCAGCAGATCAGGGGCTTAAAGACTGCTGATGTGGTGGTGGGAACACCAGGCAGGATACTTGATCATATCAACAGAAAGACCATTAAATTCGATAAGGTAGAAACACTGGTGCTTGATGAAGCCGACCGGATGTTAGATATGGGATTTAAGGACGATGTGACTAAAATTATTAATAAATGTCCTGAGAACCGGCAGACCCTTTTGTTCTCTGCAACGATCTCAAAAGATATTGCCAGGCTTGGCAGGAAATATATGGATCAACCGATCCATGTACAAGTTGAGTCTTATATCGATGCAACACTGTTGGACCAGATCTATTATAGAGTTAAGGATAATATGAAATTTTCTTTGCTCTTGCATCTACTAAAGAATGAAAACTCAGACTTGATAATGGTTTTCTGTAATACTAAAAGATATACTGATACTATCGCCAAGAACCTGAAATCTTCAGGTGTGAAAGCCCGGGCAATTCATGGGGGATTAACCCAGAACCAGCGGAACAATGTTATGAAGCAATTCCATGAAGGGAGAGCTGATGTTCTTGTATGCACAGATGTAGCTGCGAGGGGGCTTGATATTAATGGTGTTTCTCATGTTTACAATTACGATATTCCCAGGGAGAGTAAACAGTATATCCACAGAATCGGAAGAACTGCAAGAGCTGGAAAAGAAGGCAAGGCAATAAATATCGTTTCCAGGAAGGATAATGATAATTTTAAAAATGTATTAAAATTTAATGATGTCGTGATAAGGGAAGAAAAGCTGCCTGCCCTGGAAAAGGCTGAAATGAAAAGGTCATTGCATGTTGGAATTAAACATAACAATAAAAACATGTCCAGAAAGGGGCCTAATTCTAACAGGCACAAGAATCGATAGTACTTTATATTTGATCTCAGCCGAATAAGGAAGAGCGATTACTCGCTCTCCCTCTTCTAAGAACCGGACTTGCAACTTTGCCAGCAATTCCCGTTTTGTTTTTCACTGCATTTTTTTAATCTTATTTATTGAGTTTTTAGTCTTACACCAGACATAGAGAAAGCATAAAATGTTTCAAATACGAATCACTGAATTAATATATTTAAATTATACGAAGGAAATTATTGAAAAGGCTATACCTAACAGTAGAAGGGGGTCTGGATCAAATTCATCCTTAGATCACGTTTTTTCAGAGGCACATTGCCAAATTATTCATCAAGATGGAGGTGGATATTCAAGAATATCCAAGTGTTTCCTTTTGAATCCATAAAACACTGCTTTAAAAATATCTTCCATTGAATCAAACTTATATGCGTAGAATAAAGCCCTCATTTGTTCCCATAGGTTTCTTTTACTCCCCAATTTCCCCAAAACTGCCTGAAATAGCTGGCAAGCGAGTTGCTGCGTTTGATCCACCAGAAACGCAAGCATCATCAACATGGCAAAAACAACTGATAAGTTCTTATTTCCATGTCCAAAATTGTGTTCAAAGTGATATCCCTGGTTTTTGAGTGTATTGAAAGTTTCATTTTCGATTCTTCAACGTGCTCTACCACCGCTAATAATCTTGGAAACATTTCCTTTTGTCACGTGCATATCCGTGACCCAACTGAAATGCATCGTTTTTTTGGTAGTGTACTACTTTGCGTCTGATAATACAATTAAGTAATATCAGCATCCCGGTTTTAAGTATACACCAATCTTTTTGGTTATTGAACATAATATGGTGTAGACCATATTGGTATATTAGAGAAGAGCTATTTATTATCTACTGTTAGGCAGATCACTACCGTTTTTTTAGCGTAGTTTCCCAGTATTCTACAAAATTCACTAGTGTCAAGTCAACTCTATAATGTTGTAAAGTATTTAATGTATGTTCTTCATACTCAACATAAGGGGATTGAATATGAAGAAATACATTGTAACACTTACTAAAGATGAGCGCGAAACTCTTAGAGCACTTGCTTCCAAAGGCAAAAATAAATCACAGAAAATTCTCAACGCCCTGATTCTACTTGGATGCGATGAGGGTGAGTACCAGACAAAACGTTTGACCAATGAAGAAATTGCTAACATACTGAATATAAGTATGAGAAAGATTGACAGGGTGAAGGAACGTTTTGTCTCGGAAAGTATCAAAGTTGCACTCAATGGAAGAAAGAGAAACCGTATCTACGATAAAAAAGCTGACGGGGACTTTGAAGCTCATTTGGTTGCATTGAGTTGTGGTGAGCCACCCAAAGGCTTTGCGAGATGGTCTTAAGAGGTTGTTAGCCGACAAGGTTGTTGAACTCGAATATATTGATAGCATCTCCCATGAAACGGTACGCAATATCCTAAAAAAAACGAGATTAAGCCTTGGAAGCAAAAAGGTTGGGTAATTCCTCCAGAGCAAAACGGTAACTTTGTTGCGAATATGGAAATAGTGTTGGATGTTTACAAACGTCCGTTTGATCCACGATATCCTGTTGTTTGCATGGACAAATCCCCAAAGCAACTGATTTCAGAGACAAGAACTCCGATTTCAGCTTTGCCCGGGCATCCGACCATGCATGATTATGAATACAGGCGTTGCGGCATCTGCAATGTCTTTATCGCTTCTGAGCCATTGGCAGGAAAGCGCATGGTGGAGATCACAGAAAGAAGAACCAAGCAGGATTGGGCTTATTTTTTGAAGAAGATTGAGGATCAATACGAAACAGCAGAAAAAATAACGTTGGTGATGGACAATCTGAACACACACGTTCCAGGATCGCCATATGAGACGTTTCAGCCGGATAAGGCAAAGGCAATATTGGACCGATTCGAGTTTGTGTATACTCCAAAGCATGGAAGTTGGTTGAACATGGCTGAGATTGAGTTGAACGTGCTCAATGGACAGTATTTAAACAGAAGAATAGATGACATTGAGGTTGTCAGCAAAGAGGTACTGGCATGGCAAAAATACAGAAATAATAAAAATGCGAAAGTTAATTGGCAATTTACAACTGAGGATGCAAGGATTAAGTTATCCCGACTTTATCTGACACTTTAGGATTGACATGACACTAGTGTCTAAGCAACTTAATTCTTAAACAAAGTTTATACATCTGTAAGTCCAACCATAATCTATGGAAAAAATAAAACTTGCGGAAAAAGAGGTAGGATATCTTAACAATTTCGTGAAAAAGGGACGGAAAAGCGCGAGGGAATTAACCAGGGCACACGTTTTGCTTCTGGTTAATGACGGAAAAAAGGAAATAGAGATAAAAGATATGCTGCATATCAGCAGAGCAACTGTTTCCAACATCAAGAAAAGATATCGCAAAGAAGGTCTCCAAAGTGCCCTGGCGGAGAAACAAAGATCCGGTCAGCCCAAGAAATACGTAGCGATGCACGAAGCAGAAATTATAGCGCAGGCATGCACCGAATCACCTGATGGGTGCAAGAGATGGACACTTGAATTACTAACAGAAGAAATGCGGAAGAAGAATGGGTTTGGAACAATAAACAAGGAAAGTATCAGGCTTATTTTAAAAAAAGCAAAACTAAACCTTGGTTAAGGAGGATGTGGTGCGTCCAGACGATTGATGCTGAATACAGAGAACGGATGTACGATGTTCTCGACCTTTACGAAGAAGAGTACGACCCGGAAAATCCCCTTGTCCGTTTTGACGAGAAACCAAAGCAACTTGTTGGAGATAAGAGACCCTCCATCCCCATGAAGTCAGGAAGTCCTGAGAAATACGATTATGAATACGCCAGGAACGGTACGGCAAAGAAATTTGTGGCGGTCGAATTCAAAGCAGGGAAACGGGTGACCCAGGTCACCAAAAGAAGAACTATGGTGGATTTCGCACAATTCGTGAAGATGCTTGTCGATGAAGAATACCCGGACGTTGAAAACATCCGACTGGCCATGGATAACCTCAATACTCACAAGGAAAAGTCATTTTACGAGGCGTTCAACAAAGATGAGGTAGAAAGGATTTTGAGCAAGATCGAGTTCCATTACACGCCAAAGCATGCAAGCTGGCTTAATGCCGCTGAAATCGAGATCAATCTGATGGATATCGAATGCACTGACAGGCGGATCGAGGATATGGGGATACTGGCATACGAAGTGGCAGCATGGAATAAGAGACGGAATGACGATGAGAAGAAGATTGACTGGGGGTTTACAAGTGAGAATGCTGACGAGAAATTGTCCAAGCATTGAGTATAAGAACTAAATTGTCAAGACACATGGAGTATAATCGATGCTCAGGTCATGCACATCATCCAGTGACACTTTACTGGCAACCTTAAGTACACCGCAATGCAGTTCGTGTACTTTTAAGGACTCTTCATATATTGTATCTTTTAATGTGTTATCCATTTATTGCACCTTCAACTGCCTGCTTATGCAATTCTGCCGAAAGGTGTATCCCACCCATTGTGCCCCTAACAGCCCGGCAAGGGTACTGCTGCACAAGCAACCCAGCCCAGGCGGGTGCTTCTGAGACCGAAACGCCTTTTATGTGTTCTGCCATCCACCATGTTGAACCGCAGGGAGCACCGCAGATCACTTTTACATTGCTTATTTTCCCGTCCACCACCTGCACTTCCAACCAGGGGCGGCCCAGCACGGATGCAAATTCGTTGATGGTGGGGTCGGTATCGTCTCATATCTCGCAGCAGATGTCCTCTACCAGTATCCTGGTGCCGTACTGTGCAGAAATCTCCTTCATTTCTTCCAGGTCACCTGCCCTGGCCCAGCCTCCTGGTATGATTACGGCCTTTGCTCCAGCACTGGCTGCACGTTCGACGATTTCGGATGTGATGTCGGGATTCAGGCTGTAGGTGATGAGAAGGTCTGAGGACAGGACGCTGTGGTCAAGGTTGTCCACGAAGGATGCGGGGTTGTCAATGAAGTCGGGCAGGGTGGGGGGTATGTCTGCGGATGAGACAGTGAATTCTGTGCGGTGGGTGATAGTGTCCAGCAGCCGCCTGCCGTACTTTCCGCGGGTAATGACTCCGATTGAGAGCATAGGGGTATATTGGGGTGTAGGAGGGATAAGGGTTTGGAGGGGGGGCAGTTAAAGCCACGTACGCGCCACCCCTGCAAAGAATTAGAGGGCATCCGCGGGCTTGAGGTCGCATACATTTGTAAGCGTAGCTGAAGTGCGTGGAACATGTGAGTACAATAGCAGAAAAATTAATGATAACGATAGCCTTTTTGTCGATGCATTATTTCTGTAATCCAAACGATGCCCTCTTCGATAACATAAATCACTCTGTAATCGCCTATCCTCAACCTATATGCTTCTGGGTTAGCATCTCTGATTTTCTTAATATCAGCACCAGATCGTTTGAGTTTCGGATTATTCTCCAATACTCTTATTTTGGATTTTAATTGCTCTTTAGTTGCTTGATTGCATCTATTGAGAAAACTTGCAGCTTTTGGATGAAGACGTATTTCATAACTCATCAATGCTTACAAACTTATCCTTTTCTTTAAGCAATTCGCGTTGACGAGCCCAGAATGTCTCATCATATATTTCTTCCATATCTTCTTGTGCTAGAAAGTGTGTATTGGAATGAAAATTTGGTAGTATACGCAAGTTAGATACTGTGTTGTTTTCTTCAGTCATGATTCACCCATATTTTAGAGTCACTTAATTATTATGTACCAACTCCACCCCATAAAAACCTTTTGACTACGCGACCATCCCGACCTTCATGTACGCCATGTCAGCCTCCCGAAAGTCACCTATACCCCGGACTTAAGTCCAGGGCCTGTTTATCAATACTCCGCATCACGATTTTCTATCTTGTCCGGCGATATATTTCTCAACAACTTCCCAGCCATGCCCAACACATCCACGATAGCAGCTTGGTGCCCTGTAACTTTTTTACACCATTTTTTCAGTTAAGGGCACTCCTGCCGCAATATTCTACTGGTTCACTATAATGGCGATATACAATCTCCATATTTATCCTGTGCTTCGATCAATCTCTGCCTTTGCGCCTCCAGCACCTCAAATAATACCTGTGGTGTATCAGCCACTTTTGTCTTGTAGAACTCCTGGATTCGCTCGATCTTAGCAAGATTTTCAGTTATACGCACAGAGAATTGGTTAATATAATTCTCTTTCGGATAGTCTTTAGAAAGCACTTCCCTGAACAGCCTGTTAAGGTCTTCATATTTTGGTATAAACCCGGTAGGCATTTCTATCGCTTCAACTTCATGATGTGAACGCAGTTCCATCCATTTAAGCCAGACCGCCTTATCTGCTATATCGTTTGTGTAATTCCCTTCTGCATCTCTCAGGAAATAATTAACAGAATATATAGAGGGTGGATCATTCAATTTAGCACCAAAATCCAGGTGAATTTGTATGTATCTCCCAATAGGAATCGAAAGGAAATCCAGGTTTGACATAGGATTGATCTTCCTGACACCTTCTTTTCCCAGTGTAGCAGCGGTTGTCTCTGATTCCAGTGCGGCGCCCATGGTAACAACACCATGCACCCAATCAAAGGATTCCTCAACAGGTACTTTTGTATCAGAATCCCGTCCGCCATATATTATCCCACCTACCAGTACACCATCAGGATCATTGATTTTTGGATCCATATTCTCTAATAGTTTCAGGTCAAGCGTGAACCTGGCATTCGGGTGCGACGGCGACAATATATTACCATTTTCGTCTTTCTTTCCAGGCGTCCATTCCCCTGAATAATTATACCCCTTTTCAGGCTCCTTGGCATCTTTACCTATCCAGTGAAGGTCTTTCTCCTCAGTGACCAGCACATTAGAGAATATTACCTCACCAGGGCTGTGGAGCGCCTTCCAGATCATTGGATCGTCTACTGAGTTTACACCCTGTATTATCCCAAACATGCCATTCTCGGGATTGACCGCGTGTATTACGCCATCCATATTCCTGAGGTAAGCGATATCATCACCAACAATAGACTCTCCGGGCAGCATGGAAGTAGATGTCTTACCGCAGAGCGAAGGAAATGCGCCTGTAAAATAAGTTACCCGTTGGGAAGGTCCGCGCACACCCATGATAAACATGTGTTCTGTCAGCCAGCCTTCTTTTGAGGCTCTGTTTATCGCAGGACGCATCGCTAACTTCTTAAGCCCTATTGTATTGCCGCCGTACTGTGTATTCAGGCTATATACTGTCTCGTCTTCAAGATCAATATAAACCCGGCGTTTATCAATGTTCCTTGAGGTCTTCCTTTCGTCCAGCTCTCCTGCGGAATGTACAAACTTCAAAAACCGTGCAGATCGCCCCAGTCTTACGAACTCTTCGTATCCCTGCCTGTACAACAGATCCTCTGAGTGTGCGACATAACCGGAATCAGTAAGTTGAACTGCCGGTATTGAGAATTCTGAAATGAGTGGTCCCACACAAAAGAATCGCACGTACAACTGGTGTCCCTTCATGATGTCTTTCATGATAGGTTGAATTTCTGCAAGTCCTTCCTCCCTGTCCATCGCATTTATGTTTTGTCCTAACTCAACACCAGGCGGTAAAAGGTACTTGGAATTATCTTTATCTCTTGCCTGGTCGTGATAACCGTCAAAATGGACTGTATGCCCATCCACAGCAAGCTCCTCTTCTTCGCCTGCTTTTATTGACTCCTGCCTAACGTGTTGCAAATCTTCAGGTGAATCTGTACAGATAAATATTTTATCCGGATTGCAAAGCTCAATATATGTAGCAATAAATTTATTGAGTTTGGGATTATCTATTTTGATAAGTTTCTGGTAATTTTCCTTGCCCAACCTCTCTTGTAATGTATCCATTGTTTATTTTCCTCCTACTGATCCACTTTGCTTTTTTCATATCGTTTCCATCTTCGAAAACCAGTTTAAATAAAAATACATCATTATTAAATATATCGCTACTTAATTGGAGACTTTCTAATTTATTCCAGATAAGTGGATCATGGCAAAAAGATTAACCGCAAAGGAAACAGAGACTCGCAGGGGGGCGTTATTTTACTCTGCGTCCCTCAGTGCTCTTAGCGGTTTTTCGAATCGTCACGCAAAATTATAAAAAGTCTCCTTAATTTCGAAACCAGATGAGAATTGGCTTTATCCCGGGTTGGGCTTTAGGACAAAAACTTAGATCAACTACCCATGTGAAAATTATGATGAGCTATAGTCAGGAACATAATATTCATTACTTATCATGTGACCACTTTGCGCTCTTTGCGTACTTAGCGGTGATAAATTATTGTGGTGGAAAGACATTGTTTTCAAATATATTGCCACCGCAAAGAGCGCAAAGTTCGCAAAGAGTAAGTTTAATTTGTTTGGTTTTTAGAGATTGTCGGAAAAGCCTACTTTTCGAATATTTCAGCTTTACTGTCTAAACTTGACCGGGCGCAGCATAGTGATTTAGTTTTAACAATATTTCTGGATGTTTCAATTTAGGCGCTTTTTAGGTACTTTTCCGACAATCTCTTTTAACTATAATTAAATACAAATTCAATGTAGCATAACAATATATCCCATTCCTTTTTCAATCCCGGACAGGCCGGTGAGTTAGACTGGTAAGGGATATCAGCAAGCTAACAAGGCTTAGTCCTGTCGCGACAATAAATACTGTAGTAAACCCGAACATGCCCGAGAGAGTGCCCCCAATCAAAGCCCCTGTTATCATTGACAGGCTGATCACTGAATTAATATATCCAGCCGATGTAGCCTTATCTTTATTGCGCATAAGGAGTAGTTCAGTTGAACCCACTAACAGGAATGACCAGGATATGGCCACCAGGAACATACTGGGTATAATGTGGTAATAGATACTGGCAGGAACCAGGCTGATAAAAGCCAGTATAGACAACAGGTATCCGGTTTGTACAACATGTTCCATGTTTTGTCCATCCAGTTGCCGCATTATAAAGAACTGGACTAGCGGATTTATAGTAAATAGCAGTCCGATCCAGAACAAATCTGCTCCCAGGCTGATCATGTACAGCGGGAAAATGGTCCAGCATCCAACTGCACCTGTATGCCTGATGAAGAACGCAAGATAAATACTCCAGTTATTTTTAATTGTGGAAAATGAGAAGTAATTCACTTTCATCTTATCCACCTGTACTTCAGGTATACTAACCGCGATGGAGAGGGATAATATCACCATTAATGAACTGACAAGGAATATCAGGTCAAAGTCCCCTATCAATCCTGCTACGAAAAACCCGAACGCCCATCCCAGGGCACCAAAAGAGCTAAATTTCCCAATGCTGCGCTTTAGCCCGTAGATATGCATGATAAAGGCTGCCGGATACATACCCACGCATATACCCAGCAATCCACGCAGTAGTGCAAGACTCAATGGATCGTAGGCAAATATCTGCAGGAAATAAGCTATTGTCGAGCATGAAAGTCCTAAAAGCAGTAATTTTTTAATGTTTTGGGATTCAGCTACTTTGCTAAAGATGTAGGTTGAAAAGAATAAGCATGCACCGTACACACTCATTATAATGCCCACCTGGGTGTAGGTTGCACCCATTTCCTCAGCCAGGTTTGGGATGAAAATAATAGACATCATCATGGCTGCGTTGGTACAAAACTGGATTGAGTTGAGCCTCATATCATGGTATAAATGGAATGGGACATATTTCAAGATATGCGGCAAAGTGCATCGTTTGTCCTGCGTTGCAGCATCAGTTATCTTGTGTTGCAATTAGTTGTGCATTGCAGATATTAATAGTGTGATTTTGCAAACCAAAAACCTATATAGTATATTCTCGTATGTGGATTCCTCTTATTCCACTGTGCGCCGATAGTGTAGTGGTTATCACCGTGGCTTGCCAAGCCATGAACTCGGGTTCGAATCCCGATCGGCGCATACGTG
>Ga0255431_1143_pt1 | contig 13903 bp, 12 predicted proteins | sample ANMaggSeSYBR02J5_FD_182633 | JGI IMG/M metagenome (GOLD analysis project Ga0255431, IMG submission 182633) | Sediment cell enrichment communities from methane seep in Santa Monica Basin, California, United Staets - ANME aggregate JGI... | ecosystem: Environmental > Aquatic > Marine > Cold seeps >... | reverse complement strand
TGTCATAGTGGCAACACTCTAAAAAATCTCAAATGTAATACTTTTTATTCTGAATTATTGATTCTTGCAGGAGATTGAATCTCAACAATTGAAATATTTATGCATTGAATGAGTTATTCTGGCTAATTTCTAATTCAATCAGAAGAAAATAAAAAGTCTCTATTTCAGTACGATCAATTTTTATCTTATGTTTTTTTGATTTGGATCTTTTTTGCTTAGGTGGCTCTTGTTTTTTTCGTTCATTTTCAGAAGAGATGTCTCCTTTTTGTTTTTTCTTGGAGGATGGAATATCCGGCTTACCTTGTTCTCCTTTTAATAAATTGTTTACATCTCGTAGCTTTTGGTTTTCAGTTTTTAACTTTTCGTTATCTATATGTAATTTTTCAATCAACTGAAATAGGAGATTAATAACATCAGATATATCTTCATCTGGAATTTCATCTGGATGAATATTTAGCGATTCTGATTGTTGTTCAATTGATTTTTGTTTCATAACAGCATCTATCATTTAATTCAATTTATTTTCAAGATGTACATAATAATATTACTACAACATTAATTTTTCGATTTCTGCTAAATTATTGATTAATATATTTCTATAAATTACCGAGTAATCATAAACAACGATGTTAACAATTAGCACCTAAAAAAGGATTTACCATTAGATTTGAAGCGGATACCAGCCTCTTACAGTACAGGGTCTTCGTCTACTTAAACAAAACGATTTGTTCCTTTGAATCCTTTTTACCCCATATAAAATATTTACCATATCGAGGACTGATACTATATCGGGGGCATGGGCTGGATAGAACTGGGCGGCGCCGGGATGTTCCGTGAAGAGGTCACCGAACCACCGGGTATCAAACACCCGGTACTGGTATGGGGCTGGGTGTCAGCGGGCTGGCATTGTTGAGGGATTTAAGGGAGCTGTACCGGTCGGATATTGAGTGGCTGCGCAAGAGTCCTGCGTGCGGGGATTGAATTTCCGATTCTTTGTTGAAGTGTTGATTATTGTCAACGACCTTGTATGTCGATGCGCTCTAACCGAGGCATCGATCCTGCGCAGAGGTGTGCTTTAATTCATGCGCTGTTTTTCCATTTAGGTTTACTGTCCCCCCATTTACTCCAATGCAAATGTTTAAAGTCTATTAAATTCTATTTGCAATCATGGGTTCTGTTGCAAATCTGGAGCAAATAAAATTCGAATTGAAACAGGAGCTGCGGCAGGAGATTCTAACTGAGGTTCTGGAAATAATTCGAGATGAGTTTTATCCTCCGGAGGAAAATATTCGCAAAGAATTTATAAAAAAAGTTGAAGAGGCCGAGCGAAGAGTGAAAGAAGGCAAATTTTCAAAATATACTACAGAAGAGTTTGAAAAAAGGTTTCTTTGATCATGCCGTATATAATACAACTTGATACTGCTCTAGAGATAAAGCTGGACAAACTCAAAAAGAAGGATAAATCTCTTTATCAGAGAGTAATACATAAAATAATCGAGACCAGCAAAAATCCCGAAATGGGCAAACCGCTTCGAAACGTATTAAAGGGTAAACGGAGAGTTCATATTGGTTCATTTATTCTTTTTTATTCGATTGATACGAAAAACGAGATTGTAACATTCCTTGTGTTCGAACATCACGATAAGGCATATCATTGAAGTGCAGATGCCTGAAAGTCTGTTTTGTAGAGGTTGCTATTGATTCTATCACCTTTCAGGATCTTGAAACACCCATCGTTTGTAGTAACAGACCTCGAATTTCGCTTCGCTCATATATCTGGTGTCCAAGGGCTGCAGGGATCAATAAATCGCATTCAAGTTCCAGGGTCTCTTCATTGGTCAACTCTTCACTCCCTGGGAATCTCAGGATCGACCCGGTCTTGAGCTTATAGGCGTATACCTTGCCAGGATGGGATTTTAAAAATGCCAGATTCAGGCCCGCCTATTTCCCATATACCAGCCCAGCGTGGAACCGGAAGTGTATATCGAGGGTATGGGCTGGATCGAACTTGGCGGTGCAGGTGTGTTCCGCAAGGAGGTCACCGAATCCCTGGGTATCAAGTATCCTGTTCTGGTATGGGGCCTGGGTGTTAGCAGGCTGGCAATGGTGAGGCTGGGTTTGCGTGACCTTCGAACGCTGTACCAGTCAGATATCGACTGGCTCAGGAAGAGTCCTGTGTGTAAGGTTTAACTGTATTTATTTGGAGATTGTCGGAAAAGCCTATTTTTCGAATATTTTAGCTTTACTGCATAAACTTGACCGAGCGCAGCATAGTGATTTTGTTTTGACAATATTTCTGGAAGTTTCAATTTAGGCGTTTTTTAAGTACTTTTCCGACAATCTCATTTGACCATTATCCAAATCCTGAGTGCTTACTTGAGAATAAGCGTTCATGACCCATTGGGACACCCATGGGCATGAAAATGCTATTTTCACAGCAAATTAGATAAAACGACAGGTTATCAGCCTTGTTTGAATGAAGAATATTCAGACTGTCATTTTGTAAGTTTAACCCTCCTTTTTAGGTAGGTTTTTCGTAAAATAATATATTTCAGCAACTCTCCTACTCTCTTATAATTACTAGTTTTATTATCACAATCCCACACTCAATAATGACGGTGTTCAACTTGGAGAATGGTGTGGAGTACGACTGGATGAGTGTGCAAGGGCTCAGCATTAAGGGAACGGAAATAAATTTTTGTTTTACAAGCTCTCTGATAAATAACCATTAAACAGTATTCAAAGCAGCAAACCGTTTTATTTAAGTATAAAACTTTCCACAGTAGTTTAAATCTTCATATCCGTTATATTCTATTATATCCATGAGGGGCTTGAATATATATTCAATGCCCATATGATTATTCGATATTCAAAAATCAAAATGATTATATACCTTTGATTTAATATGAGTTTATAAGAATTACTATGATTTAAAAGAAATCATAGTAAAACATATATCTGAGCAATATGAATATAGCTAATAAAAAGTGAAATAATATGATAAAGTTAAATCCAATTCGACAGATTGTACAGAAGACAGAGGAAAAATTATATCTTGAAATACCGGTCAGCGCTGCTGAATTGCTGGGCATACATGAAGGAGATATAGTACAATTTTTGCCTGAAAAAGTAATTTCCAGAGAGACTATTTCTGAAAAAATAGGTTCACCAAAACTTAACTTACCCTTTGTTAATTCTACTGATATACGTGGATTTTCCGAAAGGCCTAAACCATCTGAAGTGAAGGAATTATTTCTTCAAAAAATCAGTAAGTATGGAATAAGAAAAATTAAAGGAAAAAATTCTGTTTATGATATTGGAAGTAGGTGCAGAATCTACTTAAAGTATTCTAAATATCTCACATACAACCCTGCAGCTCCCTACTTTTTTGGATTAGACCCTGATGTTATTCAAGAGTTTAACAATGATGCTAATAAGAGATTTTTTATAGTTTTTGTCGCAGAAAATGAAAATAATGTTTACATCTTTCCATGGAAAGATTTTGAAGGATGGCTGACAGGAGTATCTCCTGCGAGCGAAGATAATAATTTTAAAATGACATATACCCCAGATCTAAAACTTCGTCTTACCGGAAAGGAACCAATAGATATCTCAAGATATCTTAACAATTTTGAACTATTTGATTGTAATCAGAACTATGAGTTATTGGAATCAAAAAAAATCATAGGATTGCAGGAAGTCAAACCATTAATTATTATACCAAACCGTGATGATTTAACCTCTGGTAAGATAGATGAGTCTGAAAAAAAGAAAGAGCGACCTATGAAAATGAACATTGGACCAAATTTTTATGAAATTCGATATTCTAATGAAGTTTTAATCAATACTGCAAATTGGCTTATCGAAAATGATATGTTAAAAAAGTCAGACTGTCCAATATCGGCAGGAACTATAAGAAATCTTATCAATGTGGAGCCGATGCATAAAAATGAAGGAAAAGGAAAAAGCGGACAAAAATTTAGGTCTCCAAAAACACTTTCAAATGGGTTATTTATAGAAACAAGTTATACTACTGAAAATTGTATAAATTGTGCTCGTAAGCTTCTTAAAAAATATAGTAATAACAGATACACATTGGAAGTCCACTTCAAATAAATGGTTCTTCGCTTTTTAATATGGAAAGATACGATTAAGATATCCTTTCAAAGATATTTATTAATGGTGAAGTATTGAAGATGAGATTGTCGGAAAAGCCTATTTTTCGAACATTTCAGCTTTACTGTATAAACTTGACCGGGCGCAGCGTAGTGATTTAGTTTTGACAATAATTCTGGAAGTTTCAATTTAGGCGCTTTTTAAGTACTTTTCCGACAATCTCAAGATTTCGCTATCTACGTAAACTTTTATATTCAATATGCTCTTTTTATGAATTGTTTATTTTATAACGTGGATATTATATTACCCATAGATAACAGCGGAGAGCCCTATAATCATATTTGCGTACGTACTGCGTATCATACACAAATCTTCTGTTAAATGTACCAATTTATTTCCTAGCAGTCCCTAAGGGAATAGTCCCAACATCTTGATCGCATCAGCCACCCTGCTCACCCCGATTGCAAGGCTGGTATCCCGCATATTCAGTCCCTTCTCCTCTTTCGCATCCCATACATTCTTAAATGATGATACCAGCTTCGCCTCAAGCTGTTGGTTAACCTCTGTCAGGCTCCAGTGCTGGCGGTTAATATTCTGTACCCATTCAAGATAGCTCACCATGACACCGCCTGAGTTTGCAAGAATATCAGGCACCAGTAATATCCCGTTATTATACAGTATCTCGTCTGCCTCGGTCGTGGTGGGGTTATTGGCACCTTCAACGATCACCTTCGCTTTGACATTACCTGCATTCTTCATTGTGATCTGGTTACCCAGTGCAGACGGTACAAGGAAGTCGCATTCCAGTTCAAGGAGTTCTTCATTGGTCAGCTTTTCGCTTCCCTGAAACCCCTCAACCGAACCGGTCTCTAATTTATGGCTAAAGACCTTACCAGGGTTCAGACCGTCGGGGTCAAATATAGCGCCTCTTGAATCACTTACTCCGATAATCCTGCATCCCATACTGTACAACGTCATTGCAGCGCTAACACCCACATTTCCGAAACCCTGTATCACAACAGTTGAATCCTTAAGTTTCATACCCAGGCTCTTTGCAGTCTCCCTCAGGATTATTGCCGCACCCCGCCCGGTAGCCGCAGCACGTCCTTCACTTCCTCCCAACCCGATAGGTTTGCCTGTCACCACTTCAGGAACAGAGTATCCCTTTATAACACTATAGGTATCCATCATCCATGCCATGGTCTGGGCATCTGTATACATATCAGGCGCTGGCACATCCCTGTAGGGACCGATGAACTGGGATATCATGGTAGTGTAGCGCCTGGTTATGTGTTCCTTCTCACCAATGGACATTTCCTTTGTATTGCAGACGATGCCGCCCTTTGCGCCGCCGTAAGGTATGTCGATGAGAGCACATTTCCATGTCATCCCCATTGCCAGGGATTTTACTTCATCCATGGACACTTCATGATGATACCTGATACCGCCCTTATAGGGTCCCCTGGCATCGTTATGCTGGACACGGTACCCGGTAAATACCTTTATCTCCCCATTATCCATTTTAATTGGCAGGGAGACGGTATGTATCATTTTAGGACTGATGAGTATCTCATAGAGCCCGGGATCCATGTCCATCTGTGCCGCGCATATCTTAATCTGCCCGCAGGCATTATCGTAAGGATTCTTTTCTTCACTCATAATATAACCTCAATGTCTATTGTTTATAGCCCAAGTTTTATATATTGTTATTTTTCGTCTATTTTGCTTTTGCCTTAATAAATTTTGGATTTTTCCCGCCAAAGGTCACATCCAGTATAGTACCTTTTCTAAGCAGTATTTGAATAAGTTTTTCAGTCCCTTTGTAATTCAACCCGAGTGCATCTCCCAGTTCCTGTACAATGAAATGCTCATGGCTGTCCAGGAAACCTTTGACAATATCATCCAGTTTCTGTTTGTCATGTTCTGCATTAAACCAGTAGGCATAATGCTGTGCCATTTCATTTTTCGTATTATGAATTATCCCTTCTTTAAGGTCATAAAGATACAGGACAAAGTTCGGATGTATAAATCTGAGGGTAAAATCCTTTATTTCGTCATCCCATGACCTGTTAATCAGGCATACACATTTATGCTGGCCTTTTTTTACATTATTTGCTTGTTGTTGAATCTGCTCAATCAACTGTACATCCTTTTGCTGATAGCGAGCTTCCAATACCAGCGGGACCTCAAGCAAGGAACCTAATTTTGCTTTTATTTTATCATTTTCCCTTGTATATTTCCAGTTCAAATCTCCAGCATAATCCCCACAAAACAGAATTTTTGGCATGTTCTTGTTGTACTTGGTCTGGAGCATGTTCAGGTAAAGATGCAGTTCGTTACTCAAATCCGGGGGTATCAATCCGGTACGGGACTCCTTTTTATTTGCGGATGCCTGGGATTGGTTTTTCATTTCACTGGAGGGAATGAGCCTTGAATTAATGCTATTTTCAAGATTATCAACTAACATAGAGATATTTTTAACATCAATTTTCCCATTCAAATGTTCTTCTAATCCGGAAATAAGTTCATATGATGCTTGTTTTAATTGGTTTTCAGCAGATATGAAATTGTCATACGAAGATGTTTTTTTCTTGAATGCTGTAAGGTTTTTATCTTGAACTTCCATGGATAGAGTTGATAGTTTTTTTCGTAACTTTCGAAATTCATGCGGTTTTTCAAAAATCCGGATCAATTTATCAAGGATTTGATTTGACAATTCTATTTTATTCACTACGCTTCCAGTATTTTCAGTCCGGATATTTTCAAGTGGTTTTATTTCCGGGGCATTATCTTGCATAATCTCACCATCATCTTTTAAAATAGTTAACTGTTGGTGTTAGTACGTAATTACCAGAAATTGTTAAATCCGTTGCCGCTGTTTTGTCATATGTGACAGAGGCTATAAGAAAAACCGCAGCTGAACTTGAACTGCTTGATGTCATTGCTTCAGAGAGCAATTTATCAGAGGAGGATGCGATTGCCCTTGGCAGAAAAGTCAGAAAGGGCATGTGGGACAAGGTGTACAAGAAGCTGGTATAGATGGAACTTGTTATCGATACCAACATTGTTTTTTCTGCTATTGTTGAAGATTCGGTAAACATGTGGATTGAAAAATTATATTCCATTTGTATTTTTTTAAAATATCTCACAATTTCGCCCCGCATTTAATATAGAACCTTTGAAGCCTTTGCTTGATGTAATGCTTACAAGAATGTTTGGATTATCATCTACATCCCTATATGTGACCTGGGAACCAGATGCAACAGGTTCTGAATGATGCCGTCATCAATGTATTCTTTTACCTGCACGCCAATTTAGATTTAATTAAACATTCCTGATATAATCCATCTCACCTATTTGCATACTCTGACTTCCTGTCTTTATCAGGCTTAAGATCAATCTGCCCTTTGATGTTGGAATACTCAGTCCCGGTTCATTGGCTGTTTCTATCCATTCTTTAATTACAATAAGGGCGTTTCGAACGGCTTTTTAGCATATCCTGCCGTCTGCCATACCCTAACTGCTAATCTATGGGGCATACTTCGTACTTCATAAGTCATTTTTGCAAAAACCTTATGTGATTGGGGAATATTTTTTCAATTTTTCTCTTGCTTTTATACATTCATCAATCCAGTTTTTCAGAAGAACATTTGAACTAATACCTTCTTCAAGTGCAATTCCCCGCACCGATCTTGCACGCTCTTCACCCAATGGAATGACCAGAACACCTTTATCCCGCTTAAATTCAACCGATATCTCATCATCATCCATGTCTTCAAAATAATCAGCTGAATCGCGGGTATCCCAGAAATCCCTCATTTCCTGTTCCGTCTTGAACCGTGGAATTTTTTTCATCATTATACTATTCACCTCTTAAGATATAATTTTTTTTCGCGTTTTGTCATATCTCTTGCAGTAATTATCCGGGCAACTCCCGTCCTGGGATATAGATATACAACAAACAAATACCGCCCACCACTTGTTTGACCATAAACATACCGTGTCCCATCCCTTCCAATCCTGAAATATGGATCACCAATGAACACACTTTCAACCTCGGACCTGGTTACATTATGCCGCCACAGGATGTGTTTTTCATTTTCTTCATCCCAGTGAAATTCTATTATTTTAATCAAAATGTTCTACCTCATTCAGAAGTACCTCATCTCGCCCCCTATCCTCTATCTCTGTAATAAATATAATCTTGTCCTCGTATCATTTTCGGTACAATCTCCTCGTTTCACAATTTCGCCCCGCATTCAAGACAGAATTTCTCATCACCCTCAACCTCCCTACCACAATTTGAACACGCGGTCTTACCTGCTCCTAAATTGGATCGCTGGATTACGGAATCACTTACTCGACTGCCGATTTTATCGCCTATATGAATATATTGTACTGTGCCATTGGTCGCAGGTTTCTCAATTGTTCCAGGCTTTCGCATATATAAAAGGACTGAACCGATTAACAGTAAAATAATTATTATACTACCGATCAACACCCAGCCGGATTGTATTGACAAAGTGCTGGGAGGGGTTGGACTAAGTGGATTTTCAGTTCCGATTATAACTGTCGGTTCCGGAGAAGTATATTTTCTGACACGAACCCAATCTATATAGTGGGTTTCACCACCCCATGAATATACTTGCAAATAGAGTTGGTCATTTGGTATATTTTTTGTTACTGTTATTTTAGGATCATATTGCCGGAATGTCTCTATTTTTTCTGATGATCTTGTCATTCCGAGAACTTCAAAGGAAGTAGGGAATTTTTCGTTGTTTGTATTTGAATAAAATATTTCATCATTAAGTGTTACCAAAAGCATTTCATCTGTATTTTCCCAGCTGCCAAACTCAAATCTGTCGTTTGTATCAAGTATATTACAGTCATTTGTTGAACGCAGCAAGGACCTTGGCAGAGCGCCAGTATCGCTTATTTTTGAAAATGATTCGAAAATATTATTATATCCAAAAGCTTCGACCTTCTCAGACACAACACAATTACCATTTAAACTCAAAACACTATCAGAAACCGAAGGTCTTCCGTTATTTATTTGCCATTTCGATTCGTCTATTCCAGTCCCGTCAAAATCATCAAAGAAATTAAATGTTGCTTCGCCATTACTTACTTCGGCTGCGGATGGATTGTTATAGTACATCAGCAATTTGGTTTCACTATTTGCCGGGATTCTAGGTACTTTCACCCATATTATTGCTTTTTTGGTACTGTAATCCCACTCTTCAATCCAGTAAGTGAGTTCTTTACTATTTTCATCTGCAAATCTTATGTCAACACCATCGGGTTTAGCTTCAAGTGGGAAATTCGTTCCTGAGAGTTCTACAAACACTTGAAAATCTACAAGGGTTTTTCCACTATTTTCCTGTACGCTTATCTCCTTATAGTCCTCCCACGGTCCACCTCCTGGATTCGACAATGTGGGAGATGCCACACCTGTGTTTATGAGACCAGCTATCAGCAGCAACGCAATTATCCATATCGCAAAATTGTGCACCGCAGAACGCATTTGTATTTTCATAATCTTTTACCTCTCACAATTTCGCTTCATACTCTGAGACTTTTTATTATTTCCTGTAACGGTTTATAACCACAGAGTGCACAGAGAAAACAATAACGCTCTGTGCTCTCTGTGTTCTGCGTGGTTGATCTTCTTTGTCATTATCCATTAGGTTTGCTTCTACTACCACCGCTACTTAACAACCTATGCTTTCGCAGCAATTCGAAATACCGATTCTTGGTGAGATTCAATTTTTTTTACAGATATTTCTTCCACTGTTTTTTCTATGTACTCATCCGACTCTTCTGTTAAGTATTCCATGTCGCAGATTGTGCAAATATATGCATCAACATTTTCAATCGCAATTAATCCTTGTTCAGATTCGGTGATGAATTTGGTTTTACTCCGTTCCATTTTTCCACCGCAATCAGGACATTTTTTTAATCTTGGCATATCTTACTACTTTTCAGCCCATGGGGTCTGCTTTATTATTTTAACTTTGTACTGGATTATAGCACCATTTTCTCCGGCTTTCTCTGAATAAATCCATTCACCACCGTGATTCCAGATCGGTTCACCACATATTTCAGGCAACAACCTCCTCGTATGCGTAGGTATGCCCGATCAAGCGATATGCTTTAGTAAATCCCTGCTCAAGCTCTTTTCTGATTTTCTGCATTTTCTCATGAGTTTCTTTTGCATAGTAGCGTTCGCCGCATTTCATGCATACACCAGCTTGGATTGTGAGTACTGCTGCATTGCAGCCTCCTCTAACGACTTTCTCTACTGTTTTTTCGACCACCTCGCCTCCGCAGTGGGGACAGACCGGGATTATCTTTTTCATATATTTCACCTCTTTGATATTCTCATTTTATAATTAATCCACCTTTCAGGGTCAGGTATATATGCAGTTATAAGCACTGCGATTTCATGCTTTTCTGAATACGCCCAAACACTATGGATATACCTGTTGTTTGTATCATTACCATATATAAGACAGCTTGAAAATGGTTTATCGTCAGCATAGTCTTCTATCACTTCACCATGCAGTACTGAAAAATACAGGTCGTTATCTTCGATAGCATCATTTGCAAGCTCATCATCAGCATGGTCTGAGATGTTTACATTTCCTTTTCGTATCGCTTCTGTGTATTTTTGCAATTTCCATCAGGTATTTCCTCCAAGTTTCGCCCCGCACTCAAGGCAGAACTTCTGTTTACCCTCAACCTCTACGCCGCAGTTTGGGCACTTCTTCGTACCTGCGCTAATAGTGGAGCGCACGACAATAGAATCCTTAATCTGGGTGCTTATATTGTTGGCATTACTTGCAATATTACTCCTCTGCACCCAGCTATCTTCTATTACCACATTTCCATCGCATATTCCATTAATATCGCAGGCGCCTAAAAGGTTGCTCCGTATTATTGGGGAATCTTTGATGGAGACATTGAATACTGGTGCAAGTTTTCCAAGAGATTCTCCTCTTTTTGAAATATTTCGTCCAAGCTCAGCCAACAAGCCCATAATATCCTCCTGGTCAGGAGCTGCCACAAAGATTTCAATTCTTTCAGTCTCTTTGTTTAAACTTGCCTTGATTACAAGATCGATCATCTCAACTTTTGTCTTTCCGTAGTACCATGTCTCATAGGTCTTATCATCATTAGTCTTAAAAGTCCTCACATGGCGTACATCATGCATCTGGATGACCTCGCGGCACAGTGTCAGTGCCTTTTTTATACTAACTCCACTGGGTAGTAAAAATCCCTTACTGCTTTGGGCAGGAAGCGAGGCAACAAGTTCCTTCAGCCTGCCAATATTTATGTCTTGCTCAGTTTTGAAAATCGGGCACACGATTGGAATTTTTACAGGTTCCATTCTAACCAAATCGGGTTTACCATAAGCATCCTTGTAGTCAATCCTGCAATTAATTTCCCCACCTTTGGAACAGATTAAGCCCTCAAAATACAATGCGATTGTTTTATCGCCATTTGATGGTATATTTCCAAGCTGAATTTTTCCATTTTTTATAGCATAAGTATCTGGTTCGTGATGATCGAATCTCAAGACGTTATCATCGTGGTCGATATCAAGGGAGACATCTGTGACTGTAAGCTGCATTTTGTTTTTTACTGATATTTTAAGGCGGATAAACCCATTGAAGAACTCTTCTTTTCGGAGAACCACCAACTTATTTGATTCGGTCTTAACCTTTTCACTTGGACTCGTGACACTTTCCCATGCCGTCTCTATGCCTGTACTTATCTGGATTGTTGCTGTATCCTCAGTCTTGTAGACTCTATCCATAAGATCTTTGAATCCTACAATGTAGTCAACTGGAACTTCTCCTTTTTCAGTTGGTTTTATGTTAACATTTATAGTTTTTTGCTCACCAGCATCAAGTCTTTTGATGATTTTAAAATCTCGCACCTCAAGAGCTGTTAAGAAGGTAATCGTTATGGCTACGGCATGAGCAGTTCCCTTGTTTGTTACTATTAAATCTCGATGTTTCCAGACTTTATACTCCATCTTTGGTGGTAGTTCTATGCTGATTGAAGGCTTGCTTTCGTCAATCAATTGTTCAGCTGCGCCCCTGCTCTTATTAGCGTAACTTATCGCACTGTTGTAATCATTTGCATCAAAAGCAGACTGTGCTTTGGTGTTTAGTTCTTCAGCACGCTGTGCATTGACACCAAGCTTTTTGGCTTTTTTCAGTGTATTTTTCGCAATTTTTATTTGTTCAGTTGTATCGCTTCGCAACTGCTCTAACTCTCTCTGCTTGCATGCCTGTTCTGCTTTTTGTCGTTCATAATCTTTCACTGCAATATTTATATTTTCACTGCATTTGTGTGCATACTCTTCAGCAGTTGCAAAATGTCCTGCATCAATTTCTTTTCGTGCGTCCTGCAACAATTGTTGAATACTCTGTTGAATATTCATACCTCTGTTCATCGCATCTTGCAATTTTATTTCTGTATCTTTAATGACCGACTTTGCTTCATCCAACGGCGAATAGTTTTTAGTTGGAATAAAATTAGGTTCTAATGCCGGACGTTTTGCGGGCTTATGTGGCTTTTGGGATGGAGTTGGTTTAGGTTCCGACGTCATTCTCCTTATTTTTCTAACAGCGACAATGCCACCTAATACAAACAGAGCGCCCACTCCAATAAACAACCAATTTGTATCATTTGTGGCTGGTACGGAATTGACGTTTAAAAGATGGACACCATTGCCCCCAACTGCGATAAAAGAACCGTCAGCAGAGGTTGAAACACTATGGACAAAAACACCGGTGTTATAAGTCCAGAGTTTTTTGCCATTTCGGTTAAAGAAATGGACTAAGCCACCATTGCCTCCTGCTGCCACAAAGGAGCCATCTGTTGAGGTAGAAACTCCCCAGATATCCTCATTCTTTCTATTTTCCCAGAAATCCTTCTTTCCATTATAGTTCCCGAGTTCAGCGCCATCATGATTTAATATGTATATATTTCCAATATTACTTCCTGCTACCACATAGGAACCATCAGCAGAGATGGAAATGCATCTGACACTTCTATCATCATTTGTAGTATATATATTATGGTTCCAGAGTTTTTTACCATCGCCATTAAAAAGGCAAATATCATCACCCATTACAGCAGCGATAGAAGAACCATCGGCAGATATGGCGATATCGGGTACCTCGACAACTGTATCATAGGTCCAAAGTATTTCACCATCAAGATTGAAAAGGTAGATCGTCCCGTTTGGATGGGGTATCCTGCCGCTACTGCAGACTGCCACGTAGCAACCATCTGCAGATATGGCGACACCATGAACTGTATCACCTATATTATTATTCCATAATTTATCACCATTACGATTAAACATATATACATTGTTATTGTCCCAACCAACTCCTGCCACCACATAAGAACCATCGGCGGATATAGCAACATCCCAGACAGCATCATCCATTTCATAGTTCCATAATTTTTCACCATCATCATTAAGGAGGAGGACATGACCGATCTGGTCAGAATCCCTATCACCACTCGCAAGCGCAATATATGAACCGTCAGCAGACATGGCGACATCCCAAGCATACTTATCGAGTTCATAATTCCAATCGAAGTAATCTATTGGCTCTGTAGCTACTACACTTTGGACTTGACAAATAATAATAATAAGCAAAAAAAATAGTGATTGTATACCTAATGACTTATTCATAATATCCCATCTAGTTGGTTTAATTTCAAGTCTTATTATTTTCTTCCTGCAGTTTGAACATTTACA
>Ga0255431_1141_pt1 | contig 13986 bp, 11 predicted proteins | sample ANMaggSeSYBR02J5_FD_182633 | JGI IMG/M metagenome (GOLD analysis project Ga0255431, IMG submission 182633) | Sediment cell enrichment communities from methane seep in Santa Monica Basin, California, United Staets - ANME aggregate JGI... | ecosystem: Environmental > Aquatic > Marine > Cold seeps >... | reverse complement strand
AGAAGAAGGATTTCGTTATTGTCCCTATCCTTATTGGTGGTGGCATGCCCCTTGGTGGTATCATCCATAGTCATGAGTTTGAAACACACAAAAGATTGTTGTGGTCCGTTTCTGTTTGCAGTAGCGCAAAAATGAAAGGGGGTGTGGGAAATAAATCAATAACCGGTCGTCGAATGGCCGTACCGGATATTGAATTGTCAACTCAATTACTTGACCATTCAACTAATTAACTAAAAAAAGAGGAGAAAAAAATGAAGATTTTTGGAAAAACCGTGGGAGCATTTATTCTAAGTTTGGCTTTGATTCTGGTACTTTTTTCTATGCCTGCCAGTGCCCATTTCATGTGGGTCAACGCCGGGGATTATACACCACCAATAAAGACGCCTGTGAAGTTTACTATCGGATGGGGACATGCCTTTGCCAGCCCTGTAGACAATGTCCTGTATAAACAAAAAGGTCTTGAAAAAATATACATGCTCGACCCGGATGGTAATGAACTGAAGATAGAACCTATCAACGAAATTGAGTTCAGCGTGAAAAAACCATTGAAAAAGGAGGGCGCCTATCTGGCCGTGGCCAAGAGAAAAGAAGGGTTTTCTACCAAGACTACCGAAGGGCACAAGCGTCAATCCAGGAAAGGCCTCAAAGATGTGATTCAATGCAACTACTCAGGTATGTATGCAAAGGCAGTAGTTGATGTGGAAAAAGGCGGGGGAAAGATTTTTTCCAAACCGCTCGGCCATACCCTTGAGATAGTTCCTCTGGAAGATCCGGCTGGCCTGGGGGAAGGAGAGTATATGCCGGTAAAGGTCTTGTATAACAACAAACCTCTTAAAACCGAGCTCTATGCCACGTACATCGGATTTTCTACTGAAAGCGCCTGGGCTTATACCACGAAAACGAACAAAGAGGGTATAGGCAGAATAAAGATGCTCAAATCAGGTATCTGGCTGATCAAGGCGGGTCACAAGGTGCCGTATCCTGATCCTGATGAATGTGACCAGTATTCGTATTCCGCTACGTTGACCTTTGAGGTGAAGTAATAAGCTCAGGTAATGATTACCTGAATCGGCCGATTCTCAGGGGAGGTTGAAGCCTCCCCTGAGAAGTCGGTGAAAGTGGTTTTGCAGACCCTAAAATCGAAAATAACGGAGGTTTGAGAGATGAAGCGCTTAAATTTTTTTGTTGTTTTAGTCTGGATTATGACTCTTGTTTTGCCCCACGCTGGTTGGGCCGGAGAGGCAAAACAAGGGGAAGACGTTACCAAGTTGGGCGTAGTGGTGGTTACGGCCACCAGAACTCCCCACTTGCTCGAGGATGTACCGGTGGAAACAGTGGTTATTACCAAAGAAGATATAGAAAAGTCGAATGCTCAGACTATTTCAGACCTTCTTAGCTCTGTCCCGGGGATATTTGTGCGCGCGGAAGATATTCCGGGTGCGTCGGGTTGGAGGACAAAAGTAAGAGGGCTGGACGTCAACAGCGGTTATGGCCTTGTCCTCATTGACGGTCAGAGGGTCAAAGGGGGAGGAATGGGTGAGTACGGTATAGGGCTGAATCAGATTCCTTTGGAGATGATCAAGAGAATTGAAATTGTAAAAGGCCCAAGTTCCGTCCTCTATGGCAGCGATGCCCTGGCCGGAGTGGTGAACATCATCACAAAATCCCCTCCGGAAACGCCGAGATACGGCTTCGGGGTAGCCTCCGGCACCCATAATGTCTGGATCGGCGATATTTGGTTCGGTGGCAAGATAGGTAAACTCGGGATTCAGATTAATGCTGATCACGAAGAGTCAGAGTCTGGTAAGTATGGTTACAGGTCCAATCGGAGGGAGGACTATTATCGGGATCGACTCGACGCCAAATTCTCCTATGATCTCGCAGAAGATGTCAAATTATCACTCGGTCTAAATCTGGAAGATTGGAATCGGGCGCGAAAGTACGAAAGCGGAGTAAAACGCTATACCGATAAGAAAAAGTATCGGGTTTCCCCTGGGTTGGAAGCTGGTTTTGAGGATGGTTCCATATTGAAGGTACGGGGATACTGGTATGATTGGGATTTTGACAGCAAAGAGTGTGGCGGCGCATCAGGCTTTACGCCCCTGCGTGGCGACATATACTACCGGCAGGGTGAATTTCAGTATACAAAACCCCTGACCAAAATCCATATAGTTACTCTTGGATCAGAATATCTGGAAGAGGAGCTGGATTATAGCCTGGCCCACGAAACGATCAAGACCAAGAGTTTTTACTTCCAGGATGAGATGAACTTCTTGCTCTGGAAACCCTTCACAGTGATATTGGGAGGCCGACTCGACGATCACTCTGGATTCGGCAGTGAATTCTGCCCCAAGTTAAGCTTTATGCTTGAAGCTACTCAAAAGACCAGGGTCAGAGCGTCAGTAGGCCGGGGTTTCAAGTCCCCTACGATCCGGCAGCTCTATTATGAGACCCCGTTTCAACACGGCAACCATTGGATTAGGTCCAATCCCGATCTGGATGCTGAATACTCAGTGGGTTACTCCATGGGTATAGAACAGCGCTTTGGTGAAAAGTATATCCTCGGTCTGACCCTTTTTAGAAATGATCTTCGGGACAAGGTGACAAGCGTGGAAACAGATGATGTCCTGGAGGATTTGCCAGTGAATACCTATAGAAACGTGGAGGATGCTCACACTCAAGGGGTTGAGATCAGTTTGAAGGCCGGAATATTTCCGGGTTTTTCCGCGGTGTTCGGTTATACCTACCTTGATACCGAAGATGAAGAGACAAACAAGAATCTTACTTATAGCCCTGAGAATACCTTTAGCGTCCGGCTTACCTATGATTACAATCCCTGGGGCCTCAATATCGGCATAGGAACAGAATACGTGGACAAGATGTACAAGAATTCACAAAACACCAAGGAAACAGACGATTATTTCCTTACCGAAGCCAAATTGATTAAAAAATTGGCTGAATATGCAACCATCTCGGTAGAGGCCAACAATATATTTGACTCCGATTACGGAGACCCTGAGAGCCAATGGGCCGGTCCTACGTTTCTTGCCCGGCTTAAATTCAGTTTCTGAAACCCAGGCAGAACTCCCTTTCTATAGTGTCATAGGATTGTTGGGCGTGGCCGAGAAAAAGAAAGACCCCTTAGTCCCGCATTCAATTTTAAAAGGAGGAAAACTTTATGTTGAACATCTGTAAAAAAGAGATTCGGATTCAAACAAACTTGCTCGCAATTATGATTTTTTTTCTTACGACTTTTTTTCTTCAATTTGGCACAACAAACAATGCTTACGGCAAAAAAGGAGAATCGGTCTTTTATCTGGTCAGCGTGGGAGTCGGTGATGCTGATCTGATCACCGTGCGGGCCATAGATACGATAAAAAAATCGGATGTAATCGTATGCAGGGAAAAGACGAAGGAAAAATTTGCAGAATACCTTAAAGGAAAGGAGTTTCTTGATAGCTCCATGGGTAGGCGCTATTCCAAAAAAAATCGTTCCAAGCTGACAGATAAAGAAAAAAAAGCATGGTCAGAAAAAAGGCGGAAAAGACGGGCGGAACTTGTCTCCGCAATTCGCTCGCAAATCGCCAAAGGAAAAACGGTTTCTGTTTTAGATAGCGGTGATCCCCTCATCTATGGGCCAAAGGCATGGTATCTTGAGGAGTTCAAAGACCTGAACCCTATAGTTGTTCCCGGAGTGAGTTGTTTTAATGCCGCAAATGCCGCTTTGCGCAAAAGTATAACCTCGGGCAAGGAAACCCGGTCCGTGGTTCTAACCTCAAGACGTGACATAGAAAAGATGTCAGGACACCACCCCACCATGGTGATCTTTACAATGGGGACTGAATTCAAGGATCTCATAACAAGACTCACAAAGCTCTATCCATCACAAACCCCCATCGGAATTGTCCTTTATGCAGGATACAAGGAAAAAGAAAGCGTGATCAGGGGTACACTAAAGAACATCATGAATAAGGTCGGGGATGAAAAGCTTCCCTTTGAGCACCTGATCTATGTGGGAGACTTTTTAGAGCAAAAGATGAAGAGAGATCGTTAACGAGATGATAGAAGATTTGATCAAGGGGGTACTGGTGATGAAGATTAAGAGACTGATGTGTTTTTTTATGGTTACACTTACTTTTCTGGTTATTTCTCTGGAATATGGGTGTTCGGCTCGAACTCCCATCCAGGGGAAAGCAATCTCTATAGAGAAACCGGAATTCTACCTTGTTGGTATGGGGCCGGGAGATGCGGATCTTATCACACTGAGGGGTCTCAAGACCATTGAGGATGCGGATTTAATCGTTTGTTCCAAAAGGGCTCAAGACAAGTTTGCTTCCTACCTTGAAGGAAAGGAGTTGCTTGATAGCAGTTCTTATAAACTATCGCGCTATTATGGAAAAGATTGCCGGGAATTTAAGGGAAAAGAACGTAAAGAATGTGAAAGCTTTACGAATAAACGAAACACGCTTATTGGAAAGATTCGCAAGGCAATAGGAGAGGGAAAGACGGTGGCGGTTTTGGGAGGTGGCGATCCCTTCATCTATGGGCCATCGGTCTGGTTTCTCGAGGAATTTGCAGATCTCAATCCAGTAGCCGTTCCAGGGCTCAGCAGCTTCAATGCAGCCAATGCTGCTTTGGCAAAGAGTGTCACCTCCAGTAAACCGACAAAATCTGTCATCCTGACTATTGGTTACTCACCCGAATCTCATAAGATTATTGAGGATCTCGCAGTTCACAAGGCAACCATGGTAATTTATATGCCGAAGGATTTAAAAGATCTGATGGCTAAATTGTCTGCCCACTATCCGCCCGAGACCCCCATAGCTATCGTTAGTTATGCGGGATACAAGGAGAAGGAAAGGATAATCAAGGGGACTCTGGAGACTATCCTTGACAAAATCGGCGATGAAAAGGAACTGAGGCTGTATCTGGTATATGTGGGTGATTTTCTTACATATCGCCGCAAATAATACTGGGGAAGTTATTTTGTTCCCGTTCCTAAAGGAGATTCAAGATGAAAAGAATTTTTCAGATGATGATATTGGTTGTTTCGATTTCATTCTTAGCTCTGTCTGGTATCTGTTTGGCTGAGGGATATACGATCCGGAGAGGAGGTTAAGAAAGAAGAAGAAAAGAGGCTGAATAAAGAGGAAAACAAAGTAATTAAATTAAAAGAAGTAGTTGTTACAGCCACTAGAACGGAAAAAGATGTGGATAGCGCCCCAGGCAGTGTTACGATTATTTCAAAAGAAGATATGAAATTCAGAGATATTCACACAATAGATGATGCACTAAAATATGAAAGCGGAATCTATAACGAAAGACTTCGAGGGATGTCAGCCGCACACCACACCCTGGTCATGTTAAATGGCATGCCCTTAAATACCGGTTGGCGTGGCCATGTGAGATGGGACAACATTGCAACAGAAAACGTGGAGCGCATTGAGATTATTCGTGGTCCGTCTTCGGCGTTGTATGGAGGTAATGCCATGGGTGGAGTAATAAATATCATTACTTCTGCGCCGAAGAAATTTGAGGCAGAGGGACAAGCAGGTTATGGCAGTGATAACACTGTTCGTTACAGCTTTCATGTTGGTGACCGCTTTACGGATAAGTTAAGCCTCAGATTGGGTTACGAGTCTGAAAAGACAGACGGTTATCCGACCGGGTTGGTACAAAGAAGCATTTCACCCGGTTCAGGAACATTGACGGGTGGCTATGGAATGCTCAGTAAATCAGGAGAAAGAAAATGGGTGGTCGGCGATAAAGGGGACGATTATAACGAACGGTGGAATGTTAATCTTAATGCTGTATATGATCTGACAGATACAGGGAGTCTTGCTTTTGATTTTCAAATAGGAAATGAAGAATATTCTTATGATCGGCCCCATACTTACCTGCAAGATGCAAGCGGCAACCCGGCCTTTACCGGGAGTGTTGATGCGGGAAATGGCGAAAAGGTTAGTGTGTCTCCTTCAAAATACATCAAGTCCGGAATAGGAGAAACTGAGACCCCATCATATATGCTGACTTACAGGGAGTCGTTCGGATCAGTTGGCTTTACCGGAAAGGTCGGCTACCACTACGAGGATAAGTGGTATACGACACCTCAAGCTAAGGGCTCCGACAACTATGACAATGCCCCCGGATACGTGAAGGAAGTTGATTCAGGTGTTTGGTTCAGTGATTTACAGACCAACATTCCTATTGGCGACAGCCATATCTTAATCTCCGGTTTCTATTTTCGTTTTGACTATCTTGATATTGGTCGGTTTGATCTGGCTTATTATCGGGATGAGCACAGCAAAACAACTCCGGAGAGTGACATAACCCAGGGTAAGGACCGCATCTACGCAGTCTATCTTCAGGATGAGTGGCAGATAATGGATAAACTGGCCTTTTTTTTAGGCGCCCGTTTTGATTATTGGGAGAGCTTTGATGGGAAAAGCGATGGGAAAAGCGAAGTCGTTGGTGATGAAAAAGAATTTGCCCGGAGGGACGATTCTGCAATCAGTCCCAAGATATCGGTTATCTGGAAACCTGTTGTCGACACTGTTATAAAAGGATCTATTGGAAAAGCCTTCCGTCCACCATCTATTTATGAACTTTATCGTAATTATAAAAGAGGGGATGGAATGATTAACTCAAATCCGGACCTGAAGCCTGAAACCCTTTGGAACTATGAAATCGGGGTTGATCAATACTTTTTTGATCGCATGCTAAAACTTTCAGCGACATGTTTTCATACAGATATTAATGACCTGATTTACTATTACGATATAGGTGATGATCGCTACAAAGATAATGCAGGCAAGGCTCGGATTGATGGCATTGAGTTGGAAGCATCTGCCAGACCATTTGACTGGCTTAATTTATGGGGTAATTATACCTATAATGATTCAAAGATCAAAAAAAACGATCATAATCCGGAGATGGAAGGTAAAAAATTTACTGGAATGCCCGTCAGGACGATTAATCTCGGTACGGAAATCAGTTACAAATGGATTGCCGCCAGCCTGATGGGCCGGTATCTCGGAAGAATTTATACGCAAAAGTATAATGATGATATTGATGATGTTTATGGCGCCAATACCAGGTGCTGGCTGTGGGAAACCAACGTCACGGTTTCTCCCTGGAAACACGCGGAAGTATCATTTTCCGTGGAAAACCTCTTTGATAAGGAATACTTTGATGGCGGGGTGGGGAGGGAGCGCAACTATTTTGTGGAGATGAGGCTTAAGTGGTAAATAGGAATTATGAATTATGAATTATGAATTAGAAATTACGAATGAGGTAGGAATTAGGAGGTAGGAATGAGGAATAATGAAGATGAAGAAATTATGGATTGTGATTATAAACCAAAGATTATGGGGTATGTTTTTGCTTTTTTTAATCCTGCCGGTTTTTTCGGCAGGTTTTGCCGCGGCTCAGGACGGCCTTTTTTGGTGGGAAGGCAAAGTCAGTGACAGACCTGCCGCGGTTTCTCGCAAAAAACCCGCAAGGCTGGTGCTTTGCCATGGAAAGTTTCCACATGCGGGGCAGGGTGGAAACGTCACTGGCGGGACAATTAAGCTAAGCAGCGTAAAGGCATGGATCAGATCTCCCGACGGCAGTGTTTCAAAGGCCGGTCTGACTCATGAGAAAGAAACCGTGGCATTGGATTTCCCCTCCGGGCTTAATCCTGCCAGGTTAAACGGCATTTATCTTGTCTGCGCCCGTATGGATGCGGGGTCTGTGGATATTGACTCAGACGGCAGAAATGAGACAGTTCATTACTATTCAAAATATCTAATATACCACCAAAGTGATGGCGGCGTTCGGGGAGACAAGCAAGACGTATTCTTTAAAGACGCGGAAAAAATACCCCTTGAAATAGGGCCGCTTGATGACCCGGGCACAGAAGAAAAAGCATTCTGCGTTAATGCAGGCTACCAGGAGGCCCGCAAAAAGCACAGGATGAAGGTTTTGTATAATGAGAAGCCCCTTGCTGATGCCAAAGTAGTTATCCTGACCGAAAGCGGCTGGGAAAAGATGGTGAAAACCGATGCTGAGGGGACATTTTCAATTCTTCCTGTTGAAGACAAAGAAAAAGCAGAAAGATGCCTGTATACGGTCGCTTACAAAGACCCGTCAACAGGGGAATATCACCACTCGAATCTATCCATGGTTATAACGGCTCCGCCGCCGCGATGGATGAGCATGGCCGGAGGGTTTGATTTTTGGGCTACTATTGGTTCAGGCTTTTTTATCGTATATATGATTTGGACGATCCGCCGCAAGATAAAACGTGACAAAAAAACCATGCTTGCATTTGAGAGACGCAGGATAACCTAAGGAGAGATTAGGAAGATGACGGTTACAAAACTCAGATGGACGGTATTGATTATATCCTTTTTGCTCCTGGTCTTAGGGGGACTGGTGGGGATTAATCTGGGCGGTTTTCTTCCTACATTTGCGTGCCCTTATATCGGGGGCACAAGGGGTGGGGTCTGTTTTTTCTGGAGGCTTCAGTACCTGCTTGGAATAGGGACATGGGATGCGGTTAAGGTGCTGGGAGAGCTTCTTGTTTACTTTTCTCTTCTGGTCATCCTCATCGGACGGGCATGGTGCGGGTGGATCTGCCCTCTCGGATTCCTTCAGGATGTGCTTGACCTTGTCAGACGAAAGCTTCATTTTGGTTATATCAGGTTCCCGGAACAGGTTAGACGCGGCTTAAGATGCGTCAAGTGGATTTTTTTCTTTATCGCCTTGCTGATTCCCCTCTGGGTGGCCTGACCCTTTTTCGCGCCTTCTGTGGCGCGTGATCTTGGTCAGCCTTTTTGCCAGTTGTGCCCGGGAAAATATATCCTTCCCCTTCTGGTGGGTGACACCAATGATGTGGTTGTTAATTTTAAGAGCGCTACTACCATTGTCATGTCAGTGCTCGGCCTGATATTTTCGGTTATAGTTATCATCGGCGCTTTTGTAAAAAGACGGTTCTGGTGTCCCTACTGCCCTCTGGGGCTTTTCCTTTCCTGGTACAAAAAGTTCAGCTTTTTAAAATTAAAAAAAATTGTCAGAAATGCACCATGTGCGAGGTCTGTTATAATGTTTGCCCGATGGAAATCGAACAGGTTTTTAAGGAACGGGAGAATGAAGATGTGGTTTTTACCGACTGCAATCTCTGCTTGCGGTGTGTGGAATACTGTCCTGAAGACGGCGCTTTAAGGGCGACCTTTCTCGGTAAAACGATTTATAAATCCAGGAGAATTAGGAATTATGAATTACGAATTAGGAATTAGGGTAGTCCCATCTATGGGAATTAGAAATTAGAAATTACGAATTAGGGTAATCTCAACAAAGCAATTAGGAATTACCGAAAATTCGTAATTCGTAATTCGTAATTCGTAATTCCTAATTATATATTGGGAGTTGTTTGTGAAAGAGAATGTTGTTCAGAAAAAGAGTTACGCATTTGCACTACGGATAGTAAAGCTGTATCGCTGGTTGTGCGAGACAAAGAAAGAATTTGTGTTGGCAAAGCAGATCCTTCGTTCCGGCACATCTATCGGAGCGAATGTGGAGGAAGCCATTGGCGGTCAGTCAGAAAAAGATTTTCACTCCAAAATGACTATTGCCTACAAGGAATCACGCGAAACACACTACTGGTTGCGCCTTCTCCATGACGCGGGGTTTATTGATAACAACTTATACCAGTCTATTGTTGCAGATTGTGAGGAATTGCTGAAAATTCTCGGTTCAATTACTAAAACCATGAAGTCAAAAATTCATAATTCCTAATTATATAGCAGGGATTACCGATAATTCGTAATTCATAATTCATAATTCGTAATTCATGCTTGGATAGAGGAAATGGATCAATTGGAAAGACGCAAGGCCCGTTTTGCCCGCGGTCTGATTCGTTCGGCGGAAACGGTACTGGCCGAACTTACGGAAAGCCCTGATCTGCCGGAAGGGATGGGCTATTTCATAGATATAATGAGGGATGTATTCGTAAAACAGGACCGCTCCTTAATTTCGGCTCACCTTTGCAGCCATAACAACAAGAAGGTAATCGGAACATACTGCGTCATGGTTCCCGAAGAACTGATCTATGCGGCAGGAGCAATACCTGTCCGGCTTTGCGGGGGAAGCTATGAGGCGTCCTGCATTGGAGATGATTTTGTGCCCCGGGATACATGCCCGGTGGTGAAGGCGTCTCTCGGTTTTACCTCTTTGAATCTCATATCTGCGTATGAGGCGTGCGATGCGGTCATAGTCCCCACCACATGCGACGCGAAGAGGAAGATGGGGGAGGAACTTTTAAAGTTTACAGAGGTCTGGATGCTTGAGGTGCCTCACATCAAGGAGAGTGAAGGCGCAAGAAGACAATGGCTTGAGCAACTTTATGCCTTAAAAAAAAATATTGAGAAACTCACAGGCAAGAGATTCAGGGGGAGAAAGATCAGGCGGAAGGCGTTGGACGCCGCAATAAAGACAGTGGGCAGGGCTCAGTACCAGGCCCGCAGGCTCTATGAGATCGGAAAGTCGTCTCTGCCCGTAGTTTTCGGGCGGGAGGCGATGCTCGCAATTAATGCCTATAGTTTTGATACGGCCCTTGGGTGGACTGAGGCAATGACCCTGCTAAATGATGAACTAGAGGCGCGGCGTGACAAAAGCCGGTTTGTTGCCGCCGTAAATGCACCGCGCGTACTTCTTGCCGGTTCTCCCCCGATTTTTCCCAACTGGAAAATCCCCTGCCTCCTTGAAGAGATGGGGGCCGTAATTGTGGCTGACGAGTCGTGCATGGGGAGCCGTTATCTTTATGATCCAATAGGGATTACCGAAAAGTCGATAGCAGACATGATGGTGGGGATTGCCGCCAGGTACATCATGCCCTGCGTTTGTCCGTCATTTGCGCCTAATGAAGACAGGCTCTTCAGGCTGCTCCAGATGGTTGAGGAATTCAAGGTCGACGGCATCATCTATCATGTTCTCAAAGGGTGCGTAATTTATGACTTTGAGCTGATTCGTGTCGAGAAGATAATGAAGGAAAAGAAGATACCCGTGTTGCGAGTAGAAACGGACTACAGCCCCGAAGACATTGAACAGATCAGGACCCGTGTTGAGGCATTTGTAGAGATGCTTGAAAGAAAGAAATTTAAAAAAAAGGAAGGATAATCATATGGAATGTTATGGAGGTATTGACGCCGGTTCAACCTATATCAAGGCGGCCATTGTGGATAATAATGGCGCTGTATTGGGCTATAAGGTTGTGCCCACAGGGATAGACTGCCGTACTACAGCGAGGGAGGTATTCTACGAACTGTGTAGTGAGGTAGGTCTTTCGCGGTCGAATGTCCCTGACATCATTTCCACAGGTTACGGCCGGAGACTGATCGACATCGCCAGTGAAGATGTAACCGAGATAAAAGCCCATGCTGAGAGCGGGATACGGACAGCGCCTGACGGAAGAAAAATTGGAACGATAATTGATATCGGCGGCCAGGACAGCAAGGTGATTATCATTGATGAAGACGGCGAAACGAAAAATTTTGCAATGAATGATAAATGCGCTGCCGGCACAGGCCGTTTTTTGGAAGTGCTTTCCCGTGTTCTTGAGGTAGCCGTTGAAGAGCTTGGTCCCCTTTCGCTTCAGGCAAAGACTCCGTGTCAGATAAATAGTCTGTGTGCGGTATTTGCTGAATCGGAGGTCATATCACTGCTTGCCAGAGGAAAGGACCGCGCGAATATCATTGCCGGAATCCATAGATCTCTGGCCAAACGAGTGTCGGGGATGGCTAGAAGGGCCGGTTTGGAACCTGATGTGCTTATGACCGGTGGAGGAGCGCTTAACCCGGGTCTTGTTGCTGCCTTTGAGGATGAATTGATGATGGACATCTATATTGCAGAAAACCCTCAACTCAACGGCGCAATCGGAGCTGCCTTTCTCGGCAGAAATTCCAATTAGGAACTATGAATTACGAATTAGGAATTACAAATTACGAATTTACGGTATTTAACGTGATCAGAAAATTACCTATAATTCGTAATTCCTAATTCGTAATTCCTAATTTTAATGTAAAGGAGGCCATATAATGAAACATTTTATTATGTTTATATGTTTAACTGCTATGTTCGCGGTGGCCGGTTCCGCCGCTTATGCCTCAGCGCCCGACAGGGCAGTCCGGTGGGAAATTGAAACTATCAACCTTGATTATTATTATGACGATACCATGAGCAGAGCCGACAGGATAGCTCTTCTCGAAAAACCGAAGAAACTGATATTGCGTCAGGAAATTTTTCCGACTTCAGAATATGATGTGAAAAAACCCGGTCTGTCATTGGCAACCGGCAGCGCCAGGGTATGGATCAGAAATCCTGATGGTGAGATATCAAAGGTGAATCTGTCCCGGGACGGGAAGAGCGAGTCCATAGCATTAAACCTTCCCTCGGACCTCAATGCGGGCAACTTGACCGGAAGCTACCTCGTGGGTGTCTGTTTAGACGCCGGCATCATGGATTTTGATTCCGACGGCATAGATGAAAAGGTTCATCTTTATTCCAACTACCTCGTGAGATATTACAAAAAAAATGGAGCAAAAGGTAAAAACCCGGGCATGTTCTTTAAAGATCCAGATAAGATCGCCTTTGAAATAGGGCCTTATATACCTGAAAAAATCTTTAGAAAAAGAGCTGGATCTCTTCTTCCCCGTTCCATTAGAAGCGGCTCTGATATCGGCTACGCTAGAGGCATATCTCAATCGCCGCTCAAGGAGCAGAAGATGAAGGTTTTCTATAAAGGGAAACCTCTTGCAGATGCTAAAGTGTTTATCCTGAGTAAAAGCGGCTGGAAGAAAACCGTTACGACCGATTTTGAGGGCGTAATTTCGATCACTCTTCCCAAGACTCTTGCCACCATGATGGATCCGGCCCAATTTCGCTCCCGTCATAAAAAAATGTCCGCTGATCAGCACAAAGGGGAAGCAGGCGATAAAGAATACCGGCATGACAGAGAACATAAGGCCGAAAATGACGGCAAAACGTATAATCGAAGCAGATATCGGGCAGAAGATAAACTGCTGTATATGGTGGCTTACAAGGATCCGGCAACCGGTGAATATCATTGCGCAACAATGCCTATGACGTTGAGGATGTCGTCTCGTGGAGACTGGAAGAGCAAGGCAAAAGGGTTCGGGTTCTGGGGCATTATTGGAGCGGGTTTATGTGTTGCCGGTTTTACCGGCGGTATTTACCGCAAGAAAAGACGCGACAGAGAAACTATTTTCAAGTCTAAGAAAGACTAAGGAACAAATTAAAAGATGAACGTCCAACATCGAACGTTGAATAATGATGTCGCTTCGCTATTTAAATTATTTTAAAAAATGTTACCATTTCAAGCAACAAGCGGTCTATACATGTAGGAACCAATTTTAGGGAAGCATGTTGTTTTGATGCACATTTAACTTAGGAACGGGGTTTAAATAACGGGAAAGTTATTTAAGCCCCGTTCCTGAAGGAGGCGACAAAATGAAAAAAAAACGCACATTTTTTTTGTTTGTAACAGTTGTTTTTATTTTTTTCTCAACCCAGGCTTTTGCCTTTGGACCACACGAAAAAGAGAGACCCGGGGGAAAGTTTCGTACCCATGCCCGGGAGGTTATGAAAGCGCTTCAGCTTACTGATGATCAAAAGGATGATCTTCATGCCTCATGCGAAAAGTCCAGGGAAACAGTTGACATTAACTGGAAAAAACTTGAAGAATTACAGGCAAAGTTAAGTGAAAGCGTTCTGGCCCGTACGGGGTCATCCGGAGATGGGCGCGAGGATATTATCAACCAAATTGCTGAGTTGAGAGCTCAGATGGTCAAAAATAGACTGGAAAACTGGATAAAGTTTGTCGAAATTCTTGACTCCGATCAAAAAGAGATTCTGGCAGGCAGGCTGAAAGAATTGCGAAAAAAACGCCCAAAACAAATAAGGCATCTGAAAAGATATTTTCCATTT
>Ga0255431_1140_pt1 | contig 14034 bp, 13 predicted proteins | sample ANMaggSeSYBR02J5_FD_182633 | JGI IMG/M metagenome (GOLD analysis project Ga0255431, IMG submission 182633) | Sediment cell enrichment communities from methane seep in Santa Monica Basin, California, United Staets - ANME aggregate JGI... | ecosystem: Environmental > Aquatic > Marine > Cold seeps >... | reverse complement strand
AGGCAGAGGAGATTAACAGAGCTCTTCTCAAAAAACTTCCAGTAACTCAGGTGGAATTGGATGAGATGTGGAGTTTTGTTAAACGAAAAATAAGTAATAAATCCAAAGATAAAGAACCTGAAAGCTGCCAAGAGGCAGAAGATGGTCGACAATGGATCTGGATCAGTTATGCACAGGAATACCGTCTTATTTTGGCTATGGTTGTTGGTCTCAGGACCTTTGAGACAGCTCTTTCGCTCATTGCAATGACTGCCGGTATGGTGTTGGGAGTTCCTTGTTTTTTTAGCGACGGGTTTAGCTGCTATTTCAATGCCTTGATAGAATACTACCATCAAATAAAGATTTTTCCAAAAACCGGAAAAAGCGGTCGTCCGAGAGAACCTGTAAAAGAGCCTCACCCTGAACTGGTCTATGGTCAGATGATAAAAAAGAAAAAGAATGTCAAACTTGTCGAAATCACTTACCGCATCATGTGTGGCGCAGAACGACTTGCCCAACTGGGGCTTAAAATAGGTACCAGTTTTTTGGAAAGATTGAATCTTACCATCAGACAGTCTTTGGCACCTCTGAAACGAAAAACACTGGGCTATAGCAAGACAAGAGAAAACCTTAAAAAACAAGTTATCTTTTTTCAGGTTTTTTATAACTTTGCTCGTCCGCACATGAGTCTTCGAGAAAGGATCTCTGATTCTGATCAACGTTTTAAAAATAAGTGGATTCCCAAAACCCCAGGAATGGCAGCCGGGATAACAGAGCATGTCTGGACTTTCAGGGAACTGTTAACAGTAAAAAATTACTACTGATTTATAATCAAAGTAGTAGCGGGAGAGCACCCATTTTGCAGACGTTTTTCTAATCCTTTTTCTTTTTGTTTTGCATAGGCTGAAGAGTTTATGATCAATACGCGTTCTGTCCATTTTTGCTCTTTTTCATTTATAAGCCCTGATTGCCGGCGTTCTATTTCATACCCTTTTGCTTTCAGTTCTTCTTTGTTCTTATTGTTAATCACTGTGTATCTTATCAACTTATCTTTTTCGTCTAACAAAAGACCTTTTTCTATCCAGCCATCCATTTTTTTTGCTGTATCGCCTGTATTAGTCAAAGGACACAAATAGTGTCCTTTGCATCCCTTAATATGCAAACGGTTGTCAAAAGAACTTAATTTACAATCTCCTACATAAAGAACTCCCGACTTTTTAAGAACGGAATTAATACGATTTATAACCGGTAGATACAATTTGTCATCAGCATGTTCTCCTGAAACAACATCGGTAGCGAGCGGCATTCCAAGGGGATCAAGGGAACCTGTCATTATTTTTATCTGTGGGCGGCTCGGATCATCTTTACTATTGCCAAATTGAAATATCCCACCTTCTACAACTTTATGGTAGCCGGATACTGTTGTAGCATCACACCTGACGAGCTTTTTGGGCAGTTCGTATACCTCTATAGAGTTTTCGCTCAGATCATTCTCTATTTTAATCCACCATTTTTTGTTACTGAAATGTCTTAGAAGAATAGTTAGGGTTCGCCCAAAATTAAATTGATATTTTCGTAACTGTAACACTGTATCTCTTTGCGATAAGCAAGTATGTAACATGTTGAATTAATAGGCTTTTATTGCGTGAGTGTTGCTGGGCAAGTGATACAATTACGAAAATATTAGTCATGTTATTTTTTGCCGAGCCCTTAGCCTGTCATCTGTAAAATCAAGTTCATCTATTTCCTTTCCTGTGGCTTGTTCCAATATATTCTTCATTTCACTCACATATTCCCGTAAAGCGACCTTACGATGATCACCTTCCGATAAGATGTAGGCTAACCATATAACCGCTGTCCATCCCCAGCTTAAATTCCTTTGATTGCCATGAGATGGAAGGTGCTTATCTATTATTCTTTGGTAACCAACCAGTACCATGACACCTATTAATAAAGGAATATCATCTATCCGTTCGGTTTTTACATTGAGTTCTTTTTTACCGCCTCTTTTCTTTGTAGATTTGGGATTCTCATCGCCTCTTATTTCCGAATCAGTTTTACGTTTCCTCTTTTTTAAGTTAGTTGTTTTTCGTGATTTTTTTCTTTTTCGTGAGCCAGCAACTTTTTTTGCTGTCCCTTCATCTAATCTGTTTCGTTCCGGCTTGGGAATACACTGACCACTTCTTTTTGCTGCACAACGATCTGGTCTTTCTTGAGATGACCTTTGAGTTTGATTAGTTTTGGAATGAGTGTCCTGAAAACTTGGAACTTTCAGTTGATTTGGCAAATTTTGAGCATAAACCGTGTCACAAGTTGAAAGCAAAAAAAGCAGCGCCATTCCAAAAAAATAGGCCAAAATTCTATTCATCGCTAATTCTCCTATAATATCAATAAGTTATTATTTCAGGAGATTAGCTTAGTATAAAAGCATACAAAAGTCTACAGTTATTTTAAGTAGTTATTTCAATTGGTTACCTATCAACTCACCTCGTTGGTTTTTTTCTTGATTTTGGAATTAAAAATACTTAATATTTTTCTATCTTCATGTTCATAATCCGAGTAATTTTTAACCACATCATCGGATTATGAAAATATCCTTATTGCTAGATTTCAACCCTTGACAAAGTGGTCAAAATTAAACTCATTTTATGCTTGCTAAAGCAAAAATCAGAGCGTTTGCATAACTTATTGATTTATATGACAATAAAATTAAACAAACTCTTATTTTTTTTAAGCGAATGAAAAGTAATATGTTATACAACGCATATTTTCATGGGCGTCCAGCTGCCTCTATCTGTTTCACCGGTATAACATCCCTCGGGACTACCACAACGCAAATACCGTTTTATAAACCATAAACAAAAAAATCGTCCAAACCAGAACGAATATCATTGGCTTTATAAGCAAATTGTAGGTTCCGGCCAGGCTGGCATGGAAATAGTTTTTGCTCACAATGAGACACAGATGAACGGGACTCATCATCATCCCCATATAACCAAAACCATAGGCAAGAGTAGAGTAGGCAAGGATCTCAGCGCCCTGAATCTGTCCATGAAGGAGAACAATAATAAGAGGATAGGAACTGCCGACAAATCCCAAAGCGATTCCCATGACCAGGCCGGAGATAAATGGTAGAGCAGCCACCACAAAAACCGTGGGTATATGATAACGGATCATTTCCTCCTGTATTTCGCCAATCATGTGAGTGTCTATCAAAACACCTTTAAACGCCATGATTCCCAATATAATCAAGGCCATATTGAGTGTGAATCGGTGGAATAAGGCATTCTTTATAAGCAGCACCGGCAGATTATTTGTCTTTATTACCCAGCCCTGAGCCAAAATAAGACCTGTCAGAAAATTAAGATATTTGGGCCAGGCAAACGGAAGGTCTATATAGTCTATTATAAAGTCAAGGCCGAACATGGTGAAGATGACCAATCCAAAAGGGATGATCTCATAAACAAATTTTTTGACATCTTTCCGGGACGGGGTTGTGTTTGATTTTTTTTTTGGACAAGCCGACAAAAGAAAGAGGTTTCCGCTAACCAGGACACCGAGACATAAAGGAAATTGTGCCGCAATAAGCTGCCAGGGTTCCACGTTTAAAAGGTTTATTGCCAGAATCATCCCGGGGTATAATGGCCACCAGTACTCCCAAATATGTCTGAACCAGTAGTTTATTGCTGTTTTAAGTTCAGCCGACAGCCCGCTTCCTGCGTCGCTTGATTCCACCATCGGCGCTGAAAAAAGGGCTCCCCCGGGCATTGGAAGAAGCCCGATTATAGCGGGCAAACAGGCTAAAGTAAAACGATTGCCAAAAGATATTGCCTTGAATGTATTGACGATACGCTCCATCTGCCGACCTTCCTTAAGAAGATGGCTTAAAACGATAATCTCCACTATAATTACGGCCAACCACAGGCTTTCACCGGACAACGACTTGATAAGAACAAGACGAACCGTTTCAACAGGCCCTCGCCCCATCCAGAGCCCCACCACAGCAGCAGAGGAAAAGAGGCATATATAAAAAGATATCCTGTATCTGCTGAGAACAAGAATAAAGACAAAAACCGCTATGATTTTGACAAGCGCTGGAAGTTCGAGAAGCATATTAATGAGGCCTTAAAGAACACAAGGATCACCACACCCGATCATCTTTTCAACATTTTCTCTTTTGCAAGTTCTAAGTAGCTGGAATCTTTATAATCAGAAATAATTTTATTAAACGCCTCAATGCTTTTGTTTTTATCTCCCATTACAGCATAAAGTCGTCCTAAATTAAAAAGAGTTTCGTCTTTATTTGCGTCATCAGGTCCGGACATAATCATTTCAAGATATTCGGCAGCAGTTTTGTAATCTTTTTTTCCTTCCTGCGAGTATGCAATACTGTTTAATATAAGGTTTTTAACAAACGGATTATTTTCAAAGTCGTAAAGGGCTTTATTGTACAATTCCGTTGCTCTATCAAAATCACCGGCATTGTAACAGATATTTGCATACATAATCCTTGCCGGCTTTGCACTATTTTTTCCCCAGCTATTTTCAACAATCTGATTAAAATCGTTTGCTACTTCCTGACAGGCTTTTACAGCTCCTTGTTTAGCTTTTATTTTTTCATATTTGGACAAACTGTTTGCAAGCATAACAGAAGTTTTGCTTTCAGCTCTATTTGAATAATAATAGACTGAAGAACCAGCTATTATTATAGCAAAAATCACTCCCAGTACAGATAATGCCGGAACTTTATATTTTTTTAAAAGTCCAAGGAGTTTTGCTGTAAAGGAAATAAATTTATCAGGCTCTTCAAGCTGTCTTTTTCGTGATCGACTTACGCGTTTTTTCGCCACAATTCCTCCGTTATTAAGGGACTCGGAAAATCCCAAAAGATGGTTTTTTAGTATCCTATTCAAATTCCATGGTAAAATTGAAAAATTTGAACTTTAAAAAAATAAGTATTGTAATATCAATAACTTATTTTTTAAGCAAATTAATCTACCATGGAATTTGAATAGGATACGTTTTTTAACTCAAAATATCAAGGAATCGTTCAACCCAAAACTTAAAACCCAAAACTTAAAACCCAAAACTTTAGTTACCCCAATGCTCAAAACCAACAACTCAATTACCAGACTAAAGACTTGTGAATCCATCCTTTATCACCATCAGCATGCTGAACATGAATCCAGTTACCTTTACGCTTTAAGATTTTAAATGGAATACCTTTTTCAGTTGCAAATAAAATTTTAAATTTTGTGCCTGGGCCTGATCGTACGTTACATTGTTTTTTATTTGTAATAATTGATGGAATCTTGCCGAGAAGAGATTTGTGTATCCACCCTTTATCTGCTTCAAAATCACGAAAATGATACCAGTTACCGGACTTTTTCAGAACAAGAATTGGATGATATTTTCCAATCTGCCACAGAATGTCATACTTTGTGCCGGGCCCGGAGCGTATGTTGGCTATAGAAGACACAACAGTCATACGTTCAGCTAAGGCAATACTGCTGAAAAGAATTAACAGAACCATTGAAACAGAAGCAATAGAACAAGCTTTTATCAGAACATAAACTTTACTTCGCATATTCCTTCAAGGTCTTTTTTTTGGTGTTTTTCAAAGGTCTCTTCTTATCAGCCTCTGGCCGATAAGTTTTTAACCGTCAACCGTTTAAATCATACATTATAAAATAAAAGTGCGGGCAATTCAACACAGGTTAGTTTGTTGCCGTAAACAGCGCCGGTATCAATTCCTATTTTGTTGGGTTCTACCAATGGTTCTGCATAAGGTGTATGCCCAAAAACAACTCTTTTCCCAAAATCAAAATCCGAGTGTACGAAATCTTTACGTATCCAGAGAAAATCTGCCGGATCCTGCATTTCGAACGGGATATTTTCTCTAAGCCCTGCATGCACGAATATAAAATCATCAGTCTCATAATAAAGTGAGAGTGATTTAAAAAAATCAAGGTGTTCTTGTGGTATCAGTGGGGAACCAGCCGTTCGGCTTCTTCTCATGTAGCTTTCTATGGTCTGTTGTCCTCCATATATTAGATAGTCAAGCCTGTTTTTCCCTGAAAGATATTCTTCCAGCATTTTTTCGTGATTCCCTTTTAAAAATATAATTTTTTGAAAATGCTTTTTTAAATCAATCAGATATTCAACAACATCAAAAGAACTATTGCCTCTGTCTATATAATCTCCCAGGAATAACAGGATATCCTTATCGTGATCTATCTTGATTTTATCCATAAGTGCGCATAGCTTATCAAAACATCCATGTATGTCCCCTATAGCAAATATTTTTTCTGTCAACTTAAACCTACAACCTTTCCGCCTTGATAGACACAAAAGGCTGCCGCCCAGGCTATAGAAGTGCTGTAAACTATGCTGAACAAAGTCCATTTCAGGGAACCGGTTTCCCTGCGTATTGTTGCTATTGTTGCGACACAAGGAAGATATAACAGTACAAAGACCATTAATGAAAGTGCGGAAAGAGGCGTCATTTCAGAAGATAAAAGTGCGTTCTTGAGAGCATCCGGTTCATCTGTTTCTTCTGTTTCATCTGCGGCATAAAGTATTCCCAATGAGCTTACTACGATTTCTTTTGCAACGAAACCTGTAAGAAGCGCCACGCTGCCTCGCCAGTCTATTCCAATGGGCGCAAATACAGGGGCGATGGTTTTTCCAATGCGGCCCATGAAAGATTTTTCAGCCTTTTCGGCTTTTTCATTTAGTTTAAGCTTTGTTATGGCAGCTTTTTTTTGTTTTTCCGTAAAGGACGAGGACGTATTGATCTTGTTTATTTCTTCATTATAATTCATTGAATAGTTTATATTGCGTGGAAAAGCCGTGAGCATCCACACAATAATTGAGCCGACAAGAATAATGCCCCCCATTTTTTTCAGGAACATTTTGCTTCTATCCCACATATGGATAATAAGGCTTTTTATCATTGGAGCCCTGTAGGGAGGCAGTTCCATGACAAATGGAGCGTCAGCACCTTTGAAAAGCGTAGATCGGAATAAACGTCCGGTTATAATTGAAAAAACAATGCCGGTAATATAGATTGAAAATATTACAGTTCCTGCTCTGGCACTAAAAAAGGTACCGGCAAGCAGAATATATATTGGCAGTTTAGCTGAACAAGACATAAATGGAGTTATTAGTATAGTAAGGATTCTGTCTTTATTGCTCTCAAGAGTGCGGGTTGCCATGATTGCAGGGACACTGCAGCCGAATCCCATGAGCATGGGGATGAAAGATTTGCCGTGCAGCCCTATAAGATGCATTATCTTATCCATCAGAAAGGCCGCTCTTGCCATATAGCCTGTATCTTCAAAAATTGCGATAAAGAAGAAAAGTATCAGAATGTTTGGAAGAAAAATTATAACGCTGCCAACGCCTGCTATTATTCCGTTTAAGAGAAGATCTTTTAAAAAACTATCAGGAAGAGATGTTGCTAATATTGTCGATAACCAGTTGACTCCGCTGCTCAACCATTCCATTGGATAGGAACCCGCAGTAAAAGTTGTCTGGAACATAATCCATATAAAGAGTATAAAGATAGGGAACCCGATAAATCTGTTCGTAAGGACGAGGTCAATGTTCCTTGAAGTATCTATGCGCCGTTTTGTTGATGTTTTTATAATCTCCTTTATAATTCCGGCTATAAATCCATATCGCTCATCTGTCATTACTATTTCAGGCTCCTCATCAAAACGGGACGAAAGATGCTTGCGATGCGTTTCGACTTCACGAAGAATTTCCCGGCTTTTATTTTCGCTTTTTTGACGAATGCGTTTTCTAACGATTTTGTCGTTTTCGAGAAGCTTTATAGCTGTCCATCGTATATTATATGGGAAATTTTGTTCTACGCGCTCTTTGATAAAATTTTGAAGTTTTGAGATAGAGGTTTCAATATCCTTGCTGTACTTAACCTTGCGTTTTGGGGAGATATTTGATGTTGATTCAGCCAATTTTATGGCTGTTTTCAGTAAATTAGTAATGCCTTTATTTTTGTTTCCTGTTGTGAAGACTACCGGCACATCTAAAAGTTCAGACAGCTTGTCGGCATTAATTTTTATTCCCCGTGAAAATGCAACATCAGCCATATTCAGAGCGAATAAGACCTTGCAGTCAAGTTCTCTTAACTGTGTAGCGAGGTAAAGGCTGCGTTCAAGATTGGATGCGTCAATTATATCAATAACAACATCAGGGGACTCTTCAAGAACAAAATTCCGCGCGACAATTTCTTCTATGGAAAAAGGAGTTAAACTGTAAGTTCCGGGAAGATCAATAATTTTAAGATCATACCCGTATTTACTTACAGAACCTTCTTTTTTTTCAACTGTAACACCCGGCCAGTTCCCTACTTTTTGCCTTGTTCCGGTAATGTTATTGAATATTGTTGTTTTACCTGAATTAGGGTTTCCCGCAAGGGCTATTGTAATACTCTTTTTATGCATTAAGGAGTTACCTTATCAACGGTTATGTTTGCAGCTTCTTTAACCCGAAGGGATATATGATAGCCCTTTATAATAAGTTCAATCGGATCTTTCAAGGGCGCATATTTTTCTACGTAAATTTCCGACCCCCTGGTTAGTCCCATTTCAAGCACTCTTCTGTGTAAGGCTCCATTGCCTCCTACACGAACAATTATTCCGGTATGCCCTTCTTTCATTTCGCTTAACAGCATTGTAAAAATTCCTATAGTTTACTGAGTCATAAGAAACGTGGACGAAATAACTTCCCCAACTATGCATCACAGCTTCAGGCCGCCTTTGCCTAATCTCAAATCCAGCCTCAAATCCCAAACATATTGAAACAGCTCGCTATTCCATCAACTTTTGTGATCTGAGCCTATATTTGAGATTTGGGCAAATTCAACCCAAATCTGTGCGCCTACTTGTGGAAGTTAATTCGTCCATGTTCCTAATCGTCTGAACAATTATCTTCTGCGCCAGTCCGTGTCCGATAGCGTAACGGGTGCAATCTAAAGCTATAATCATCTGTCCCCGTCCAATGTTGGTAATAACATCAATCTCATCTCCGATTTTAAGTCCCATGCTTAATAAACGCATACGTGCAGTTGATCCTCCTGTAAAATCTTTAATTATGAGTCGTTCACCCTGTTTTGCCATTACAAGAGGCATAAGTTTTAAATGGCTTTTAAGGCATTCTGAACAAATACCATAGATTTCCAACTTATGCTGAAGCATGTGGAAACCATAAGTATGGGATATCTGTACTTGTAAATTTTCAATCTTTTCGTTTTGAAACTCAATAATTTTTTTACATTTCGTACAGATCATATGATCGTGATGCTGGCAGAGATGCTTGTGTTCATACCGTATCGGTCCACTATTAAATTTGATTTTCTGGGCAAAACCGAAGCGACATATAAGTTTAAGCGTTTCCCTGACAAAGTCGGCGTTTAATTCATATCCATTTTTTTCAAGAAGCTGAATTAGTTCGTTTACCGTAACGTGATTTTCGGTTTGCAGGAAGACTTCAAGTATCTTGAATCTATCTTCAAAATCAGAAATATTTTCTTGCTTAAAAAGCTTTTTAAACTGTTCCTTTTCATGGCTGTGGACTTGCTTCATGATAGTTCCTTTTCTGTACTTTATTTGGAACAGCCGGGTATTTCATAAGTAGTACATGAGCCGCTTGAGCAAGTCCTTGTTATGGCACTGGGTTTATTGCCGGAATCAGAGCTGTCTCCCATTGCAAAATTAGTAGCGCTGATGATACGTTCAAACTCTTCTGATTTACAATCAGGACACTTAAGTTCAACTTCCTCATCTTTGTTCATAATAAGCATTTCAAAATAGGCCTGGCATTTTAAACATTTAAACTCATATAAAGGCATTTGTTATACTCCTTAAAAAACTTACAATTTAAGATATTTTGCCAAGGCCTTTTTCACAGCCATGGCGTTTTGTGCCGCTGTATTTTTGCTGTTGTCAATAATCACTTCTGCATGAGGGTTTTCTTCATACGGAATATCAACCCCTATTACCTTGCCCAGGTCTTCAAACTTTGAACCTTTTTGCTTTCTTTCCAGGGCTCGAAGGTACATTTGCGAAACAATACGACCATTTTTGCGTTTGGATTCTCGTTCTATACATACTGAAAGAGGACATTTTATCATTACTTCCATAAAACGCTCAATCTTTTTTCTGGCATTTTCCCTGTACGACCTTTTATGTGCGGTGGCATCTATTATTATATTAATTCCGTTGTGTACATTTTCTGCTGCAAGATCAATCAGTTTATTATAAACAAAATCACGTTCGCTATCAGTATATTCCGGCCTAACAACATATTTTTTACGTATTGTATCCAGCTCGATTCGTTTACAGGTTATTCCTTCATCAGCCAGCTTTTTATAAACAAGCTTTGATATTTTGCTTTTGCCTGAACCGGGAAGCCCTGTAAACCACACTGCCCAGCCTTTATTCAAAATATCTGTTGATTTCATCTATACTCATTATTTCAGTTGTCAAAATATTTTTTGCAAAGTTAAAAAGTTTTTTGCGTATATCCGCAGGATGATTTGGATACCATTCAGGGGAAGCGATTACAAGACACCTGAAAGCATAAAAGGGTTGAATGACTTTAAAGAGTTCCCGGTCTTTTGTTTTTTCCAAATAGGTTGTTATATAAATGTCGTGCAGTTTTTTGTAGTCACCATCTAATTTGCCGTGCTTCAGGAGAGAATAAAGCAGGTAATTTATGCTCAATGTAGAAACATCATCCGCTGCTTCACCATATTCTCCCCTGCTTCTGTCAAAGGTCGAGAAATCGGTTCCTTCTCTAAACTTTATATTCCATGGATGAAAATCGCCATGTTCGCGGCACAGGCGGTGGGTATATTGTTTTAGCTTCCAGCGCCATTCAACACAGCGTTTTTCAATATCACAAAAAGCATCATCTGAACAAAATTCATAATTCCCAGGGTAGCCGTCAATAATTCCCATTATACATTCGCCATGCCCTATAAGCTCCCTGACTTTTCTTATATAAAGATCCGGCGCATCTTTTTTTTCACTATGAACCTCTGCCAGATACTCGCCGAGCATCTTCGCTCTTTCTATATCAAGATCAATTACAGCCTCATTTTTAAGGCGTTTTAAATCTAAAAAGTAATCAGTTCCTTCAACCTTTTCCGTGAGTAAAAAAAACATGTTTGCATCTCGAACAGAATGCGCCATCCCTTCAGCATTGAAATATCCAACATCTAAGGGATGTGCGTGCCTATGAAGGCGTTGGCCCGCATCATACTGAAACATCAAAACTTGCGCTCTATCCCACAAATACTGGTGGCCGTATTTATCTCTTTGCATTGTCGAAAATACTACTGAGCGGTCTTTACCTTTTTTGCGAAAAGTAACCAGGAATGTATCTCCATAGCCCAACTTTTTGATTGTATCATTAAAGCTTCCAAGCTTTTTGATTCCAAGAATCTCAATTTTTCCGTCAAAACGTTCTTTGAGATATTTCTCTACTGAATCTATTTTAATAGGAATATTTATTAATTCATCAATCATTTTAATTTGCTTTGAACAAATAGAGTTTTTGCAGCATGCGGCTAAGGAACGTGGAAAACTGCCAGGCTGATGAGTATTAAAATACCACAGCCTTAAACGAAAAGCACGCAGTTTTTTCCTGTTAACTCAACTATCAACTTGCCGCTTGACACATAACCATTTTCCTGCAATATATTGCAAATTTCTATTCTTCACCCTTCCTTTTATCTTTCTCTTCCATGACTTTCCCCATATCTTTTTTCGGCTCAATTCAGGTTTAAAATAGTTTACACTTCTTTTAATCTGTGTGAGTGCGCAAAAAGCTAATCCACGCTGGAGCATGGGAACGAGAAAACGAGAAACGTTAAAACTGTAAACTAAGAAAAAACCTAACATATAAGCGAGGTAGTAATGAGTGAAACAAAAAACAGTGGTTTAAAAATTGTTGTTGTAGGTGCTTCAGCCGCAGGATTGAGGGCTGCAGCAAGGGCAAAAAGATTAATGCCGGAGAGTTTGATTACCGTAATAGATAAAGGAAAAATCATTTCATATGGCGCATGCGGGCTGCCTTATTATTTATCCGGTGATATAGAAAGTACCAGGGCATTAATGGAAACTTCGTGGGGCACGTTACGCAATACCGAGTTTTTTGAAAAGGTTAAAGGGCTGGATATGCGTATTCAAACAACGGTGACAAGTGTTGATATAGAAAACAAATCAATCAGCCTTATAAATAAGATAACCGGCAATGAAGAAAACTTGCAGTTTGACAAGCTGGTTCTTGCAACAGGAGCAACGCCCATTATGCTATCCGGCATTTCTGCTGATCATCAGCGGATATCCACCTTTAAAACTGTTGAAGATGCCGTAAAGTGGCGTAAAAAACTGGAAACCGGACAGATTGAAAGAATAGCTATAATAGGAAGCGGCTTTATTGGAATTGAATTGGCCGAAGCTTTTACCTCCATGTGGGATGTTAAAGTAGATCTGATAGAGGAAAAAAACAGGATTCTTCCCCAAATGCTTGATGCTGATATGTCTTTTCTGATTGAAAAACATTTGAAAAAACAAGGCGTTCAGTTACACAAGAACTGCAGTGTTACAGCAATCAACGATATCCCGGACGGTCTTGAAATTGTTGCGAATAATAAAACCATCAAAACAGGGTATGCTATTGTAGCTATCGGGGTGCGTCCACAGGTCGAACTCGCCAGACAGATGGGTTTAAAAATCGGCAAATGCGGCGGCATTACAGTAGATAGAAACCTGACAACAAGCCATCCTGACGTATATGCTGCAGGAGACTGTATAGAGGTAGAGTATTTTCATGGTAAAAAGGTGGTTATACCCCTCGGTTCTCTGGCAAACAAACAGGGCCGTGCAGTAGGAGATCAATTAACAGGCAGGAAAACCGAATTTAAGAAAGTGGTGGGAAGCGCCTGCGTTAAGGTTTTTGATTATAATGTAGCCTCTACCGGTCTAACAGAAACCATGGCAGCACAATATGGAATTCCGACGAGGAGTGTTCGTGGAACCTTCAACGATCTGGCTCATTACTACCCTGAAGATAAAAACATATTTTTAAAACTGATTTACAATCCCGATACCCGGCAAATATTGGGACTTCAGGCCGCTGGTGAAGGGGATGTAGTTAAACGTGTCGATGTTCTGGGGAATTTGCTGATGAATGAAGGCTACCTTGAGGATCTTCTGGATTCAGAATTTGCTTACTCACCACCTTATGCCTCTGCTTTGGATCCGCTCTATATGCTGGGAGCAGCGGCTTTAAATCAGGAAGAGGGTATAGTTTCAGCCAACTACGCTGAATCACCGGATAATGCATTGGTTCTTGATGTGCGAACACCTGATGAAGCAAAAAATTATCCTCTTGAAAATACAATGCACATACCATATGAAAAATTGCGTAAACGAGTAAATGAACTTGCGAAAAATGAAGCAATCAGGATTATCTGCTCCAGAGGTACGCGATCTGCCGAAGCAACAAGATGGTTTGTAGAAGCAGGTCACAAAAATGTAGCCTATGCAGGAGGCGGCTGGTTTATGCTCAACAAAGAGTCCGGATCGCAATTGTAGAGGAGACAACGCCTCGTTTGTATTAAGGAATATCAGAAGGAAAAAAATCAGAGTTGACCGGAGGCGGACTGATCTGAAAAGCATAATTACATGGGTGTCCCGCTGGACACGCTGGATATCCCATACAAAAGGCTCGCCATTAGCCATTTTGTACCTTCTATGCGCAAAAGAATTGATTCAACCTCTTGTTTAGAAAAAACAACCGGCAATCTTTCCGGCTTTTTGGCGCGCTCCACATTCTTCACCCAGCCGAGCTCCTGTTTCAACACATTCCGGTATAGAAAGAGAATAGCACTTAGAGCCTGGTTCTGCGTCGATGCAGCAACATGCCTCTTTACTGCCAGAAAAGTCAAGAATTCTGACACATGAGTCTCATCCATTTCGCTTGGATGGCGCTTATCATGGAAAAAAATGAACCTTTTTATCC
>Ga0255431_1138_pt1 | contig 14190 bp, 16 predicted proteins | sample ANMaggSeSYBR02J5_FD_182633 | JGI IMG/M metagenome (GOLD analysis project Ga0255431, IMG submission 182633) | Sediment cell enrichment communities from methane seep in Santa Monica Basin, California, United Staets - ANME aggregate JGI... | ecosystem: Environmental > Aquatic > Marine > Cold seeps >... | reverse complement strand
TTGCGCAGTGACATTGGTTTTGGGAGTTGTGCCAACGGTCGATGCATTACTCATCACTGACATAACTACCTTCAATTCTAAAGGCACGAGTCCTGGCGAGGACTATGTTAGCCATGGCTGGGGTGATGTTAATCTGCTAGATGGGGCCACAGACCATGTTAGATGGACCCACCATTTTAACTTTTATCCACCTGCTGAAGAGGTCTTGAGTGGAACCATAACGATTTCATTGAGAGATGATGGCGACTGGTCGCGCGAATACGCTTTTGGTTGGGCTGAAGACGGAAACTGGAAGCTTGGGGAGGTAGATACCGGGAACTATTCTTATAGAGTCGGAGCTTCCTATCTTGCGGATGGTACGTTTACCGTTACCCTTGCCTCATTGTGGGGGGACTTCTATATTGACCGATCGACTCTAAAAATTAATTACAACCCCATTGCCTCCATCCCTGACGTCACGACCTTGGCGTTGCTCGGTACTGCGATGATTGGAGCTGCTGTGTTTGGCAGGAAAGAAGGTGTTTAGGAGGCTTTAAAGCCGAACACGTTGTAATAATCCTAATCCTTAACACGAAAAAAAAGCCGCTCAGCATTTGTCCTGAGCGGCTTTTTTTTCTGGAAGAAGACCCAGCAAAAGATCAGAAGTGTGCCTTATCTATTTGTTACTTTTTCTATCAATTGTATGATGGAATAGCTGATCAAAGAATTTTCATGTGGGGGAAAGTGGTTGAATGGGAAACAATTCGACTACTTGACCTTAATTTATCATGATCCGTAATGATTAATTAAAAGCTGCTCAATTTTTTCTTCGAGCATTTCATATGAAAGATAACGCCATCCCAGCATATAGTTTTTCTCAACCATTTGAGCGAGTCGCTTAGAATTTTTTATAAGATTTTTTATTTCATCTACAGTATTTTTTGTTATATAGTTGTCAAAAGAAATAACGTCAAAGCCCTTTGGTTCAATGTCGGCTACAAAAATTGGATACCTGTTAATAACTATAGGCTTTCTGAAATAAATTGATTCAACAAAGGCATTACCATAGCCTTCATATAGAGACGGATAAGTTACAAAATCTGCGTGTTGATAAACATCCCATAACGTATAAATTTTCCTGCCGTCCTCGTCAAAACCTCTTTTCACGTCGATTCTGTCAGATATTATTTTAAGATCAACGCCTATTAATCTGACGAACTCTTCTATACGCATTAAATACTCTTGACCTTCATCTCCGGATTTGTGAGTTATCACAAGCGAAGCCTTTGGATGACCAAGTCTTTTTACAAGTTCGGCAGAAGTTTCGATTCCTTTTCTTGAAACAACCCTTGTTGGCTGAAGCACCAGAAGAGAGTCTTCATCAAGGCCGATATCTTTTCTTAAGTCGCGGTTATAATCGTCTATTTCCGGAGGAAGAACTTTAAAGTCAACTACATTTGGTATTAAAGTCCAACTGGCTCCTGTAAAACCTCCAAATTTGTGTCCTGCTATAGAATTAATTACTACATGTTGAATCTTTGGATGAACCGGAGGAAACGCACCTCTTAAGTAGTCTGTAGAAATAGGACTGTAAAATCTTTCTCTTTCCCAGAAAAAATCATGATGATGAGCAATCGTGGGTATTTCTGTTTCAATTATAAATTCAGTAATTGCAAGACCGAGCGGAATATTTACAGGAATTGCCAGAGCATTTTGTACTACAAGGATTTCAAATCCGAACTTTGAATGAAATTTTCCAATCTCAGACTTAAGTTCTTCTTTAAGTTCCTGGATTTTCCTGCTGATTTCAGGAGTGCGTTTTTTTTCTACGAAAATAGCATCTTGTACTTTAACGATCTGTTCGTGTTTAAAATATGCTTTAGGCGCAAGATGAGAAATTGCGGGGTCCGTATCCAGCTTTCCAGCCATATAATATACAGGGCAACCTTTAGAGATAAGCATATCTGCCCATTTTTTTGTTTCAAGTGAAACTCCGTCCAATCCTGCAAATCTTGTAGAAATAAAACCAAATGAAGGTTTTTTTCGGTCCCAGATACTCATATCTATCCTAAATATTATTTTTTTGACAGGATTTACAAGATATTCAGGATTTAAATTATCGAAACTTTCCCTGGTTTGTGCATTTTAAATCTTGTTTATCCTGTTATCCTGTCAGATTCTTTTTCAAAAGGCTAAAATTGACGTTGCCTCTTTTTTACGGTTTACAGAGCCAGATGGCAATGCCGTACTGCGCTTTTATCAAGCATTCTCGGCAGACCTCCGCATTCAGATGGAACAAATCCAAGAGACTTTTTCCATACTTCATCATCTTCCATACAGAAGTATATAAGCACATCCGGGGCTATTCTTCTTATACAGGAGACTATTTTTTGATAAAGTTCGATACGAAGAGGTTTGAAATATCTCATCTTGCCGTCAATGCCTGTAATAAATTCTCCATATATTATTTTTGAATCAGGAAAACGTTTCTTTATAATTGATTTTAAGGATGGCATAAAACGAAATGTGCCAAGACTTATCCAAACAATATTCTTTGAAGATACATGGGAAAAAAGCTGTTCGATTACCTTCCTGTAATCTTCTTCACAGCCATCATATATAATTAGCGGATCAAAATGAAAGGCAAGAGGGTATCCCCATTCCTCACATTTTGCTGCTGCTTTCAGTCTTGCGGTTAGTGATGTGGTACGAAGTTCTTCATTCCCTATAACTTTAGTTGTATTGAGTGACCAGGCAACAATTGTTTTACGATTATGCCGGAGAGGTTTTAACTTTTCAATAGCTGTTGTTTTGGTTTTTAATTCCAGAACAACACATGATTGCTTTGAAAATTTTGGAACAAGAAAAGCTGAGAGGTCTGTCCACATTTCCCAGATCATACTGTCTGTAAATTCCCCGGTACCGATTCTACACACACTTTTTTTCGCAAATAGATTGTTTAACTCAGCCTCAAGATCATTCCTGTTAACAAAGTACTGAAGCACAGGTATGTGAAAGTATGCCTGCATTATACAGTACGAGCAGTCCATAGTGCAAAATGTTCCTATATGTAAGATATTATAGTCACAGCATGTGTAATATTGAGTGCCGGGACATTTCCTGATAAAATCACCTTTATTTCTGGTCAGGAAAAGTATTTTTTTCCCTTCCTGAACAGGATCATCTGCACAGGAAATCGCATCATAGACTTCACGAGCGTCATTTACAACTACGGCAGGAATTTTCAGGCGTGATAAAATTGAAGTAACCTGGCTGGAATCAACAACATCCTTGTCTATATAGATTTTGTGCATGGTTCATTTATTTTTTATTCCCTTATTTTTTTATTCCTTTGGCAAATATTTCAAAAGCGTTCTCAATGGTTAGCTTTAAATAATTTTTATTGTTTGCAATAATTCCTTTGCTTTCATCGCAAAGTACAATACCGGAAAAAAGAGCCCACAGTATTTCTGCAAGAGCAAATGGTTTTTTATCTATAAAAACATTTTTCTTTATTCCATCTTCAAATATATCAGCCATTGTCTTGATTGAATTATTTGACAATTTTTTTATGTCTGAAACTAACTGGGAGGATAAATTTTTAAGGACTTCGCTTGATTGTAGATGAAGCATGTTGATAAGTATTAAAGGATCAAATTCATAAACGTCATACATGGCTTCTTTTAATGCTTCTATTTTCTGCTCCGGCTCTAAATCCTTTTCACTGCTTACATATTTTAATTTAATATTTAGATATTGTAGTATTCTGAGAGAAAGGGAGGCACAGAGTTCATCTTTATTTTTAAAATAAAGATAAAGGGTTCCGGGACTTAGCTCGGCTTCATTGGCAATATCTTCCATTGTAGCCTTGTTAAAGCCCTTTATAGAAAACACCCTCTTTGCAGCTATCATTATCTGTTGCCGTCTTCTTCCTTTCTCTCGTTCTTTCCTTTCCCGTATTCCCATAATTTCTGAATCCCATTTATTTGATAGAAAGGAATATAATTGATATCCGATATTTAGTCAAGGGAAAAACCCTGATTGGATCAGAGCGATTGCATCAAGGGCAATAATTCCTTGTTTTTTTCTGCCCATTCTGTGCCTCCTTTTTCTTGGAAACACACTGTCTCATTTTTTGGGTCCACTATAGCAACGCTGGGCCCTTGAGGCTGGTACTCACCAGTAACCAGGTTGTAGGAAAACAGGTTTTTCTGAACGAGAATACCCAATTCTTCCTTCAACAGTCTTTCTCTGACCTCTGCCTTCCGTCCTCCGACCTCTATCCCTTCCTGACCTCCGACCTCAATCCTTCCCCTACCCTCTCCTCTCAAAAGGCATATATTCCGGCACAATCTCTCTCAGCTTACTCTTAATCCCATCCGCATCCCTATCATCAGCCAGTTTCACCAGATCACCGATATACTTTTCCAGATCATCTTTTTTAAGATTGCCAGGGCCGCTATGATTAAGTACCAGGATCTTATCATGTCTGGTCGGAGCAATCTCCTCGCCAACCACTATCAATTCCTCATACAGCTTTTCGCCAGGCCCTAGACGTGTAAATTTAATCTCAATATCCCTTTCCGGCTCAAATCCGGAAAGCCGGATTAAATCTCTGGCCATATCCACTATTTTTACCTGTGTTCCCATATCAAGAACAAAGATTTCACCACCCTTGCCCATGGCCCCTGCTTGGAGTATCAGTTGCACCGACTTTTGTATCTGATTTTAGTTTGTTTGCAAATTTCGACAATTCTCTTCATGTCTTTGCCGGCAGCATAAGAAATTGCTATGAGGATTTCCTCTGCGTTTTCCCTGCCTGCGATTTGCGGCGCTTCCGCTATGCGGCCAAGAACCGGAACTCCGTGTATAAACTTGCCGGTTTTATCAGGGTCATCATCCAGAAAACCAACGATCTCATATTTCATACGGGCATTATCCCTTATCTCACGCAGCATCTTTTCTCCGGCATCCCCGGCCCCGATGATGAGCAGCCTCCGACCTTTTTCCTCTGAATTTTTGTTGAACGTATTCAAAGAATAATTAGAGGATAAAATGACACGAACAATTAAACGAAAGCCTGAAATAAAGATAAGCGTTAAGACCGCGTCAATCACAAAGATAGAACGAGGAAATCCCTGAAAACGGAAAAGAATCAAAATAACTGCAATTATCGTTAACGAACTGACCAGTGTAGCCTTAATAATGTTTATGAGATCTGAAATACTCGTATAACGCCACATACCCCTGTAAAGCTTAAACCAGTAAAAAAATATAAACTTGCAGACTACAATGGGAATGATGGTTTTTTTCAAAATAGCCAAATCTAAGGTTGAAAGAGTAAATTCAAAACGAAGAAGATAGGAAAGCGCATACGCTGCCACCAGCAGGATCGCATCGCCGATTAACTTGACCCAGAGATTTTTGTTTTTATTCCACTTCATGGCTGTTACCCGTTTCCTTTAATAATAGTATTCTCACGCAAAGCCGCCAAGGCGCTAAGATTATAAAGCTATAACTCATTAACTACTCTCCTCTTTCCTCTATCCTATTTCCTCGTAAAGCGCCTTCTGCGCCCGCGGTTCCCCATGCACCAGATTGATCCTTCCGGGCCTTTCAGGCATAGAAGCAACCCACTCAATCAACCCTTTCTGGTCCGCATGGGCCGAGTAACCGCTCAACATATTAACTCAAAGCCCAAAATTTAAAATTTTATTATCGTTTCTTTCTGACAAAAAATTACTATCCATAGATGTCACAAATTTTCACAGATCAAGAATTACCTGGTTTTAAATTAATGTTTCTAGTCCTTTGCGGTCAAGTAAGTTGAGCAGTTTTTTAGACGGACCGCTTGGGTGCTTTTTCCCAATCTCCCACTGGCGCACAGTCGAGAGACTGGTATTGAGGATCGAAGCCAGTACCGACTGGCTAAGCTTGTAGCGATCGCGGATAGCCCGGATCTTTTCCGCATCGTATTCCGGCACCTCTATTGTGAGACAAAGGGCTTCAAGTTCCTGCATCTTCCGCTTATTGATGAAACCGAGACGATGAAGGTCTCTTGCCGTCTCATGCACAGCTTCCAAAATGCAACTTTTGGCCTTAACTTTTCCGGTCATGGCAAATCTCCAGTAAAGAACCATCTCGAACCGCTTCGTCAAGCCGTTCTGAGGTCATACCGAGTAGTTGGCTGGTAATTTCCCGCAAACCTTCTAATTCCTAGGCCGTGATATTAGCGCGCGCATTTTTTTCGAACCCGAACAAAAAAAACCAACGGTTACCCTTGTTTGTGGCCACCAAGGTTCTGGCACCGCCACGTTTTCCTCTACCAGGCAACGCCAGACGCTTACCACACCTCCGCCAAGATTCGTGTCGATGAGTCCTTGCTCCATCTCTTTGACCGCCTGACATAATGCCACATCGGAAAGTCCGATCTTGCGAAACCAGCGGCTAAAATAACGGGTTTTGAAAACTCATTTTATATTCATACTATAACACTAAGTGACTTGGTTGGCAAGGCAATCCTCCCCACAAAAGAAACTCCTGCGCTGCGCCAGGCACGTTTTGCTTACACCCCTTCAAGCAACTGCGCTACCGGTCATAAAAGCAGTTTATCGTGAACTCCCTCCCTTGACAGATTTCCTGCGCAATATACAAATCATGATCCACATTTTTCCTTGCCAATTCATCCCTGGAATTCACAAATGACTTTTCGAAATAAGGGGGTTCAGGCAAATGGTTTTCAATGTTATGGCAAACAATAGAGACGATCATGTTAAAAACTTTGCATTTATGATTGATGCAAACCAGGAATGGGTACTTACACCTGCATATGATCTTATGTACGCTGAAGTACCTGGCGGAGAACACTCCATGGATTTATTAGGGGAAGGATTTTCTCCAGGTGGGCAGGAGGTGATCCAGCTTGGCAAAAAATCAGGTCTATCAACAAATGAAGTCAATAATAGTATTGAATTGGTAATGACTGCTGTAGAAAAATGGCCTGAGTATGCACAGATTGCAGGGGTGACGAAAAAGACTATGAATTACATACAAAAAAGAATGAACAGGAATCTTTTTCCCTGCTCCTGATTGTGCTTAATTTGAGTGAGCTCTAACAATGCCGTAGTCTTTCCGGGTTTTTTCTTATTGAAAAAGCATTTGTAGGGGGGTTCCCTTTTTAAAGAAATTGTTGATTTTAAAGCAATAATAAGATAAGCCTCCACTGAAATGGAAGAAGCTTATTAATGGGAATCAGTGGAGGCTAAGAGCAAGAAAAACCGGAGAGCCGGCACTCCTTGAACTCAAAAATTTAATTATCACCAAAAATTAAAGCGGTCAATCCAATTTTTCTCGTTCCCATGCTTTTGCGCGGGTAATGAACATCGAATGCTGAATGGAACAGGAAGTTGTGGAATGGTTGATGGTAAAGATAAAAGTTCGATAATCCAGATGTTCCATGTTCACAAATATTATGGCTCAAAAAAAGCTCTTGTTGACATTACCCTTAATGTCTCCAAAAACGAATTTATTTTTATCAGTGGCCCAAGCGGAGCCGGTAAATCAACTTTGTTAAGACTTCTTTACCTTGGAGAACCGGTATCGGAAGGGCAAATTCTGGTAGATGGAATGAATCTGTCGAGAATCTCCGGAAAAAAAATCCACTTCCTGAGAAGAAAATTCGGTATTATTTTTCAGGATTATAAGCTGATACCCACAAAGACTGTATTCGATAATGTTGCTCTTGTTCTTGAGGCATCGGGGAAAAAAAGAAAATTTATTGAAAAAAAGGTGAGAAGTGTTTTGCGAACTGTTGGAATAGAACAAAAAATTAATGCTCTTCCGCCTAGCTTGTCTGGAGGAGAACAGCAAAGAGCTGCGGTCGCAAGGGCTGTTGTGGGAATTCCCAGAATAATATTAGCAGACGAGCCCACAGGAAGCCTGGATTCGGATTCAGCCGATATCATACTCAACCTTCTTAAAAATTTTCACGCACATGGAGGCACTGTTATTGTTGCAACCCACGATAAAGAACTTATCCGCAAGGCAGGGGGACGAATATTACACCTTAAACAGGGATATCTGCACTTTCCCGGTTAAATTCTATGTCCACTTATTATCATAGAGCTGTACAGGATATTAGGGACAATGGTTTTCTCAGCTCTGTTACTATAATTACAATAGCTCTGTCTATTCTAATTGTCAGCGCTTTTGCTCTCTTTTTTACAAATGCAAACAATGTAATGAATTACTGGGAAAAGGGTGTAAAAATAATGGCATACCTTAAACCCGGCACAAGTCAAAAAAATCTCCATGATATAAAACGCAATATTCAAGAAATATACGGAGTCCAAGATGTAAACTTTATATCAAAAGAAGAAGCCTTTAAAAAACTTAAAAAACAAATGAAACGGCAATCTTCAATTTTGATGAATTTAAACGAAAACCCGCTTCCTGATGCATTTGAAATCCGAATGACAACGTCATCACAACCTAGCGAAAAAGTTGAGGAAATAGCGACAAAAATTGAATCTATGCCTTTAATTGAAGATATAGAATATGGCCAGAAATGGTTAGAGCAATTTACGAATATTTTTGATCTCTTCAGGTTGGCAGGATATACAATTGGCGGCATATTTTTTATTGCTACTGTATTTATTATGGCCAATACTATTCGGCTTGCAATCTATATGAGACGCGAAGAAATTGAAATAATGAGGCTTGTCGGCGCCTCGGAAAAATTTATTAAGGGTCCTTTTTACATCGAAAGCATTATACAGGGAACACTTGGGGGAATGGGAGGTATTGTGGCTCTTTTTATCACTTTCAAGTTAATATCCTCAACTGTTGAGAATAGTTTCAAATATGAACTTCTTGACATAAAATTTCTATCTCCTGAATTTTACTGTGGAATAATACTTTGTAGCATATTTGTAGGTTGGTTAGGATGTTATATCTCTCTAAAACAATTCTTAAAAACTTAATAACCGCTGTTTTTATCATAACAGCTTTTTATCCTCCTGAAATTTCTTATTCAAATTCCAATAAAGAAGCAAAACATTTAACTATTGAGAATTTTAAAAAAAAAGCGGCAAACATCAATCGCAAAATTGCAAAACAAAAGGCTGAGCTTAAGACATTTACCATAAAGGAAAAAAACATTTTAACCGGCTTGAATGATGCGAATTTTGCTTTGAACAAAGCAAGAAAAAGTGTTTCAGCAATAAAAAAAGAAATAGCCGGCATTGAAAAAAAGATACATGAAATTAGTGAGTCATATATTGACCTATCAGAAAAAATTAAAATTAGTGAGAAATATGTATCAAAACGATTGGTTGCTCTTTATAAACTACACAGGCTTGGCAAAATACAGGTTTTTGCCTCGGCAGAATCAATGTCCGAAATTTTTCAGCGTGAAAATGCTTTGGAGAGAATTCTTGATCATGACGAGGACAGGCAGAAAAAACTAATTGAAAATAAGGCGAAAGTTAAAAACCTGCTAACCATTATGAATAATACAAAAAAGGAGAAGGTCAACCTTGCACAGGAATTAATTGAACAAATTAATATTATATCTCTTGAAAAAGAAAAACGTTCTAAACTTCTTGCTGATATTCGAAGTAAAAAATCCCTTGGAATAGCTGCTATTGAATCCTTAAAAAACAGTGCGAATGAGCTTGATAAAACCATGAAAGCTTTAAGTGTTGAATTTAAGCAGCTTAAACAAGTTGAAAAAATAAAAACAAAAAAAATTACCTCATTTAAAGGGTTGCTTAATATGCCCGTCAAAGGTAAAATTATTTCATTTTTCGGTCATTACAAAAATACAAAATTCAATGTAAAAAATTTCAGAAGCGGCATTGATATTAAAGCTGACAGGGGAGAGCCGATACATGCTTTATATGATGGGCTGATAATTTACTCAAGCTGGTTTAAAGGTTATGGTAACATGATTGTCATAGCTCATGGAGAAAATTATTACTCTGTTTATGCACATATTGAAGAACTCTTTAAGACAAAAGGAGATAAAGTAGAACAAGATGAAGTTATCGCCACGGTGGGAGATACAGGTTCAATGGTCGGTTCCGGTCTTTATTTTGAATTGCGTCATCACGGAAAACCTATGAACCCGCTTGGATGGCTAAGACACTATTAATTAAGGAGTAACTACATGACTATAAAGAAAAAACAATATTTCAAGCTGGTGCTGGTGCCATTCGTTGCAATTATATTTTGGGCATTCGAAGCCGGCTTTAACCATAATCTTTCAGCCGGCAACGAGGAAACCTACAAGGGTCTTAAATTATTTTCAGATGTAATTGAGCTGGTTGAAAAAAACTATGTTGACCAGGTTGAAGCAAAAGAATTAATCGAAAAGGCTATTCAGGGTATGGTTTACAGTCTTGACCCTCATTCGTCATTACTTCCACCGGAAGCCCTCGAAGAGTTGCAGATTGACACACATGGTGAATTTGGAGGTATAGGGATAGTAATAACCATGCAAAAAAAACTCCTTACCGTCATTTCTCCTATCGAAGGTACACCGGCATGCAAAGCCGGTATTAAAGCCGGAGACATAATTATTAAAATCGACGGAAAATCAACCAAAGATATGATGCTCTGGGAAGCTGTAAAAAAAATGAGAGGGCCAAAAGGAGCTGAAGTTGTTATAACCATAATAAGAAAAGAACTATCAGAACCGGTTGATTTCAAACTTATCAGGGCTATCATTCCAATTGAAAGCGTAAGATCAATAGTTTTAAAACCAGGTTATGGATACATCAGGATCACCAATTTTCAGGACAACACAACAAATGACCTTGAGCTGGCTTTAAAAGAACTTGAATCAGGTGATGTTTTCTTAAAAGGACTTGTTGTTGATCTTCGAAACAATCCGGGCGGACTTCTTAATCAGGCTATTGAAGTATCAGACCGGTTCCTTCAACAGGGTGAAATCGTTTCAATTAAAGGCAGATTAGAAAGGCATACAAAAATTTTTAACGCACATAAAAACAAAATCAAACGTAATTATCCAATAGTAGTACTTATTAACGGAGGAAGTGCCAGTGCATCGGAAATAGTAGCCGGAGCACTTCAGGACCATAAAAGAGCTTTGATCCTCGGTACTACATCATTTGGAAAAGGCTCGGTCCAAACAGTAGAAACATTAAGAGATGGTTACGGACTTAAATACACAATAGCGAGATATTACACACCAAACGGACGTTCCATACAGGCACAGGGCATTGTTCCTGATATTGAAGTCAAATATAAACTCATTAATAATAAAGAAGATGCCGCTGCTGCTGACGAAGGTATGCTGAAAGAAAAAGACTTGAAAAATCATCTAAAAGCAGAGCCGGTGGAAAAAGATAACATGGAAACAGAACCCGGAAAACAAAAGGATAAAAAAAAGCATCCCTCAATGCATCTTCTTGAAACAAAACACGGGCCGCTTAAGCTCGAAGAACTTCAATCAGATAATCAGGTTATGCGTGCAATTGAGATCCTTATGGGTTATGAAATTTTAAAAAAAATATGAGAAACGGTTCACGGTTGTCGGTTTACAGTTAACAGCTTTATGCTTTGATCAACTGTGAACCGACAACTGTAAACCGACAACCGTAACTATATCTATGACTAAAAAATCAGGAAAGCAGAAAAAAAAACCATCCGACAAGAGCAGCACCAAAAAGACACAACTTAAAAAAGCTGGTATCGGCCTGTTATTTCTTATAATTCTGGTTGTATTAGCCGGAGTCCTTGCAAATCAATTCCTATTGCGCAAGTCGTCTATACAATCCTCGGAACCTTCAACAAAATCTCCGGCAGAAAAAAAAACAGTTCATAAAATACCTGTTTACGAAATCTATCCGGAAAAGGAAATACATTATAAAAAATCAATAGATAGACCGGAGCCTATATTGACGAGAACATTGCCCATGGTAGCAATTATTATTGATGATATAGGATATGACAAAAAAATAGCAGAAAAATTTTTAAGCCTTGATGCAGTACTAACTTTCTCTTTACTACCTCACAGCTTATTTCAAAACAAAATTTCCAGGAAAGCCCATGAAAAAGGTTTTGAAATTATGCTTCATCTTCCCATGGAACCATTTGAATACCCCTCAATTGATCCCGGCCCGGGGATGCTTCTTACTTCCATGTCTCCCGATGAGCTTATAATACAGCTTAATAAAAATTTAGAGGCCATTTCCTTTATAAAAGGAGTTAACAACCACATGGGATCAAAAATGACCACCAACTCAACTCAAATGTATCAAATATTTTCTATCCTGAAAAAAAGAAACCTGTTTTTCATTGACAGCCTGACAACATCGGAAAGTTTGTGCAAACCATCCGCCCGCCTATTGCAGCTTCCTTTCGCTCAACGAGATGTATTTATTGATCATATTCAGGAACCTGATTTTATCAGAAAACAAATAAATCTGCTTATCCGTATTGCCGACAAGAATGGTGAAGCAATTGGCATAGCGCATCCACATATAATTACATATAACATTCTTCGCGAATTACTCCCTGAACTGCAAAAAAAAGTTCAACTTGTCCCTGCATCACAGCTCGTTCGTATTCCCTTATAAAGCAGAGGTCAGGGGTCGGAGAAGGGATGCTGCGCTTCAGCATCCCTTTTTTGATTTCTATATAATATCGCTATTTTTTCAAAAATGATATGCTATGCCGAAAGCAATGGTGGTGTATCTCACGTGATTTACGCACCCTAAGCCGGCTGTGTAAGCCCCTTCCAGTTGTAACGAAACTTCTTCGCTTGCATAATAATCAATACCGAGTCCTGCGCGAAAACTCGCTCCCCAGTCACTGGTCTTTGAGGTGGCACCATTAAAAGCAATATCCTCATAGGCATTCATAATCCCTACTCCAACAACAGCATAGGGAATAGCTGCTTCATACTCAGGACAGGTAAATTTACCGTTTAAAGTAAAGTTCATTACATCAAATTTGTTTATATTGGTGCCTGTCTTTGCCTCAAGATATTCAAACAGAGCTTCAGAAGTAAAATACTTGGTTACAATATAACCGCCCCTTACTCGGACACCCCAGGAATTGTCAAAATCTATCTCTATGGGCCCGCTGAATTTGTCTTTTGTATGCTGTTCATCCAGATTTTCAATGGCATAAAGTTCGCTGATTCCTATATAATAATTTTTATCCGCTGCATCCGCTGCATCCGCTGCATCCGCGATATTAGTTGCGAAAAAAGCACACGCAAGAAGTATCACAAATATAGTTATTTTTTGTATCATAGCTTATTTCTCCTTGTTCTTCATAGTGTTTAAAATATAGAGTCATCAAAGACCGCTCGCAGGGGAATTTCTATCTTATCCATGATTGCGAGTTGCAGTGTCTCATCAGGCCCAATGATTTGCGCGTTCCCGAAAGAACCATCTTGCTGCAATATGTAGTGTTCTATATATTGATCAATCGGATATACAAGGATATATTCTTTTACACCATATCTTTCATAGAGAGATTTTTTCTCCCGTCTGTCCTTCAGCGCTGTAGATGGAGAAAGCACTTCAATGACCAGGTCGGGCGCTCCTTGAATATTTGCTTCAGTGATCTTCTTCCGGTCGCATACAACCAAAATATCCGGCTGAACAACGTCATGTTCTGAAAACACGACATCAAGAGGCGCAATCCCCACAAAACATTCTGTTTTTCTTTGAGGGTGTGTAGATAGAATGACGTTTATATTACTTACTATCTTCTGATGCCTGATCAATGGAGCTGGCGACATGTCGTATGCCTCGCCGTCAATTAATTCCCATCGTTCATCATCCGGCCATGTAACATAGTCGGAATAGGTAAATTTATTTTCTTTTTCTTTAACAAGTGGCATAATTATCCTGATAGGTGAAAGGTGATAGCTCAAAGATTAAAGCTCGAAGATTAAAACTGATAGCTGAAAGGTGCGTAAACACAACGGCAAAAGCAGCATCACGGATGCCTTGATCCAAAATTATGATTATGATTAACTAAAGGTCTTTCTTATTTTCAAACGTCTAACAGCCAAACAAATGCTCGCCAGAAGGCTAAACACCAAAAAGATAATCAGTGTTTTCTGTGCAGCCGTTGTATGAAGCGCTGCATAGCTGATACCAACAACAGGCATCAGGCCAACACGAACCACAGCTCTCAAGAACTCATGGTCTGCAATAAAAGCTGCTGCTT
>Ga0255431_1137_pt1 | contig 14209 bp, 17 predicted proteins | sample ANMaggSeSYBR02J5_FD_182633 | JGI IMG/M metagenome (GOLD analysis project Ga0255431, IMG submission 182633) | Sediment cell enrichment communities from methane seep in Santa Monica Basin, California, United Staets - ANME aggregate JGI... | ecosystem: Environmental > Aquatic > Marine > Cold seeps >... | reverse complement strand
AAAAATCTAATACGTTTTATCATGTTGTCACGCTTTAATTATAACATTTGTTTCAATCAATAATCTTTTAGTATGCCAGGTGAGATTATACGATTGATGACGTGCCGCACAAGACTAATACTAGCAGTTGCAGTGCTTATCCTATCAAGTATAGTTGCAATCAATATGATGCTTGTGAACGCTCCAGTGGTAATACAGATTGAGGGTGACACCTTCAAGGTCATTGAGATTCCTTACTCTTACACCACTAAGGATGCATACATATTGCTTCTGATAGGACTCGTCAGTGGAATGGCAATATCCCAGATACTATTTTGCCTTAAAGATCCTCTGTTAGAACCGACACAGCCCATTAATACAGGGAATACAGCGCCAGACCCTTACCCAAATTCACAAAACCCCGGACAGATAAACGTAATTCTGCGTGCTCTTGAGGGAGATGAAAAAAAGACTATTAAGATCATGGTGGAGAAAGGCGGGGATATTCTCCAGAATGAACTTGTAAACTCCCTTGATTTTTCGAAGGCCAAGGTCTCGCGAATCCTGATGAACCTTGAGCGACGTGGCATTGTAACCAAGAGCAAATACGGCCTCACCAATCGCATCTCGCTGGCAGACGATATAAAAGGTGAAAAGAAATGAAAAAGGAATTTACAATTTTTGCTGTTGTTGCTGTAATGATTGCTGCCATTGGCATATTTTATTATTACCCGACCGGGGATGATGTGAGAATCGCTAAACTGGATGCACCACAATATCTCGAATTGAAAGAATCTGGTGAGTTAACCGTTACCCTCCGGAATAATGCACTAACTCCGGTTAACGTCAGCATTGATATTGAGAATGCTTTCATTAATGAAAATAGGACAAGTTCCAGTTATATCAATTCAAAAAGCCCGTATGGCAAACTTACGCTACTTCCTGGTAATAATACTGAACATTTTTTCCTAGGTTACCTGGTGACAGGCACGCATAATGTTAAAGTGAAGGTATACCAGAATGGGCAGGTTATTGATACAAGTTCGATTAACGTCACGGTTTTGGTCCCCCAACGACCAGAGCTATCATTGCAACTTGCATATAGAAAAGAAACTACTGTTGATTATGATATTTATAAAATATATGGCTATATCATTGATGGTAAAACAATTGGCAGTAAGCACTACGATGTTCCTGTGCAAATAACAATAATAGATGATGAAACAGGAAATGTCATATCAAATGATACTAAAACTTGCTACGTTAGACCTGGTGGAATAGCAACGCTCTCAAATTGGAAGGGTAAACCTATGGCAGTTATCGAACTGGCACATAATAAACCTTCCAATGAAACCTACCTGCCTGTTCAAAATGTGGCAAAGGGCATGTCTGGTGATATATACAGGGTGAAAGTTACAGCCACATGGTACGACCCGTGGTACAGTGAAAGGTATGATCAATGGTACGAATTAAATGGGCGAACATACAAAAAGTACGGCTATTGGTATAACATGTCTGGTAAATGGTATGATCCACCACAGTTTGACCAGATGATAATGGTAAATGATGAACTGGTCATACCATATGGATAAATATATAATCAAATAGATAATAATCGAGTGTTGGATTGTGGATAATTCAACGTAAGAACGTAGGTGGTCAAAAAGGCCACCTGGGAACACCTCAAAAGAGGGAATTGCATTTAAACTATTTAATAGTGACAATTGATTAGGGACACGATCCGATTTCAAAGCTCAACATAAATCATATAGTATTAATTATACAAACGTAGATTGATGAAGTGGAATAAGTTGAAAAAATAATAGAATATTTCATCTATACCAGATTCTATTCCCTAGATTTTATCTCGGATTCCAAACCTATTTTTCCTTCCCCTTCAGGATATTCTCAAGCTCTTCCCTCTGCTCAGTACTAAGCTCTTCCATGGCCTTTTGGGACTCTAATGTCATCTTCCTGATAAACAGGTTCTCCAGCATAGGCAGAATATGTTGCGTATGCTGCTTACTCTCATACCCGGCCCTGGCTGTGTCCCTCATCAAGGTAAGGTTTTCTATAGTCATACTTCCCTCCCCCAGTCCCGGACAATCCATATCTACTATAACATAATTTTTACCGTTATAACCCAAGGGGAACGAACGGCAGGATAGCGGTCGATTATCACCCAGTGTGCACTCACTCTTTTCAAGGTCATACAATGCACACACAGTCCTGTCATCTTTTGTCTGTTTATCCAGTTGAATAGCAACAGAACCAAAATTCCCCTCAATAAACAAGTGGGGCAGTACCTTGTACATCAGCCCATGTTCCATCCAGTCATTTATGTCATCCAGAAATGCCATTACATCCCTTTCACAGCATTTCCCGCATTCCTTGCATTCAAATACAAATTTCGGTTTATCGTTCATAATTTCAACATCCTCTCATAAAGTCTTATTCTGTTTCTAAATGGATTCTATTGGTCATCGGTTAAGGAGTTTGACAGAGTCGGTATGTATTATTTTCCAAAAGACCAATGATTTCATACGATTCTCCAATTAAATTTAAATCGAATACGGATGACACGAATTAGGCGGATTTTCACGGATTTATTTATCATCCGTGCACATCCGTGTCATCAGTGTAATTCGTGTTCCATTACAATATTACTCTTAACCGATAACACATGAAATTGATTCAGGTCCGGGAACTCCTGGTGATCTCCCCTGCCATATCAGTGGTCATTATCTTCCTGACCTCATCAATATCCCCTGTCTGCCCCAGCGCCCACATCAATTTCACCAGCGCAACCTCGCTCATCATATCCTCACCCTCAATAGCCCCGGCCTTCAGGATATCCCGCCCTGTATCATATACCCGGTCGCACACCCTGCCACTTATGCACTGGCTGGTCATTACGATAGGTATCCCGGCTTCGGTCGTCCTTTCGATATACGGCACCCATTCAGTGGATACATGGCCCAGCCCTGTCCCCTCAATAACAATACCCTTATAATTGGCAGAAGCGAACAGCATGGTTTCCGGACTTGCCCCTGTAGTATATTTAATCAGCGTGCACCTGGGCTCAATATTGGAATTAACTGCCAGTTCCCTCTCCCCCCGTCTGGCATGGTTAAGGTAGGTTGTGATCTCACCGGATGGGTAATCCACCCTGCCCAGGGGCTTTGAATTGATGGACTGGAACGCATCACGTCTGCTGGTGTGCATCTTCCTGACCTTCGTTGCCTTGTGGATATGGCAGAAATCGTCAGAGGTTGTCCCGTGCATAACCACAGTAACCCCGGCAATATCGCTGGTAGCCACCTTTGCTGCACAGATAGCATTCATAGCATTGTCACTGCTGGGGCGGTCAGCACTGCGCTGGCTGCCTACGAACACAACAGGCACCGGCGTCTGGATCATAAACGCAAGGGCTGCTGCCGTGTACATCATAGTATCCGTGCCATGGGTAATAATCACCCCGTCAGCTCCGGCTTTTATCTCGTTATAGACCTCCTGTGCCAGCCTGACCCAGTACTCGGGCTTCATGTTCTCAGATAAGATACTGTAGCATACCCTGGCATTATAATTAGCAATCTCGGTAAGTTCGGGAATGGCCAGTAAAATATCCTCTGCAGTGAACTGACTGGTCACAGCCCCGGTCCTGTAGTCCACCTTACTGGCAATGGTCCCGCCTGTGGAAAGGATGGATACATTTGGCAGGTCAGGATTATGGGGCGGCATTTCTACTGTTTCAGATCGCATATCCTGTTTTTTCCCAGCTAACTCCATGGTAATATTACCTGGATCAAATCCCACGTTATACCCGTTCTTCAATTTAATGACAGCGTTGCCCGTGATCGAGGGCATAAGTACACCGTCAAAAGTGCGATCGCCCTGTTTTACAAGTACGCTGTCCCCTTCTTCTATTGTCATGCATTACCTCTTTCAATATAAGTAGCCTTAATGTTCTCAAGCTTTTTCATAGCATCCCGGATGAAATTGACTTTTTCCTTAAGCGTATCAATATCCTGCAACAACTGGTAATTGCGTTCTTTTATCATCCTGCTTACTTCAACTGGTGATGGACCTCCGACTACATTACGCCGTTTTACATTCTCCATAACATCAAGAGCCCCCTCAAACATGTCCCGGCTAAGCCCAGCATCCGAAAGTTTCCTGCCTGTTATCCCAAGTGCGATCCTGTCCACCTCTTCAAGTGTCCTGACATCACTCTTTGAAAGTGTACCTACGATCTGGTGTGCGGTCCTGAAGGGAATTCCAGTTGTCCGGACAATCGTATCGGCAAGTTCTGTAGCTGTGGAAAAACCAGTGCCAGAGGCAGATTCCATTTTTTTGGTATTGACTTTAATAGTGGAAAGCATACCTGCCATCATTGTTACTGAACTGATGGTGGTACCGGCCGCCCTCCACATGTGGGGAGTTACTTCCTGCAGGTCCCTGTTATAGCTCATTGGTAGTGCCTTTATGGTGGTCAGCACAGACATCAGGCATCCGTAAACCGTACCTGTCTTTCCCCTCAGGAGTTCTGCTGTATCAGGATTCTTTTTTTGGGGCATGATGGATGAAGTGGAAGCATACTGGTCATCCAGTTCCACAAATCCGAATTCCTCTGAACTCCAGGAAATGATCTCTTCTGCTATCCGGCTCAGGTTTGTCATTATGTTGGAAAATACGGATATGGATTCCAGGATAAAATCCCTGGTACTTACGGCATCCATTGAGTTTTCAATGATTTCGTCAAATCCCAGCAGTTCTCGTGTACGTTTACGGTTGATATTAAATCCGGTTGATGCGAATGCTGCTGCTCCCAGCGGGGACATGTTCGTTCTTATGTATGCACCTAGTAGCCTCTGGGTATCCCTTGTGAGGGCATCGTGGTGGGCAAGCAGGTAATGGGCAAAGGTGGTGGGCTGGGCATGCTGGAGGTGCGTGAATCCGGGCATCAGGGTCTTTGTATGATCCGGGGCAATCTCCAGCATGGTCTTTCTAAGGGTGATGAGCTCATGCATCAATGTAAGCAGTTCATCCCTTAATCCGATACGGATACATGTGGCGACCTCATCGTTTCGTGAGCGTGCGGAATGCATTCTTCCGCCTGTATCCTCGCCTGCCAAATTTATTAGCTTTGCTTCGATGGATATGTGTATGTCTTCGTATGACATGTCAAGCTTTTCAAACCCTTCCTGTTTAATAGTATCCAGGGCCCCGAGGATCAGTACACAGTCATCCCCGGTTATGATCCCGGCTTCGCTTAACATCACCACATGAGCCATGTCTACGAGCAGGTCAGCATCGAATATCATACTGTCTGCATCCATTGATGAAAGATAATCCAGGACGTCTGCATTTTGTTCTGATCCCAGGCGTCCTCTTCGTAAAATGTTATTCATAACGCACCTATGTATCTTACATGATTGTTAAATGGAATAAAGTTTTTGAATAATCCCTTTATGTCATGTGCATTGGTCACAATGCGTACTAATTTCTCTATATCTTTTTCCATGTGCAGGTGACCTGTACAACTGCAATCGGAACTACCGAACCTGTGTATCGTTTCAGTATGTGACCCGATCGTTTTCGATATTTGACATTCCAGGTCCTGGTCGGTATGTGTCAGCACCACACCTATTGGAATGGTATGCGGCAATAGGTAGTCTATATGCCAGCGCCTGGTCGGGTTATGCCCGGCTGCCACATCCAGGTGCCGCCTGATCCTGCTAAAACCGCCGCCCCCTCTTGCCGAGCCAGTGTATGAATAATAACCGGCAGGGAACTTGATGTCTCCAAGTGCCCCTACTGTTATGCATATTTCTTTTTTTAGTTCTAGTAAAAGTGAATAGATACCACTGCCTTTGGGTATGGTAATATCCGGATCGTTCATTAGCTATAATTATGTGGTGAGGTTTTAACTATTATTGTTGGTTCATTGCTATGTAAGGGGGACTATCAGGTCATTGATCTTGAGCATAAGATTGAACTGGACTGATAAAAAGCAATCCTGTTGTGAGTTGGTCCTGCGTTTACTGTGTATCTTGTTTCCCCCGGTCAACGACCCAGGACTTCGCTTCGCTCAAGTCCGGGGCATCAACGGAATTGGAGGTCGGGTTGTGAGTATGAATAGAAGTGGGGTGGGTATAGGTAGTTTAGCGGAAGGGCATATACGGCCCCCATATCTTTTTCCTCCTTTCCTTCTAAAATAGTATTATTTTTTCATTCTATTTTCCGAAATACCATACTATAATTTTTCATTATTACTCCTTTTGGTTCCTCTGCATGAATAACTTTTAATCCATTTCTTCCCAAATAATGGCTTACATCATCAATTGAATAGAGACCATAATTCTTCACGATAGGACTAAAAATTTTGGTGGTAAATTTTGAATATGCGAGATCATAGAAAATAAAATAACCATTTTCTTTTAAAACACGATTTATTTCTTTTAATGTGTTTTTCCAATTACCTATATGGTGCAGAACATACATCGATAGTACCATATCAAATTTCTGATTAATAAACGGAAGTTTTGTTGCATCTGCTATAATAAAATTCAAATGTACACTCTCTTTATTATACGTTTTTGCTATTGCAATTTGGTCTGAATCTAAATCTGTTCCTATAACATCCATAGTATACCTATCGGTCAAATGCGCCGAGACTATTCCAACACCACATTCGATTTCTAATACTCGGATTGTATTACGTAAATCTAGTCTATTAAACAATCGTTCAACAAGTTCTAGATTCTTCTGTGCATGCCGTTTACTGTTAATAAAGTTTTTTTCAAATTTACCCATCTTCATTTTTTTATTCCGAATATAATATAGGTTGTTTCCTATTCCATTAAATGATTTTTATAAAGTAAAAAATTTAGCTTGGTATTCATAGATACTTAGCGAATTCATCCACATTAACATTAGCCAATTTTCACTTATCATGAAATATTCAAACATTTTATTTCTAGGATATATAAATAAGTTTAAACTGACTTAATAATATCTCTCAACGCTAATCCAGCCCATGAAAGCAATCTTCCACTTAATTAATCGACCTCTGAAATCAATTCTAGCGATCGAAAGTCACTACGGTATACCCCATACAAATGTGCCGGGCCTGTATATAGCGATTTTCCGAATTTATCTCCTGTTATGCTCGTATGTATTATGTGCCGAGATATATTTCTCAACCACATCCCAGCCATTACCCACCGAGCCGTGGTAACAACTCGGAGCCCATAGATGGTCACCGCACCATTCCTTCAAATGGGGAAATTCTTTCCTGAGCACCCTGCTACTTCTACCTTTGATCATCTTGGATATATAACTTACGGAATATTTTGGCGGGTATTTGATAAATATATGCACATGGTCCGGATTCACTGCCATGTCAATAATCTTAATATCAAGTTCCTTACACGTCTTCCTGATAATCGCCTCAGCCAACATGGCCACATCATCCACCAGAACCTTGCCCCTGTACTTTGGAAAAAACACCATGTGGTCCGTAAGCAACGATACTGTGTGCCTGTCATGCCTCAATTCCCTTGACATACTGAATTATTGATATGGCTGTAAAATAAAAATGAATGGCAAAAGTGCGGTGAAAGTATTATCCCTTAACAGCTTACTCCCCCTCCCCGCAATGCCGCACTTCCTTTAATTTTCATCCGGGAGCAGGTTCGGATGGAGGGATTTTAACCTGCAATGGGACATTTTTTTACCTCCAGTGGCCCCCCTAAAGGCCCCCTGCTCGGAGCGAGTCTTTTCCGAGCGTTAATAAGATAAACCTTCAATTTCAAACACATCAGAACTTCTTATGTGTGGGATGTTTAGAAATTTACATGCATCTGGAATTCTCGGGTTGCCTTTATCCCCTGTGTGCTTTTCACTTGAAACAACATATGCATTTTTCGTTCGTCCCAGTGCCAGAATCCAGGGGTCTGCATCAAAGATTCGTCCTTTATGGCCAACATTCTCGATTTCTAAGTAAATCTTTTGTAACTCTTCTATTTGAATGCGATCTATTGGTAAAAAGCCTTGCTTGTTTTTTACCGCCCAGGCAAACAAATCATCATCTCGTGCTTGTAACTCATTGAGCACTTCTACTGAAGATATTATTTTCTTCGCAGCAATGATTTTTTCGATGTCCTTCCACAGGGATGGGAATGTCTTGGGGCGATGTGTGACATTCCACAATTCGATGAATGTTGAAGTATCGAAGCAGTATATCTTCAGAGGCTCATATTCAAGAGTATATTGCTGTGCCAACATTACGCCTCAACAATTTTTTCAAGTCTTGGAATATATTTAGTCTTGATATCGAGGGAATCCGCTATATCGACGTAGGTTATTTTCTCGCTTCTATAAGAATCCAGTACCTGTGAAGTGAAATTCCTGCCATGTTTTCCCACGCATTCCTTTACAATATCCCTGCCAGAACCGCCACCGCCGCCAGCCGCTGGAGTAGAGGTTCCCGAACGGGTTTTTCTCCATTGCCTATAATCGCTTTTAGGAATCTTTTCTAATATTACCAAGCGTCGAACAATAACTTCCTTGCTTACCCAGAAAGAATTTGAAATGCTTCCGATTTTCCTTTCCATTTTTATGGTAATCCCTTGATCCCCTCTCAAATACTTATGAGATAAAAGGTAATCACGTGGTACAATAAACGCCCCTGCAAAGTGATTGCAAAAAATTTCTACTTTTGCTACTTCTCCCGTTCCTGTTAAATCCCATCTATCTGGCAAGCACAAGCCGCCTTTATTTAGAAGTATGTGGGACATTTCGTGGAATAATGTGAATATTTGAGAGCGAATATGTTCATTCTTATTAGTAACAATCACGGGGGCAATATCATCTATAATGGAAAATCCTCTTATCTCATCCACTGGCATTTTGTACTGGAATACTAAGAAACCGTGTTGCTCTAAGATTTCCCTCCACTCTTTGAAGGCAGTATATTCGTTTTTCCAGGCGGATTGCAGGGTAAATGAGATGTCAAAGTATTCCCGCATGTCAGATGCATATCTTTCTGGGTCCGAAAGGTTCTGAATTATTCCTACTAACTCGTTTTTCCTCAACTCATCTAACAAATCTATGAAAATCCTCTGCTTCGATTGCACTTCTCGGATGACTTTTCTTGTTTCTGGAGAAATGGAGATTCTGTCTTCACTTGGCAGAGTACGGTAATCTCGGGGTAAAGGTTCTACGTCAGGAGGATTTGGCCTAAAAAAGAAAGCAATTGGTTGATTCACAAATCTTGAAAATGCCCGAAGCTGGTCAAGAGTTGGCACTATGTTCCCGTTTTCCCAATCCCCATAGTCGCTTTCGGATAATGGTATCAATTCGGATATTTCTTTGATCGAATAGCCAAGATTTTCCCGTGCCCATTTTATTATACTGGGTGTAACCGTAACCAGCATATCGTCTGTCAATTTGCTTATCTCCTAATCAGGTACATACTAAAACTCTAAGCCCATAGATGGTCCCCGCACCATTCCTTCAATGGAGAAAACCCTTCCTCTGTAGGTATTATTTCACTATGTTCTTTTAAGCTCTCTATGTATAATTCAATAGCTTCCTTTGCCATATCTATCGCTTCTTCTATTGTTTCCCCGTATGTGACACAACCAGGAAGTAAAGGAACCATTAATGTATAACCACCTTTAGGTTCTTTTCTGAGTAGAATTCTATAGTTTAATACTTTCATACTATTCTCTCATGTCGTTTATTGCAATAATCTTTTTGCCTGCCGTTATATATCCGAACTCCATAAATAACGCTCGAAACACACATTTACTCCTCACCCAATCTCCACATCCACCCCCCCGGCATCCACAGCCCTTTGCACCAGCAGCCGGATCATAGGCTCCTTACCCACCGCACCCAGGTCATACACCACATCCGGCACCCTGTTGTAGAGCTTTTGGTACGTATCAATAGCAGTCCGGTTGCATCACGCTTCTTTGGTTTTGTATCGAAATCCAAAGGCCATGGATTTTCGTACAGTCCCATTTTGGTGATGCAGTTATGGTTGTGCATTTGAACTGGCGGGCAGGCGTATGATATCTATAAGCAGGCTCATAGTAGTTTATCAAGAATATCTTTACTTATTCCTGCTTGTTTTAAAATCTCAAGTAATGTTCCTTTTGGCAGATCCTTTTTATGAAGAGGTACAACAACCCTTCTTTTTGTATCCGGATGGTAGAAAATATGATGGCTTCCTTTAACCCTGTCCAGTATGAAACCATTCTGTTTGAGTATCCTGATAATTTTCTGGGGGCCAAGGGATGGAAGTTTAGGCATAAGCCTCCACTGTTAAAGTATATTCTAAAATCCCTTCTTCTGTAGGTATTATTTCACCATGCTCTTTTAAACTCTCGATGTACAACTCAATAGCTTCCTTTGCCATATCTATCGCTTCTTCTATTGTTTCCCCGTATGTGACACAGCCAGGAAGTAAAGGAACCATTACTGTATAACCACCTTCAGGTTCTTTTTTCAGTAGAATTCTATAATTTAATACTTTCATACTATTCATTCATGTCGTTTATTGCAATAATCTTTTTGCCCACCGTCAGATATCCAAACTCCATAAACATCGCTTGAAATACACGTTATTCCTCACCCCACCTCCTCCCAATCTCCACCGTCAACCCCGCAGCATCCACAGCCCTGTGCGTCAGCAGCCGGATCATAGGCCCCTTGCCCACCGCACCCAGTTTATACACCACATCCGGCACTCGGTTGTAGAGCTTCCGGTACGTATCAATAGCAGTCCAGGTGGTCCATTTCATCGTACTGACACCTGGGGCTCGTACGCCCTGTCAAATGAAGCCACCCCCGGCCCCATATTCCTGATAGCCTCCTACACATAGCCCCGGGTATGGGGCTACATAGGGGATTCCTTAACCTGTGTATCGTTTTAGTATGTGACCCGATCGTTTTCGATATTTGACATTCCAGGTCCTGGTCAGTATGTGTCAGCACCACACCTCTTGGAATGGTATGAGGCAACAGGTAGTCTATATACCATCGCCTGGTTGGGTTACGTCCGGCTGCCACATCCAGGTGCCGCCTGATCCTGCTAAAACCGCCGCCACCTCTTGCCGAGCCAGTATATGAATAATAACCGACAGGGAACCTGATCTTTCCCAGTGCTCCTACTGTTATGCACATATCTTTTTCCAGTTCCAGTAAAAGCGAATAGATACCTCTGCCTTTGGGTATGGTAATATCCGGATCGTTCATTAGCTATAATTATGTGGTGAGGTTTTAACTATTATTGTTGGTTCATTGCTCTGCAGGGGAACTATTGGGTTATTGATCTTGAGCATAAGATTTTACTGGACTGAACTTTTCAAAAGCGATACCGTTGTGAGTTAGTCCTGCGTTTCCTGTGTATCTTGTTTCCCCCGGTCAACGACCTCGGACTACAAATCGAAGGCATCACGGAGGGTGCATGAGGATGGCTAAAGTTCATTTGTTGCTCTGGCTAATTGATGGAATAAAAGGGGCACTAGAAATCGAATTATATAAAAGCAAATTATTATCTAATTGTAAAACGCTATTGAGGTAATTATTCATGCGAATTTATACGGACGTCTGCTGCCTGAATAGACCTTTTGATGATCAAAGCCAGGATAGAATCAGGATTGAATCCGAAGCCATATTGGCAATCTTAAACAGATGTCTATTAGATTGGGTGCTCCTAGGGAGTGAAGCTATAGATTATGAAATTTCTAAATTTAAAATTTTGTTGAGTCTATAAGTAAAATAATATTAACGAGTGTTTATTTTATTTTTAGTTTCCATAACCCCAAAAACTGGATCACGGTAAGCATTTTTGTCTAGTAAAGTACCGTAAGTACCTACAGTCAATAACTGATATACACGTGACAAAGAAATTATTACATGTCGAAATTATCGAATATTTGATCATATGAATGTTCAAACATAAGGATCCTGCCATCTTTTTCGAGTCCTAACTTGAGAGCGATTGCAAATGGTTGATTAAAATTTTTTGCCATATAGTAAAGTGCTCTCAAATGTTGTCGGCTAACTCCGAAAACAGCATAACCATTTTCCCCAGTATTTTTTAATACCCGTTCAGCAGATTTTTTCGATAGAAATAATGCTATCGCCCCATTAAGTGCTGTCTCCCTATGAGGATAATATTTCGATATAAATAGTGCTATCTTTTCATTAGGTGAATAACATGTACCTATATTTTTCCCATCTTCAGTTACTTCCATAATAGTCCAAAATGGATCTCCATATGTATTTTCGTCTGGCAAAAGCCATTTCACATGGGTAAGAGATAGTGAATATATATTTGGCAAATCTTCAGTAGTTATTAGCTTTATTCCATATTGTTTCCCGAAAGTTTTAGCCCCTTTTTGATACCCTTTAGCAGATATCATAAAACCAATAACATTATTACAATCGTGAAGTTTTCCATAATATTCTTGAACCATCCCCTTTTCTATCTTTTTATTATGATTTTTGCATTCTATCCCAACTTTATGAGACACTCCTGCTATTTCAACTTCACAAAAAACATCAAACTGATGTTTAGCTTCTGAGTTTCCAATTTCAATGTGGTTTTTTTCAATCTTTGAATTCTTTAAATGCTCATTTTTCAACAAAACTGAGTAAACATTTTCTACAAAATCTTCTAATTCGCGTCCTTTTTCTTGCCTTTTAGACATATTTCCTCCTTAGTAAGTCTTGAAACAACCCTTCGAAAATTTACCATTTTAATAAAAGATTAATTTCCAGGAAAGCACACAAAGAAAATTATTCCAAATCATATTCAGCTAATATTTGGTCATAGGAATGTTTATACAGAAGGGAGTTTCCATATGAGTCGAGTGACAAAACGCTGTTGATTCCCAATTCATATTTAAAAACCTTTGACATGAGACAAATAGCTCTCAAATGTTGTCGGCTAACTCCGAAAACAGCATAACCTTTTGCCCCATTGGTTTTTAATGTCCTCTCAGCAGACTTTTTCGATATGAATAATAATATTATGTTGCCCCCCGATGAATAGTATGAACCTGTATTTTTCCCATCTTCAGTTAGTTGCATAATTGTCCAAAATGGATCCCCATGTACATTTTCGTCTGGCAAAAGACATTCCATATGTGCAAGTAATAGTCCGGGTATATTTGGTAACTCATCCTCGGTAATCAACTCAATCCCATAATATTTCAAAAGTTGTTTAGCTTCTTCTTGATGCCCATTGGTAGATACCATAAAACCACGGATATTATTACAATCGTCGAGTTTTCCCCAAAAATCTCGAACCATGTCTAATGTTATCCTTTTATCATGATATTTACATTCAATTGCAACTTTATGAGATATTCCCGCTATTTTAACTTCATAAAAAACATCAAATTCATATTTGGTTCTTGACTTTCCAATTTCAACATGATTCTTTTCAATCTTACAATTCTTCAGATTCTCATTTTTCAACGAAATTGAGTAAACATGCTCAATAAAATCCTCTAGCTCTTGCCCTGCTTCTTCCCACTTAGACATATTTCCAACTTCCTTATACTTTTCTTTTTGCATAAGATTGCCGTTTTTTGAAAATGTCTCTCAGCTAAGTCTTTCAAAAATCAGGACATAGTAGGAGAGTTGGTTCATAATGGCTTAAACATTGCGTTTTTTTGCTATATTTTGTGATAAATTTTAACAAAAATATGCCGATATGGGAGTATTTCAACTAGTTAAACCATCCCACAAAGAGCATTAGCCCCGACCATGCCACCGCCGGACTGCAAGTCGGGGGCATCCACGAGCTGGAGGCGGGGTAGTAGGATTATCTGTGAATATCTTGTAATAATTCCTCAGATTTTTTTCGAATATAATGTATTTGTGTCTGAACTGATAAGTCCTTTGTCTCTTCATAATGTTTATCACGTATCTTTCTAACCATTTCAACCGTTTTTATTGACATAAGTCGTCACCTCCATTGGGGAATAGATTGATATTGTCTTATATCCCTTTTCAAGATTTACAGCATTAAACTGTCTAATTTTATCATAATGAACAATATGCCGAAAATTCCAACTTACTAAAATATCGATATCTGCCACAGTTGCCATTGCGATATGTCGTGCATCATCCCTATAGTTTGAAGATAAAATACCACGATCAATATATATCTCAGCAAGCTCTATAGATTCGGCATCCAATTCGA
>Ga0255431_1136_pt1 | contig 14248 bp, 15 predicted proteins | sample ANMaggSeSYBR02J5_FD_182633 | JGI IMG/M metagenome (GOLD analysis project Ga0255431, IMG submission 182633) | Sediment cell enrichment communities from methane seep in Santa Monica Basin, California, United Staets - ANME aggregate JGI... | ecosystem: Environmental > Aquatic > Marine > Cold seeps >... | reverse complement strand
GATATCGACAAAAAGCCGGTTTTCAGGCACAGTTGTGTCGCTGGAAAGGCAGAACGCTGTTGGATAGCCTCCGATAGTAACAATTTGGGGTTTGATATTAAAGGATGCAAGTGTGTTAAGGTATGATTCTATTGCGGATTTTTCAACTGCTGCCGCAACGACATCTGTAGAATCGGCAGAGCCTGATTGACCCTGCAATTTTATGGAATTATAATCTATTATAAGATCATCCACAAGAAACGGCAGTGTTGACTCAAGCTCATAGGGCAGTATTTGCTTTATTTTTTTTTGTTCCTTGAAGGGGAGCTTAATATTTCTGTACGATATCCGGTTTGCCGGAAATGAAGCAACGCAAATAGAGCCGGATATATCTGTTTGCTTACATAGTGAGTTAAGCAACGAGTCTATACAGCCTGCAATATCTTTTTGATCCGATACCGGAATATACTCATGGGCTTCTATACTGTTTGTTTTAATGCCGCTTCTTACGAGAACAGCCGATATTGCATCATCTCGCATATCAAGGCCAAGGATGTTTCTGCTCATAATATTAAAACTTTGTTTGACAGGATTAACAGGATATTCAGGATTAAAACATCAAAACTCCTTGAAACAGAATCTTGTTTATCCTGTTATCCTGTCAGAATTTTTATGTGATTTCCCAGCTTAAAATCCGGCATATGTGCTTCCCTGTTTTGCCGTCTTTTTCTCTTTGCACAACCGCTGTAACAGTCATTTTCATTTTATGTAAGGTCGCAGCAGATTCGATTCTGAATAAATCGCTTGAAGTCGTGATAAGTTCCGGATCAATTGTAATATCGCTGCACCCTGAAACGTCCTTATACCATGTTAAACTTGAAAGGTCATGCATATAATTCAAATCAATTTTTTCCTGCCGGTAATCGAATATTCCCTGTGCAAGATGTTCATTTCCTGAAGGCAGTAGCGCCGTTAAAACCGGAAGCTCTGCTGTGTTGATATTTATTTTACCTTCATAACCGCCGGAATCCGTTATGCCATAGATGGTCATATATCCGGAAATGCCCGGTCGTTTTCCATGTCCGTAAAAAAGATCAGACGTAATGCCTCTGATAAGAGCAAGTTCGTCAAGGTGGGCTATCGGACCGTTTCCACAGGAATATGGAGGATCAAGAGCTTGATAATAGCCTGATTCAGCCCCGTTTAGCCCTGTAATCATATCATCGTCACCCGAATCAAGCCAGTCTTTAACAGAGTTTATAATTGTTCCCGGCTCAATCTCTTCAAGCAAATCATCCTGAGAAACGAAATAGCTCAAACAACGGTCCCACATAAGCTTCTGGGGATCATTTAATTCACGTCCTTCAGGAAATTTAACAAGAGCGTTTACCTGAATCCTGCTTAGTTCGTCACTTATGATAACACTGATATTTCCATCCTCAAATGGAATGTCATTAAGCACCTCTATTATCTTTTCCGGATCAGCCCAGTCTTCCTGCATAGAGTCTGTATCTGATTCCTTTTTATCCTTTACAAGCATCGCCATCGCCGCATTTATACCGGATGACGATATATGCAAAAGAGTCAGCCGGTCACGGGCAGCAGCAGTTGTCATAACAGCGGAGCGGGCATTTCTGCTTAATTCCAATGATACCGCAATTAATACCGTTATAATAGATAACGTAATCAGCAGGGCTATTCCATGATCGTTTTTTAGTATCATTTTATATTTTTGAAAAGACTTTTTTTGCCTTCTGTCCCCTCATCCCTGTTTTTCTCTGTAAACAGGGATAGCCACCATGGTTTCAAACAGTTGAAAATCTGAATCGTTTCCGATTTCAAGTTTTATTCCTATTGCTACAGGCGTTGCATGCCCGAACCGTTCAAGATCGGAATCCCAATTTTCATGTTCGTCTCCTTCCTGATCATAATAAATGAATATGAGTGATTTGATGTTTTCACATAATATTGGATCGTTTTTTTTTTCTTCAAATGGTTCATCGGAGCACAAATTGTCAGCGCGCCTCAGCACAAAATCGTTTTCATTGCCTTCCTGAACATAATAAACTATTTCCGGTATTTTACTTTGTGATCCATATTTAAGCGGCACATGAGCAAGTGAAGTAAATCTAAGCCTTGAAAAGGTAGCGCCGTTTATATCTGAAATCTCTCCTGTAATTCGATAAGTATCCGGAAAATCGTCAAAATCCGGAGGAGAGTACGCTGAAAACCGGCTTACATGTATTGATTCCAGATCAATAATCATCCGATTAAGACAGTTCTGTCCCATTTGATAAGATGAAATGGCTTTATCAACAGTTTCGGAACTGGACAAAACAAAATTATATGAACCAAAAACAGTCGTAATAATAATGGCAAATATAAAAATTGAAATCAGAATTTCAAGAAGTGTAAAACCAAAAGAGTTTTGAATTGTGATATTAGTCACATCCACAGATTTCGCAGATTTTCGCAGATTATTTAAACATTCCATCTAACCATCCAATTTATCCCCAGTATCCCGAACGGACAAACAAGTTTGTCTATGCCACCCTAATCATCCAATCATCCAATCCTTCAATCCCTGACAAACCTGTATTTTCTCAGGTTATAAGTGAGTTCATCATTATTAAAGGATATGGTTACATCAATTTTTTTAAGAGCTTTGCTGGTTGTGCCAAGGAGTTTAGATTCAATATCGTCTATTGACTGGTTCCATCTGTATCCCGGAAACTCCTCCCCGAAATTTCCAGAATCATCCGTCAATTCATCTGATGGGTTTATTTCAAGTTCCGCAATTTTGCCATGCGCCAGCAGCGGTGCGGTTGTATAAAATTTTACTGAGCTATTCATAGCGATGGTTTGGATATGCATTCTATAAACAGCAACAAGGACAATGGAAATTATGGAAATTGACACCATGATTTCGAGCAATGTAAAGCCGGCATTCGGCTTAAGCTTAACCTTCAAATCCCGAATATTCCTCATACAGTTTTACCTTTGATAAAAAAGGTTCAATAAAAAAGGAGAGCCGGTTGTTATCATCGTCTTCAACATGAATCACCGCCATATCAGAATGGCCGTCAGTGTAAAAGCAGATATCAGCCCGACCGGATATGATTTTATTATTGCCCGGGAACTCCACACCTATCAGTTCAACATCATCCGGAAACATGAATCCTTTTTGCCCGGATTTTAGAACCTCTTCTTCTGACATGGATTCATCTGTCACCCATAGCCGTTTGCTTTGCATATCAACGTGCATGATATAAAGCTTCTGATCGCAGAAAGCTTTTTCTTTTAAAGACTGCGATGTCATCATAATCCAGCGAGAAACTTTTTTTGTATTATCCGGCAGTGTTTCGTTATAAAAACGGGGAACCGAGACAAAAAGTATTATGCTGATAAGAGAAATAACAACGATTAGCTCAATAAGAGTAAAACCGTCATTCCAACATTCCAACATTCCAGCATTTATTTTCATCCCAGCATCACCGAACACGGACAAACAAGTTTGTCCATGCCACCCTAACCATCCAATTCATTCTAATAATCCAATCCCTAGTCCCTGACCCCTGACCCTATTCAATCTCCCAGCTATTAATATCCTTATTTTTGTCTTCTCCACCGGAAACACCGTCGGCTCCGTATGAAATCATGTCAAAATCGTCGTAAACCCCCGGGCAAAGATAGATATACTCGTTTCCCCAGGGATCTTTCGGAACCCTGTTTTTCTCAAGATAACCGCCTTTACGCCATTTTTTTGGCATAGTTCCTGATTCAGGTTGAGCAACCAGCGCCTGCAAACCCTGTTCCGTGCCTGGATACATACCGTTGTCAAGCTTGTATAACTTAAGCGCTGTTTCCAGGCTGGCTATATCAAGCCTTGCTTTAACCTGTCTTGCTTCGTCAGGACGACCCATTATCTTCGGCGCGACATACATAGCAAGAATGCCCAATATTATTATAACAACCATCAATTCAATAAGTGTAAATCCATAAATATTTTTAATAAAAGGTACTTTTTTATTCATTAATTCTCCTTCCCCCTAATCCCTAATCCCTAATCCCTGACCCCTAATCCCTAACCTCCTCACATAATAAGCTGATTCATCTCAAAAATCGGAAGGCATATTGCAAGGACAATAAAGCCGATAATAATGCCCATAAATAATATTATAGCAGGTTCAAGCAATGATGTCATACTAATCAGGCTTGATTCAACTTCGTTTTCAAACAAATCTGCAATTTTATTAAGCATGGTTTCCAGCTTACCGCTTTGTTCTCCAACCTGGATCATCTGGATGGAAAGATAGGGAATCGCCTTGAATGCCGCAAGGGATGCTCCAAGGCTCTGCCCTTTTCCGACCTCTTTAGCGGCATCCTCAATAGCATTGGAAATAAATACATTCCCTGTGATATTTTTTGCAATCTCCAGGGCGGATAACATGGAAACACCGTTTTCAAGAAGAGATGCCAGTGTTCGCGCAAAACGGGCAACAGCCATTTTTTTGATTAGAGCTCTTATACCGGGCAGGTAAAGCACGGTTTTATCAATCAAATATATCCCTTTTTTAGTTTTTTTGATTTTGTGATAACTAAGCATAATTACTGCTATCAGGATAATGATAACATACCAGTACGATTTTAAAAGGTCGCTTATGGCAATAAGCAAAAGGGTCGGGGCTGGAAGAACCTGGTTCATGTCAGAAAAAATTGAAGTTATACTCGGAACAATAAAAGTCAAAAGAACAAACAAAACAAGTGCCCCTATAATGGTCATTAAAACAGGATATGCCAGCAATGATTTTATTCGATTGTTTAATGTCTGTTGTTTTTCGGTAATATCTGCAAGCCGTTCTAAAACGATTTCAAGAGTTCCGGAAGTTTCTCCGGCATGAACCATGTTTATATGTATTGGGGGGAAAACAGACGGATACAAAGACAGCGCAACTGAAAAGCTGTTTCCTTCTACAATTGAATCTTTTACATGGGCTAAAACCTTTTTAAATGCTGTAGAGTGTGTTTGGGGTATCAAAGCGTCAAAAGCTGTTACAAGCGGAAACCCTGCGCTGATCAATGTGGCCAATTGTCTTGTCATCATAGAAACTTCAGATGGTTTGACACGGTTAAATCGGCTCAGATTAAAATAATTCCGCACCTCCTTTTTTTGGGGAATATTATCAACTTCCTTAATGGAGACCGGAAAAATGCCGGAATTGCGAAGCTTTTGACGAACCGCAAGAGCGCTTTCAGAATTAATGACACCCGAACTATTCTTGCCATTTATGTCTATTGCTTTATATTCATATACAGGCATTGGTAACCTTCATTTGCCGGTTTACACTTTTTTAGAAATAGCACTAAAAAAAAACCCATAAGGATTCGCCCAAAAATAAATTTACATTTTGAGGTGTCGAGGCGCTCGCATGACAAGGCGCGAGGAGGGCGAATAGCGAGCTATTTAACCGACGAGCAACGCAGTCATGCGGGATGGATCGGCGCATCAAAATGTGAAGTTATTTTTGGGCGAGTCCTAAGGAACGTGAACGAAATAACTTCCACAACTATGCTTCATAGCTTCAGGCCGCCTTTGCCAAATCTCAAATCTAGGCTCAAATCCCAAAAATATCAAGGCAAAATAATGATAGGATTGACCTTTGTATTACATTTCACTTCCTTCAGTTGATCGGTCATTAACTGGACTTTGTCAATCTTTATAATAGTGCTCTGTTTCCCGGTAAGACCTTTTTTGATTTCAAAGATAAGATTAAAAATCGAAAAATTTTCTCCTTTGATTCCCTTTGCAGCCGCCATAACAATAATTAGTCTGCCAGGTTTTTTGTCGTTAACAATGTGCATCATCGAACCGCTTTTTTCTGTTTTTGAGCTCTTTTTAAATTTGAGGATTCCGGAATCATATCTTAAAACCAGTTTTACACCGGCCAGATTCTTGACACGATCAATCATAATCGGAACATCAATGGATTGTCCGGATTTTGCATTAATTTCAGGGAGATATAGATCAACTGCTGGTGAAGTTGAAGGCCATAAAATTACAACAAAAACAAAAATCAAACTGATTAATCTTCCTGAAATATTACCCATTATTTTCTCATCCCCTACTTTCTTTGAACCTGAATAATTACAAAGTCTTTTGTTTACGCTTGCATTAGGAACGTGGACGAATTAACTTCCTCAACTATGCCCAAATCTGTGCGCCTACTTGGTGAAGTTATTTTGTCCACGTTCCTAACCTAAAACTTAAAACCGCGCCTGAACAGTGTTTTCGTTCAAGCACTATATAGCCTAAAATTAAAATTTAGTCGATAACTTTTCACATAAGGGCTCGCTCAAAAATAACTTCACATTTTGATGCAGCAATATCGACTCCAAGAAATACCCAGGCTAAGGAACGTGGACGAAACAACTTCCACAACTATGCGTCTACTTGTGGAAGTTATTTCGTCCACGTTCCTAACCGAACAATATTGAACTACAGGTGCATCACCATGAGGAAAATATTTCTTATCTCTTTATTTGCTCTTGTTATCTTTTTTTTCAAACCCATCTACGGAGAACAGCTCAATTCAATCAAGAAAAATGGAGTTTGCGTACTGTTTGAAGAACCTGTTAAAAATGCTGCAAAGGAAGTCGTAAATATCTATCCCGGACTAATTGCAGAACTTGAAAAAACGCTTAAATGGAAATTGGATTACGAGCCAACGGTACTTCTTATTAAAAACAGGCAGACCTTCCGGAAGATGACAAAGAGTGATTTCGTTGTTGCATACGCTGTTCCTCAGAAAAAGTTCATTGTAATAGACTATTCGAGAATGAATATTTCCCCCTTTAACCTTGGAATAACCCTAAAGCATGAATTGTGTCATCTTCTTCTTCATCGCTATATTCCAGAAGAAAGACTGCCTAAATGGCTTGATGAAGGAGTTGCCCAGTGGGTAAGTGACGGAATCGCAGAAATAATAATGGATAGAAAACAATCCATTCTCACCAGGGTCGCGTTTACGAAAAACTATATACCCATCAATGAATTAGCAGAAAAGTTTCCTCAAAACAAGCAAGCTCTCCTTCTAGCTTATGAGGAAAGTAAGAGTTTTGTCGAATATATAATTCGTCGATTCGGCAGCGATAGCCTTCTTAAGATCCTGGGCAACTTAAAGACTGGAGATAACATCAACCCTGCAATAGAAAAAAGCATTTCAATCTCTCTTTATGAACTAGAAAAGCAGTGGCACGAACATCTCAGCAGTAACAGGTTTACATGGTGGCTTGTATCTCTGAGCAACAACCTGTACGGAATTCTCTTTTTTCTTGCCGCCATGATAACAATATTTGCATTCATAAAACTTCAAAAGAAAAAAAATTATGATGATGATAATGATGATGAGTATTGGACAAACAGTCCGGGGCGGTGATAAAAATTATACCAACTATTGTGAATTACGCTCAACCCATGAATTGTTCTCTTGGTAGATCCGTAGCAATATTTTCATTCACATATCCATTGAGTTTAAGGTAATGGAAAAATTGTCTCAGGGACCAAATCCTTGCTTTCTTCACATGGATGGAAGGATTTTTATAATCAGCAACAAATCTTGAAAGGTGACGATATGTGATGGATTTAATTTTACGCAAGCAAGCGATAGAGAATATGGAGGAGGAGAAAATTCATGATACTTCCACCCAGTGAAAGCTCACAATACCGTATCTCGGACGGTGAGGACTTTTCGGTATCTGCGCAGAGAGCGCGAACTGCTCAATTCGGGAACAAGTATCCCGAAAAGTCCATTCATGTGATATTATACTTGGTGATTCTGCTTTTACTGATAACAGCCTGCTCGGCATCTTTGCCGCACACCGATAATGAGTCAATGGATGTCCACGTTAAGTCCTGGGAGTTGTTGGACATAAACCCGTTCAACTCAACGATTGAAGAAGCCGTTGCCGCTGGCAAAACCTGGCCGTTCAGCCCCACGCTGATTGTTTTTGAGTTACTTGGCGGCGATGTTGACACGCGAGTGTTCAGCCTCACACAAAAAGCAAATCGTATCGAAGTTCCCGACAGGATCGTTGTGGTCTTAATTAGAGACGGTTTCACAGACGACTCAGTCCGAGGAGACTGGCACCATTTGGTACTTTACCCGATGCCAGACCGGACGTGGCGAGTGGGCGAAGTACGTCGGGCCAGAAGGTGCTGGCGTATAGATACAGGTAGTTATCAGTCCGATCCATGTCCATAACAAAAGGGAATTGAGACATGATTACATTTTAGATCCATTGCATTATAACTCCGCTTAAGAAAGCCGTTGATTAACACGTTGCCTGACGAATAAGGATAGATTGTGTGAGCGCAGCGAACCACAATCTTATCCGGTTGTTGGACAAGCCCGTTTTGAATGAATTGCAAGCCTTTGCCATAAAAAAGAGCTATCCTGCTCCCCATGCAGGTAAACGAAATCCCAGAATAACCATTGGCGCCTGACAACTCGGACACTTAAAAACAGGTCTTGGACGTTGTTTAGGAACGTGGACGAAATAACTTCCACAACTATGCATCATAGCTTCAGGTCATATTTGTCCGATCTGCAATCACAAAACTATTGAAATAGCTCGCTATTCCTTCAACTTTTGTGATTGCAGATCGAATAAACCTGACCCAAATCTATGCGCCTACTTGTGGAAGTTAATTCGTCCACGTTCCTTAATCACTTCGATAACAACATGCAAAATTAATTGCACCAGAAACAGCAACTTTTTTGCGTTACCATGAAGAAACCCATAGTCCCTGACTCTCCGAAATCCTTTGGGTAGCACATGTTGTAAGATGAGGTGCAAAAAATCCTCCCCTGCAAGGGTGCGATATAGTGTATTGCCGGTTTTACTTTCAGTATACTTAAAAGTTGCCTGGCCATTTTGATTGAAAAAATAAAGAATCTTTAGCCTAATCCTAAGGCGGAAAGGTTGACATATGGCCTCGTTTAGGGGGGCAAATATGGGAAAGTATTTTTACTGGATTTGTGCGGCAAAGATTTGACGGGTCAAGAGGCACTTGAAAACGTCAATATACGAATCATTGAAGACATTCCGGAAATCTATAGCCTAAGTTTAGCGATTTTTTGCGAAGATATGTGCTGAGATCAAGAAAAAAACCGCTCAATTTAGGCTATAGGTAGCGCATGCATCTTCTGACTCCCAGGCTGTAATCCGTGCAACTTTAATATCATGGTTGACAAGTTTTTTCTTAAGTTCGTGTGCTATATAATAGGCAATGTTTTCTGAAGATGGGTTGCTGCGAAAGTAAGCAAGCTCGTTAAGAAATTTATGGTCAAGCTTTTCTATAATTTCAGAAAGATAACTTTTAAGTTTCCCGAAATCAATTAATACGCCGGCATCAGTTAAGGTTTCTCCTGCAACACAGACCTCAATCTTCCAGTTGTGTCCATGTATGTTTTCACACTTTTTTGACACCATTTTGAGTTGGTGGGCTGCAGCAAAATGTGTAATAATTTTTAATTCAAACATTTTTCCTTATCATCCTGTCATTTTTGCCTTGCTGCTTTTAAGAATATTTTTTAATTTTGTGGTAAATTTGCCTGATTCAAGTTTTTTAAATTCCCTGAGCAGCTTTTCCTGTTTTTTGTTCAGATTCGTGGGTATTTTAATGACTGCCTGAATGATCTGGTCGCCACGGTTGCCGTTTCTGAGGGAAGGGATGCCCTCGTTTCGGAAGCGGAATAAATCGCCATGCTGTGTACCTTTTGAAATTTCGAGTTCTTTTTCACCATTTAAAGTGGCTACCATTATTTTATCGCCGAGAGCAGCCTGTACAAAAGAAAGCTCTACCTGGCATAATATATTTGTATCATCGCGTTGAAAAAATTTATGAGGTTTTACATTTATAAAAATATAAAGATCACCATGAGGGCCGCCGTATATCCCAGCTTCTCCTTCTCCTGTAAGTCTGAGTCTGGAGCCTGAATCAACTCCTCCCGGAATTTTTACTGCAACCTTTTTTTTCTCATTGATCCGTCCTGTTCCACTGCAATGCAAGCATGGGTGCGTTATGGCTTGCCCCTTGCCATGACATTGAGGACAGGTAGTTCTCACAGTAAAGAAACCCTGGGAGCGGGAAACCTGTCCCGAGCCCTGACAATAGGAGCAGCTTTCCATATGTGTGCCCGGTTCACAAGCACTGCCCTTACATATGGGGCATAGTTCCAATTTTTCGATTTCTATGTTTTTTTCCGTTCCAAAAGCTGCTTCCATAAAGCCAAGCGTTAAATTGTAACGAAGATCAGCCCCTCTTCTTGCATTGCTCCTTGAACCTCTTCCTGTCCCAAAACCGAAGAAATCCTCAAAAATGTCTCCAAAACTTGAAAAAATGTCTTCAAAACCACCGAATCCTGAAAAGCCGGCTCCTTCAAGTCCCTTGTGGCCGTACTGATCATATAATTGACGCTTGGCTGAATCATGCAGAACTTCGTAGGCTTCAGCGGCTTCCTTGAATTTTTCTTCAGCCTCTTTGTTGTTTGGATTTCTGTCTGGATGGTATTTTAGTGCGAGTTTTCGATAGGTTGCCTTGATTTCATCTGTGTTGGCTTCGCGGGTTATGCCTAAAATTTCATAATAATCACGTTTTGCAATCATTTATACCCTGATAGTTTCATAGTATGTTGTTATTATATCTTTATTGTGATAACCGTACAGCCACTAAAGGCACAATGGCATGCAAATAGTCGTGTGGGTGGGTGAACTATTACAAATAATCTAATGCAAAAAGCGGGGTTGTCAATGAAGAATATGGAGTTGCCTTTTATAAGGGAGATGTTTGAGTCAATAGCTCCAAGGTATGATTTGTTAAATCGCCTTTTAAGTTTGAGCCAGGATGTTTACTGGAGAAAGACTATGGTCTCAGCAATTGAGGTTCCTGATAATGGAGTACTGCTTGATGCAGCTTGTGGGACAGGAGATGTCGCAATTGAAATTTTGCGGCAGAAAGGGACAGATGTTTCAATTTTTGGCGTTGATTTTTCTGTTAATATGCTAATGTCTGCAAAAAATAAAATAAAATCAATATCAGACAGCCACAACATTTATTTTTTAGCGGGGAATGCCTTTAATCTTCCATTCAGGGAAGAAACCTTTGATGCCATAACCATTGCATTCGGAATTCGTAATATTTGTGACAAATCATCAATACTGAAGGTATTTTATGACAGTTTGAAATCAGGGGGAATGTTGCTTGTGCTTGAACTGTCCACACCCGGAAAGGGAATTTTATTATCATTGTATCTTTTTTATTTCAAGATAATTCTTCCTTTCATAGGCTGGTTATTATCAAAGAACCTTAAAGCCTACCGGTATCTTCCTTCTTCGGTTGCTACATTTCCGGATCCAAAAAGTTTTGCTGCAATAATACGTTCAGCGGGGTTCATAAATGTTAGATGGAAAAGTTTAACAATGGGAATCGTCAACCTGCATGTGGGTTGTAAAAAGAGATCAAGGTAGCCAACCATGAATCGTTATATAATGACAAAGTCTGTATATCTGGATTATAATGCTTCTACCCCTGTGGATCCTGATGTCATGGATGCTATGAGGCCGTTTTTTGAAAAACATTTCGGTAATCCATCAAGTACCCACCGGTATGGAATTATAGCTAAAAAAGCAGTGGAAAATGCCCGCAGCCAGGTTGCTTCATTACTTAATTGTAAGTCTGAAGAAATTATTTTTACCAGCGGAGGCACGGAATCAAACAATTTTGCTATTAAAGGTGTTGCACGGGCTTTGCGGCACAAAGGCAAGCATATCATTACTTCTCAAATCGAACATTCAGCAGTGCTTGATGTGTGTGGCTTCCTTGAAAAAAATGGTTTTGAAATCACTTATTTACCTGTTGACGAGGATGGTCTTGTAAACATCTCGGATGTTAAAAGAGCAGTCAGGCCTGATACAATACTTATTTCAATCATGCATGCCAATAATGAGGTAGGAACTATTCAGCCTGTAGAGGAGATTGCAGGGCTGGCTAAAGAATGCAAAATAGTAATGCACACGGATGCTGCTCAATCTGTTGGCAAAATTTCTGCAAATGTCCATGAACTCGGAGTAGACTTGCTTTCCATTGCAGGACACAAGATGTATGCACCTAAAGGAATGGGAGTACTTTATGTCAGAAAATCAGCAGCGATAGAGAGGTTTCATCATGGTGCCGGCCAGGAAATGGGATTGAGAGCAGGAACAGAGAATGTGCCGGGTATAGTTGGGCTTGGTCAGGCGTGTAAAATTGCAAAGAATTCTTTGGAAAGTAACATGAAGCATATGAAGAAAATGAGGGATATGCTTTATGAAGGATTAAAGAATAGAGTTGAAAATATAAAATTGAATGGTCATACTGAAAAGCGGGTGCCCAATACTCTCAATCTTTCATTTAAGGATTTGAGGGCCAATAGAATACTTGAGGAAATAGGGTCGAAAATTGCTGCTTCCCCAGGTGCGGCATGCCATCCGGACAGGGTGGATATTTCACATGTGCTGAAGGCAATGGGGGTTCATTGGGACTGGGCAAAGGGAACGTTAAGGTTCAGCACAGGAAGAATGACAACTAATGATGAAATTGATAAAGCCATTGAGGTGATTTCTGTTGCTGTGGATAAGGAACGTAGACGAATTAACTTCCGCAAGTAGGCGCACAGAGTTAGGTCAGGTTTGTTCGATCTACCCGATTTGAAATAGGCACAAAAGTCGAAGGAATAGCGAGCTATTTCAAGATTTTTGTGCCTATTTTTAAATCGGGTAGATCGGGCAAAGATGGCCTGATGCTGTGATGCATAGTTGCGGAAGTTATTTCGTCCACGTTCCTTATTTAAAGTCAGGAAAATGATATTCAGATATTACTATGATCAGAAAAGCAACTATAAAAGATATAAAAGAAATTCATGGTCTTCTTCAGGACTACGGTAAAAAAGGTGAACTTCTTCCCCGCCCCCTGAGTGAACTTTATGACCATTTGAGAGATTTCTCTGTATGGGTGGATAATAATGAAGATGAAGAAAGAGTATTGGGCTGCTGTGCTTTGCAGTTTTGCTGGGAGGATCTTGCAGAAATACGCTCATCGGCCGTGCATCCTGATTATCTGAGGAAGGGAATCGGTTCTCAACTATCTAAAGCGATTCTTGTCGAGGCGAAATCCTTTAATATAAAAAAAGTGTTTACACTTACCTACCAACCGGAATTTTTTAAAAAATACGGTTTTGTAAAAATACCCAGATCAGACCTTCCTCTCAAGATATGGGGAGATTGTTTACTGTGTGTAAAATTTCCTGACTGCGATGAAATAGCAATGATGAAAAAACTATAATATTCCCAATTCCCCGGTGCTTTTACCAATCCGTGTTTCCTCGTTTTTACGCAGGAGCGTGGCTTGCGACACTCAAATTTCAAGAGTTCCGACTATATCCATTACCCTGGATATAGTCTTTTTGATAAGAAATTCCTCAATACCTTCAATTATTTCTATAGTAGCATTTGGGTTAATAAAATTAGCTGTACCCACCTGCACAGCTACAGCGCCGGCTATCAAAAATTCAAGAGCATCCTCTGGTGTCATAATTCCACCGACACCAATTACCGGAATTTTTACTTTCTGAACAACCTGCCAGACCATACGAAGAGCTACCGGCTTAATCGCAGGCCCCGAAAGCCCTCCTGTAATATTAGCAAGCTTTGGGCGACGGGTTTCAATGTCTATGGCCATGCCGGTAATAGTATTTATCAATGAAATAGAGTCTGCTCCCGCCTCTTCCACACTTTTTGCAATCTCTGTAATATCGGTCACATTCGGAGATAGTTTAACTATAACAGTTTTTGTAGTGCTTTCCCTAACAGCCTTGACAACATTAAACGCTGATTCAGGATCAACGCCAAAGGCCATACCCCCTGCTGTTATGTTAGGGCATGAAATATTGACCTCAATGCCTGATATTCCTTCAATATCATCTATTCGTGATGCGAAGTCCTCATATTCGAATATATTTTTCCCGTAAATATTTACAATAATCGGAGTGGCAAGTGTTTTCAGGAAAGGAAGCTTTTCTTGCAAAAAAACTTCAAGACCAACGTTTTCAAGACCAATTGGATAAACCTTTAACAATAATTGCTCCAAGACGGTTTAATTCAATTAGTTGTTCAAATTCACTCGCATAGCCAAACGTGCCGGATGCTGTCATTACAGGGTTTTTCAGCTTTA
>Ga0255431_1135_pt1 | contig 14258 bp, 10 predicted proteins | sample ANMaggSeSYBR02J5_FD_182633 | JGI IMG/M metagenome (GOLD analysis project Ga0255431, IMG submission 182633) | Sediment cell enrichment communities from methane seep in Santa Monica Basin, California, United Staets - ANME aggregate JGI... | ecosystem: Environmental > Aquatic > Marine > Cold seeps >... | reverse complement strand
ATCAATGGCGGGCCGATTAATTTCGGTGAGATGTTTACTTACATTCATAATATTTTATTTCAAAAAAACGAGCCCTGTCAGTCAGCGCAAAAGCTTCCCCAGGAAGGGATTCATCATCCTGATTCATCATCCGTACCTTCCATGGAGGAGTATCTTGAAAAGAAGATTGACCCGGATAAGTTAGTGGTGGGGATATGGTTTTATCAGACCTACTGGCTGAATAACAATGTGGAGCACATAAACGCTATTATCAAAGAGGTTGAGAAACAGGGCGCTTGCGCTATTCCTGTCTTTCATATCCGGCAAAAGGATACAATTCTTGGAAATCACGGAGCTGATTACATTGCAGAAAATTTTTTCATGAAAAATGGAAAACCTGTAATCGACGCGCTTGTCAATCCAATGATGTTTTCTCTGACCATAGCCTCTCCCGATTATAAAACACTTCTGACAAAGCTAAATGTCCCGTTCATACAGGCCATGGGAAGCATGAGCCCTTACAAGGTCTGGAAGGAGGGTGTTCAGGGAATGTCCACAATGGATGTTTCATTTTGTGCTGCACAACCGGAATTTGACGGGGCCCTGATTAATGTTCCTGTTTCAACGAGAGAGGAGACCGCTGTTGATCCGGTAACAGGCGCTCTTATATCTAAAAACATGCCGATCCCTGACAGGATTGAAAGGATGGTCTCCATCGCCCTTAACTGGGCCAGGCTGCGCAGGAAAAAGAATACGGAAAAAAAGATTGCCATTATATTTCACCACTATCCCCCGAGAAACGATCGTATCGGATGTGCGGCAGGACTGGACAGCTTTGCAAGCGTAAAGCTTCTGCTGGAGCGGATGAAAGAAGAAGGTTACCGCATAGAACGGACTTATGAGACCGGAGATGAAATGGCAAAAGAACTTGTTTCCGGAATGACGTGTGATCAGCGCTGGCTGACTCCTGAAAAGCTGGCGGAAAGAGCTGAAGCCCATGCGGGTCCTGAAGATTTCCCGGCGTGGCACAGGGCCTTGCCGAAATCAATACGGGAAAAAATGACAGGGGACTGGGGCGAAATGCCCGGTGATCTCTTTGTTCATGACGGCAAGCTTCATTTCCCGGGAGTTTTTAATGGAAATATATTTCTTGGCATTCAACCCCCGCGCGGCTATCTGGAAAATATAGATAAAATATATCACGACATGTATCTGTCACCGCCCCACCATTATCTGGCATATTACAGGTGGATAAAACATGTGTTTAAAGCAGATGCTGTAATGCATGTTGGCAAACACGGTTCCTTAGAATGGCTACCTGGCAAAGCTCTTGGCTTGAGCGAAGAATGTTATCCTGATCTTTCCATAATGGATCTGCCCAATGTGTATCCTTATATAATCAATGATCCCAGCGAAGGCACACAGGCAAAGCGTCGTTCCTACTGCTGCATTATTGATCACTTGACCCCGGCATTTACCAATGCGGATCTTTATGAAGAACTTTCAAAAGTGGAAAATCTTCTTAAGGAGTACCATGACGCAAAGCAGGAAGATCCCGGCAAACTGCCGATTCTCAGCCCCATGATCTGGGAGGCAGTTGTTGAAGCCAGCCTGGATAAAGACCTTGAGATATCAAAAGAAGCGGCCTTAAATGATTTCGACTCTTTTCTGGAACAGCTTCACGCCTATCTCGAAGAACTTGCAGATACCATGATCAATGACGGTCTGCACACCATGGGCATTGCTCCGGCCGGGGAAAGGCTGGTAGAATTTATCGCTCAATTGACCCGTCTTCCCAATGGTTCCGTTCCTTCTTTAAGAGAGGCAATCATAACAGCCATGGGCTTTGACTATGACAACCTGCTGGAAAACAGGGGAAAGTCTTTGCCTTACTACAATGGATTAACCGGTGGAGAGATTATCCGAAAGGCGCACCATACAGCGATTCAAATGATTCAGGAGCTGGCCTCAAACGAGTTTGAAGCAAGCGCAATCAAAAATATCGTTAAGAACTTGCCTGGAAAATCACACTTTGATTCGGAAAAGGTTCTCCAATATATTGCTGCTTCCCTTGTACCCAACATCCGTCTGGTAACCGAAGAAATAGATGCCGGTCTAAGCGCATTTGACGGAGGCTTTGTAATGCCCGGGCCATCGGGAGCACCTACCCGGGGACAGGCGGATATACTTCCCACAGGACGGAATTTCTATTCCGTAGACCCGTATAAAATCCCTTCTCCTGCAGCCTGGGAGGTGGGTAAAAAACTGGGTGATGCCCTTATAGAACGTTATCTGAAAGAGACCGGAAAATATCCTGAAAGTATAGGCATGATTGTGTGGGGTGGTTCTACAATGCGCTCCAAAGGAGATGACATAGCGGAGATACTTTATCTTATGGGAGTTCGGCCGGTCTGGGAGCAAGGCAGCGGCAATGTTTACGGTGTAGAAATCATTCCATCTTCAAAGCTGAAACATCCGCGTCTTGATATTTCCCCGAGAACTTCGGGTTTTTTCAGGGATGCCTTTCCCAACCTTATGGAGCTGATCGATGATGCCGTGAAAATGGTGGCGGCCTTAAACGAACCCCCTGAGGTTAACATGCTGCGCCGTAATGTTTTTCAGGATGTAGATGACTATATGCGCGAAGGGATGGACAGAAAAGAAGCTATGAAAGAGGCGACCTTCCGTGTTTTTAGTTGTCCGCCCGGCACATATGGGGCCGGTGTTGCCGAACTGATTGAGTCCAAAAACTGGAAGACCCAAAAAGACCTTGGAGAAAATTATATCCGCTATTCTTCTCATGCTTACGGACAGGGAAGCTATGGCATACAAAAGCCGAAAGTCTTTAAAAAGATTTTATCCAGAATGGATCTTACGGTCAAGAATGAAGATACCAGGGAATACGACATGATGTCCTGCACTGATTTTTACAACTACTATGGAGGATTGATTACAGCGGTCAAGACTGTCCGCGGCAAGCTCCCCTTTGCAGTTGTCGGAGACAGTGCTGACCCTCAGCGAGTCAAGATGCGCACCACCTTTGAAGAGGCCAAACATGTGTTTCGCGCCAGGCTTCTTAATCCAAAATGGCTGGAAGGGATGAAGCGTCATGGCTATAAGGGCGCTGGTGATATTTCCAAGATGATGGATGTGGCGCTTGGATGGGATGCTACTGCCGAGGTGGTGGATGACTGGATGTATGAAGGTCTGGCCAACAAATATGCCCTTGATCCGGAAATGAAAAAGTGGATGAAGGAGGTAAATCCCTATGCCCTGCAAAATATACTTGATAAGTTATTGGAAGCTATCAGCCGCGGCATGTGGAAGGCAGATGATGATATGGAAGCTGAATTGCGCGACGCCTATCTGGAGATAGAAGGAGATATTGAAGAGGAATCGTGAACCAGGTTATTCGATATCTGATTTTGTGGCTCACTACAGGCTGCAACCTTGATTGCGTTTACTGCTACAGGGAAAAACAAGATTCAATCCGGTCATTGACTCCGGATGATGCTCAAAAGGCATTGAAAATGGCTGCTCTTTCCGGAAAGTCCTTTCATGTGCAATTGGCCGGCGGGGAACCAACACTTGAGCCGGCCTTGATTGAGGCGATTGCCGCTACGATACGAAGAAACAATTGGCCTGCGACAATTGCTTTGCAAACAAACGGGACATTGATTGATGAAAGGCTGATCTCGCTGTGTCAAAGATATAATATTCAGATAGGCGTCAGCCTGGATGGTCCTCCTGATATTCAGGAAACATTGCGCGGTTCTGCCAGGGAGACCTTTCTTGGCCTGAAGAAATTAGAGGCTGACAATGTCGATTTTAGAGTTACCACTGTGGTAACTGACGTCAATGTCGAGCATCTCTGGCGACTGGCATTGCTTCTATCCGGTTTTCGGAGCGCAAGGGGAATGGGGCTGGACCTTCTGGTAAACAAAGGCAGGGCAGTCAGGAATAATCTTATTAAATCTCCTTCTGTTGATTCTTTAAGAGCCGGCTTGAAGAAACTTTTGGATACAATTGGAAGTATTAATAAAAGACGAACGCCTCCATTGCAATTGAGAGAGTTTGAAAATCTATATAAACAGAGCGGCAAAACAGGAAAACGAGCATATTGCCATGCCTGTCAAGGGGAAAGCCTCGCGGTTCATCCGGACGGCGCCCTTTATCCGTGTGGTCAGACCATAGGAGATCCGGATTTTGTCTCAGGCACCCTTGATTCGCCTGACTGGCCAAGGCTTAAGGCCCTGAGTTCCTATCGCCTGGAAGGACTGAATTGTTCTGCCTGTCCGATAGAAGAATATTGTCCCGGAGATTGTCCGAGCAGGCAGCATTACAATAATAGAAAGGACAGATTATTGATTTGCTCAATGTATCAAACTTTATGGCAATACAAAAGTCCACGGGCATCTCTTGCTTATAACGGGGTAACGTAACTTTATGACAATTTATCCGTTTTCTGCCATAACAGGCCAGGATCAGATGAAACTGGCCCTGATTTTAAATGCAATTGATCCGCGAATCGGCGGTGTGCTGGTTCGGGGTGAAAAAGGTACTGCCAAATCAACCGCGGTTCGCGGTCTTGCCGCACTTTTACCCGAGATCAGGATCGTAGAAGGATGTCCATACTCCTGCAATCCGGATTATCCTGCCCGATTCTGCCGAAAATGCAAAGAAAGTAGAGCCGGGTCCTTAAAAACAGCTCAAAGAAAGGTAAAGGTGGTGGATCTTCCATTGAACGCCACAGAAGACATGGTGCTTGGCGGAATTGATTTTGGATTTGCCGTAAAGAGCGGTCACAGGCGGTTTCAGCATGGGCTTCTGGCCGATGCCAACCGGGGAATTCTTTATATTGACGAGGTTAATCTTTTAGATGATCATATTGTGGATGTAATATTAGACGCGTCCGGTTCTGGTGAAAATGTGGTGGAACGTGAAGGCATCTCCTTTCGGCATCCGGCCTGTTTTATTCTGGTTGGCACCATGAATCCGGAAGAGGGAGAACTTCGACCCCAGTTTTTGGATCGCTTTGGATTGTGTGTTCAGGTGGCAGGTGAAGCAGATCCTGAAAAACGCGTGGACTTGATGCAAAAAAGGGAGGACTACGATAACAATCCAAAAGCTTTTTTAAGAAACGTTGAGGAAGAAGAGAAACGCATAGCTGATCAGATCGTTCGCTCCCGGGAGATCCTTTCTGATATGAAGCCTTCAAAGGAGCTGCGTACTTTCATCACTGAGCTTTGTCTCAAGAACAATGTAGCAGGTCACAGGGCAGATATTGTGATTGAGAGAACAGCCCTTGCCCTGGCAGCTTATGAAGGTAGATTGAAGACCACTATTGATGATGTGAACCAGGCAGCTTTGCTGGCATTGCCCCACCGCCGCCGGGATGCCATGCCTCCGCCGCCACCTGAAAAACCTGAAGAAAATTCTCAAGACAGTGAAGAACAAAATCAGGAAGATCAGCAGCAAAATCAGCAGCACGATCAAGAAGAAAAGCAAGGGCCCAATCATAAAAATCCGGAGCATAAAGATCAGGACCATAAAAATCAATCACCGGAAGAAAAACAAGAGACAGGGGCAGAGGCAGAGGCAGATTCAGGCGAATTGAGTTCTGATAAACCTGATCACTCAGAAAATGAAACCAGCACACTCGAACAGATATTTGAAACAGGGACGACTTTTAAAGTTAAGAAAATCTCTTTGGAAAAGGACCACATTTTGCGCAGAGGTTCGGGCAGGAGGTCTCGCACACGGACAGCCCAAAAACAGGGACGATATGTGAAAAGCGCTATGCCGAAAGGCCGAAACGATATTGCACTGGATGCCACCCTCCGGGCCGCCGCCCCCTATCAGGTATATCGCTGCAAAGAGCATGGCAGCGACGACAACCTGACTGTTTTTATCAGGGAAGAGGATCTCAGAGAAAAGGTAAGGGAGAAACGGGTCGGCAATTTTATCCTTTTTCTGGTGGACGCAAGCGGCTCCATGGGGGCAAGGGCGCGCATGGTGGCTTCCAAGGGGGCTATCCTTTCGCTTCTTTTGGATGCGTATCAAAAACGGGACCGTGTGGCAATGGTCTCTTTTTGCCATAGAAAAGCTACGGTCAATCTTCCGCCCACATCTTCTATTGAGATGGCCGCAAAGCTTTTGGAGGAGCTGCCTGTGGGTGGACGAACACCGCTTTCAGCCGGTTTGATCAAGGGTTTTGATCTGGTTCGGCTTCATCTTTTAAAGGACTCGTGGTCGCGTCCTATTTTTATCATTATTACAGACGGCAAGGCAAATGCCGCCCTTGGTGACGGCAAGCCTGTTGACGAAGCCTTTGGCTTTGCCTCAAAGATGGCGCTTGAAGAGCGTGTCAAGTATGTTGTGGTGGACACTGAACCATCCGGCATTGTTATTTTTGGGCTTGCCGGCAAATTATCGTCTATTCTCGGAGCCGATTATTTTAAAATTGAAGATCTCAAAGCTAATGAACTTGTGGATATTGCAACGAGGAATATTTAAAATGGAAAAAAGATATATTTACCCTTTTGTCGCCATTGTGGAACAAGAAAGGATGAAGCTGGGACTTATCTTGAATATTATCAACCCGACCCTTTCCGGTGTTCTGATTCGTGGTGAAAAAGGAACAGCCAAATCAACTGCGGTTCGGGCGCTGGCTGATATTTTGCCAATGATTGAAGTTGTGGACGGGTGCCCCTTTCAGCTTTTGCCAGGGCAGAAACATGATGTGTGCAGTGAATGTACGAGGATGGAATGCAGGGACAGTATCTTGAATGGAAAACCGGTCAAAAGCATAAAAAGGAAGGTGAGTGTAGTGGAGCTTCCGGTTGGCGCTACGGAAGACAGGGTGGTCGGCACCATGGATATGGAATATGCTTTAAAAAAAGGTAAAAAGCGGATCGAACCCGGTATTTTTGCTGCGGCGCATCGCGGGATTCTGTATGTGGATGAGGTGAATCTTCTGGATGACCATGTCGTGGATGTGCTTTTGGATTCAGCAGCCATGGGAGTCAATACTGTAGAGCGCGAGGGTGTTTCTTTCATTCATCCTGCCCGCTTTACTCTTGTGGGCACAATGAATCCCGAAGAAGGTGAGCTGCGGCCCCAATTGCTTGACCGTTTTGGACTGTGCGTGAATATCGAAGGCGTCAGAGACAGCGAAAAACGGGTTGAGGTTATGGAACGCCGGGCCCAGTTCGATGAAAACCCTGAAGAGTTCTGCACAAAATGGGAGCCGGAATCAAAAAAGATTATACAGAGAATCAAAGCAGCCGTTAAACTCTATCCGGACGTAAAGATTGACCGCAGTCTTCTCTTCAAGATCGCCTCGTATTGCCTAAATGTAGGAGTAGACGGCCATCGTGGAGATATTATCACCCTCAAGGCAGCAAAAACCCTCGCTGCATACAACGGACGCACGCAGGTGTGCCAAGAGGATATTGATGTGGCCGTTGAGCTGGTTCTGCCCCACAGGGTGCGCAGGCAGCCGTTTCAGGATGTGGAGGTCGATGTGAAAGGCCTGGTGCATAAACACGCTCATACACAGGGGCAGGGTAAGAGTTGAGGGCTTTTTCATGATCAAAATTGAAAAACTTTACAAGCATTACAAAAAAAATGCTGCCTTGCAAGGGCTTGATCTTCATATCCACAGAGGTTCCTTTTTCGGCCTTTTGGGGCCCAATGGTGCGGGAAAGACGACCACCGTCAAGATTCTTACCACACTGGTACGTCCTGATTCCGGCAGGGCAGTCATAAACGGATTTGATGTGGTAAAAGAGCCGACTTCTGCCAAGATGCAAATAGGGGTTGTTCAGCAATCCATCAATCTTGATATGGAACTTACGGCAAAAGAGAACCTTTTCATACACGGTCTTTTGTATAGAATGCCTTACAAGGCCATCAAAAAAGCGGGAGAGGAGATGCTATCCTTTGTTGATCTTGACAGCAGCGCAGATATGCCCGTAAAAACCTTTTCCGGCGGCATGAAAAGAAAACTCATGATAGCGAGAGCGCTTATGCACAAACCTGAAGTTGTCTTTCTTGATGAGCCTACGGCAGGGCTTGATGCGAAAACAAGAAGAAAACTCTGGATCATCTTAAGAAAGATCAACCAGAATGGAGCGACCATTCTTCTGACTACCCATTACATTGAGGAAGCTGAGTCTCTCTGCAGCGAGGTGGGGATTGTCGATTTTGGAAAATTGATAGCACTGGACACCCCAAAAAATCTTATTCAAAGCGCTGGACACATTGTAGTTGATGAAATGACGGAAAAAGAGATCAAAAGCCATTTTTTTTCCAGCAGAAAGGAAGCTTCTCTTTTTGTGGAAAGATTAAAAGGAAGCGCCCTTGTCCGTGAGGCAAACCTTGAAGATGTCTTTTTAAAGCTTACCGGGAGGCGTGTAAGTCCATGAAAGGTTTTTTTGCAGTATTTTTAAGAGAGATGCTGATTATCCGAAAAAGGTTATTCAAGATGATCCTTTCTTTTTCCGTATCGCCTCTGCTTTATATGGTGGCATTTGGACTCGGCCTTGGAAGAGGCCTGGAAGTGGAAAATGTTCAATACATGGTATTTCTGGTACCGGGACTTGTTGCGATGAGCAGCATGGGCCAGAGTTTTGCCATATCAAGTGAAATCAATATCTCCAGGTTTTACTGGAAGATATTCGAAGAGTTCCAGGCTGCGCCTGTATCAAATCTTGCCATTGCCCTTGGAGAGACACTCAGCGGCATGGTAAGGGGAGTTATGGCTGCATCGGTTATTATTGTGCTTGCAATAGTTTTTGGTGTAAGAATTCATCTTTCGTTATATTTCTGGATGTCGGTTCTGGCAAACACCTTTATCTTCAGCGCTCTTGCGGTCAATACTTCCATGCTTGTCAGATCTCATGCAGATCAGGCTATGTTAAGCAATTTTGTGATTACCCCGATGGCCTTTTTGTGCGGCACATTTTTTTCGCTGCAATCATTGCCTGACTGGGCGTACTTTGTTGTACAGGCGCTTCCTTTAACTCATACTTCCGGAATAATAAGGGCAGCCGCTCTGGGAAACGCCATGCCGTGGAACCATTTTTTTATTGCCCTTGGGTTTGGTATAGTATTTTTTGTTTCAAGCGTACTTATGGTAAAAAGGGTAGAGGCGTAAGGACAGGGGTCAGGGGTCAGGGTTTAGAGATTAGGGAAAGGAGGAATTACCTTTGAAACAACTCATTGCAATTATTATTATTCTTGTCATGGCAAATCCTGTCATGGGAGAAGATCTATCTGAAAAAATCAAGAAACCTGTGAAAGAATCCGTTGAAATCAGACAAATGACCCAAAAAGAGGAAGACGGGTGGGCTGAAGAAAAGGCAAAAATGCAGGCGGAATATAAAGAGCTTAAGCGTGTGCGGGAAAATCTGCTTGCAGTCAATAAAAGATTAAACCGGGAAATTGATGTTCACCGTGAAGAAATACTGTCTATTGAAGGAAAAATAAAAGAGATTGAGCGAATTTCCGAAGAACTGTTACCCTGTCTTTTCGAAACGCTTAAACGTCTGGAAGAATGTGCTGCAAGCAGTCTGCCGTTTTTACCAAAAGAGCGAGAGGATCGCCTTAAAGGGCTTCGCAGAACCCTTGAAGATTCCAAACTTTCTGCAAGCGAAAAGTTTAGAAGGATAATGGAGGCTCTCAGTGTGGAGGCAGAGTATGGAAATACAGTGGAAGTATACCAGGAGCGGATAGATGTTGAAGGGCAAAACATTCTCGTGAATATCTTTCGGCTCGGAAGGCTTTCTCTGTTTTTTCAGACCCTTGATCAGGAAACCACGGGTTTCTATAATCCGGCATGCACTGCCTGGGTCCAATTTTCCAGACGCTACAACAGGGAGATAAACAAGGCAATAGAAATTGCCGGCAAAAAGCGATCAATTGATCTGCTTACCTTGCCTCTGGGAAAGGTGGTGGTTCAATGAAATCCTTTTCTTTGTACTTACGATTTTTTTTGTGTCTCCTGACACTGCTTTGTTCAGATGTTTCCGCATTTGCCGAAGATATACGCGAAACTGCCATGCAGGCTGAAAAAATGAGGAAAGAGGTGCTGGAAAAGGCTATACTTGAAGAAAAAATGGCCCGAAAAGAGGCGGATGAGAGTCTGAAAAAAATATTTTCAGACAAAAACATCTTAGCTCAGGCTATTTTGCAAATAAAGGCAGAAAACAAGGCGACAAAAAAGGCCAATGATGATCTTGAAAAAGAGAACAAAAGGCTTGTCAAACTTGAAGAAGAACTTGCCGAAAAATTCTCGGGCATGGATGCTATGGCACGAGAGCTTACGGGTTTTGCACGTATAGCAGCAAAAGATCTTGATGCCTTATTGCGGCAAAGCCTGCAGTCTGACATGGTTTCCGGCCGGGCGGAAAAGATAACGCCGATCTTGAATAAATCGAAATTTCCCGGAATGAACGATATCAGAGCAATGATTGATATTCTTTTCGAGGAGATGAAAAGATCCGGTGCAGTCCGGATTGAAGACGGCCCCATGATCGACAGGGCCGGTGAAGAGATAAGATCAAAGATCTTGACTATAGGAAATTTCACGGCTGCTTATCAGTTGCCGGATGAAATGGGAAATGAGACAGGTTTCTTGATCAGCTCGGACAAAAACAGCCGTCTTTTTGCCCTTTCCGGACTTCCGGCATCGTCTGTAGCCAAAAAACTGAGACGCTACATAGAGGGAGAATCCGACGAAGCGCCTATTGACATCTCTCGCGGGGCAGCCCTGAGGCTGCTTACACACCGGGTCAGCCTGAAAGAGCAGATTCAAAGTGGAGGACCCATAGTATGGCCTATTCTCGGGATAGGGATTGCTGCTTTATTAATTATCATTGAGCGTTTTATCTTTTTGCGAAAGGTAAATATCAATGCAGACAAAATGATGAACAGGGTGAATGAGCTTGGCGCTCAACAAAAATGGGATGACTGCATTAATCTGTGCGAAAAACAAAAAACAAGACCTGTGCCCAGGGTGCTCCTTGCCGGTATAAACGCCAGAACTTTGAGCCGCGAGGACATGGAAAATGTGCTTCAGGAAACAATATTGCGTGAAATACCACGTTTGGAAAAGTTTTTATCCACACTCGGCATGCTGGCGGCCATAGCTCCGCTCCTCGGCCTTCTCGGCACAGTGACAGGCATGATAAATACATTCCATGTAATTACTTTTTATGGGACAGGAGACCCGAAAATGATGTCCGGAGGTATATCCGAGGCCCTGACCACCACCATGCTGGGCCTTGGCGTGGCAATTCCAATCATGCTGTTTTACACGTTTTTGAGCCGGAACGTGGAAACTATTATCAGCCAGATGGAAGAAAAGGGCGTTGCCCTTGCCAATATTGTTTTTAAGGAGAGGAGCGCGTCTTGATTCTTTTTTTGAAAGATCACTTATACGACACTCTTAATTACCTTCAAGGCGGTGGGATAGTTATGCTTCCCCTGGTGGTATCATCGCTTTTGATGTGGGCAATGATTATCAACAGAGTGATTTTCCTAAGAACCCTGAACCAAAATGATATAATCAGAGATGAGGCAAAGGAATATGTGCTGAAGAACAGATTCCCCGATATTACTAAATATAGAGGATTGAGAGCTCTCTTTGTATTCAGATTTCTTGAACGCCGCTGCGGGGAATCCAGCGTGGATAAATATATTCTGGATGAAACTGTCATGTCGATGGTCTCTTCTTTTGATAAGTATCTTGCCTGTATCGGAATTCTGGCTGCGGTCTCTCCGCTGTTCGGTCTTCTGGGAACTGTGATAGGGATGGTCACAACCTTTGATATTATCTCCATTTTTGGAACAGGAAACGCAAGAGCAATGGCAGGGGGAATTTCCCAGGCATTGATCACCACACAGACAGGTCTGTTAGTTGCAATCCCCGGTTTTTATATGCGTAATTTTCTGTCAGGCAGGGCAGAGAACTTAAAACACCGGATCGCTTCTACGGGAATTTATTTGAAAAGATATGTGTGAAATTAGGAATTAAGAATTAGGAATTAGAAATTAGAAATTAAGGGATTGACATGCTTAATATAACAGCGGTTAGAAGGGGACGGCGTCAATCACTGGAGCTTAATATGGCGCCTTTGATAGACATGGTTTTTATTCTGTTGATCTTTTTTCTTGTTACCACAAGTTTTGTAAAAGAGACGGGGATTGATATAAACAGGCCCACTGCAAGTACTGCTGTCAGTAAAGAAAAGGGCAGCATACTGGTCGGAATTACAAAGGATGGCAGGGTCTATATGGATAAGAGAGAGATTGATATACGTGCGGTCAGGGCCAATGTGGAGCGCGCCCTTGCTGAAAACCCTGAAAGCCAGGTGGTGGTGGTTGCAGATAAGGAAAGTCAGACAGGAGTTGTGATCATGGCGATGGACGGGTGCAGACTCGCCGGCGCAAACAATGTGAGTTTGGCAGCAGGTTTACCGGGAAAATGATAAATCACAAATTGCAAGAGACCGGAACATTTTTTTTATGGGGAACAGCGGGTTTGTTGTCCCTGGTATTAAACATGGTTCTGTTTAGCTTGATGCCGGCGCTGATCTGTGATGCCCCGGAAAAGAAAGAGAACAGAGAAAATTTCCATGTAGTTAACATGGTCAGAATAAAACCACCTGATCCGGAAATGAAAAAACCTGAGAAAAAAGTTGAACCAAAAAAAATTACAGATATAAAGCAGCCATTGCATCAAAAAAAGATTGAACTTCCGAAATTTGCCTTTGAAATAAATAGAAAACTTCCGGGTGGCCCTGCTTTTTTGCCTTCTCCGCCTATGGCGACATTAGATTTTTCTCATTTTGGGTTAAAAGGTGCATATGAAATCGGAGAAATTGACGGGCCTCTTGTTGCTATTGCTCAGGTCCCGCCTGTATATCCGCTTAGAGCGAAAAGCAGGGGTATTGAGGGATGGGTTAAGGTGAAGTTTCTGGTAAACAACCAGGGTCTTGTTGAAAACCTGGAGATAATTGAAGCAGCACCAAAAGATATCTTTGATACATGTACGAGAAAATGCGTTTCAGCATGGCGTTTTTCACCTGGAACTGTTGAAGGAGAACCTGTAACCACGCGGGTTATAACAACGATCAGATTCGAATTGGAATAAGTTTGATTTCTATGCTAATCCCCATCTTTCTAAAAAAAGCCTTTCTCTTTTTCTCGGCAATTCTTTTTCTATTTATCCCTCTCCTTGTATATGCCGGTGAAAAAAGCCCCAGGATTCCGCATGCAGCTAATATGGCTCTTTTTAAGGCCCATAAATTATTGGAAAACAAAGATCCTGCAGGCGCGTTAAACATCCTTGAGTCCTTCCAGGCGAAGCAGCCAAAAGGGCTGAAACCTGGCGACGCGGATCCAAAGGGTTATCAGCACTATTACATAAATTTTACCCGCGGCAACTGCTGCCTTGAATTAGCTGACAGCTCACAGTTGACAGCTCAAAAAGAAAATCTTTTTACCACCAAGTTAAATTATATTCAAAAGGCTATTGCCTGCTACAGGGCATCCATTTTTGTAAAACCGGATTTTTCTTCTGCCTGGCTCAACCTTGCAAAGGCCTACTACGATCTTGAAGATTATAACGAAGCAGGAACTTGTTTTTTAAGGAGCTTTGAGACTTCCGAAGAGAAAAGGCCTGAAACCCTGTATTACAGCGCTGTATCCTTTATGGCGGCTGAAAAAAACAAAAGATCATTGGAGATTTTCGAACAACTTATTTCTCTTTACAAAGATGAAATCAAACTGGAATGGAAGGAAATGCTGGCCCAGCTTTATCTTGCCTGTGATCTTCCATTAAAGGCACTTGAGCATATTGAGGAACTTGCGGAAAAGTTGTCAGGAAAAAAAAGAAAACAATGGCAGGAGATTTTGTTATATCAATACATAGCTCTTGAAATGAAATCAAAGGCAATGGCCTACGCAAAGAGGTTGACAAAAGAAGATCCTATAGAGCCCAAATGGTGGAAAGGATTGGCCCATATATATTTTTCTGAAGAAAGATACAAAGATGCCCTGGTCCCTTTTACCATATGCAGTTATTTTGCTCCCCTTTCTGATCAAGAAAAAAAATTCCTTGCGGATCTGAACCTGAACCTCGGCATTCCTGTCCAGGCAATGCTCTATTATGAAGATTTGCTGTCAAAAAAAGAAGATTCCGATATCTATAAACTGCTTATCCACGCCTATTTATCCCTCCACAAGCCTGAAAAGGCCATTGAAACCATTAA
>Ga0255431_1134_pt1 | contig 14271 bp, 21 predicted proteins | sample ANMaggSeSYBR02J5_FD_182633 | JGI IMG/M metagenome (GOLD analysis project Ga0255431, IMG submission 182633) | Sediment cell enrichment communities from methane seep in Santa Monica Basin, California, United Staets - ANME aggregate JGI... | ecosystem: Environmental > Aquatic > Marine > Cold seeps >... | reverse complement strand
ATATGCTGGTGGTAAGTGTAAAAAAAGGCACACCTGAGATGCGTAAGCAGATACTGAATGCAGTGGTGATAAGGCAAAAAAAAGAATACAGGCGTCCGGACGGACTTCGTGTTTCCTTTGAGGATAATGCCGCAGTAATCACTGATCTGGACGGTATCCCAAAAGGTACTGAGATCAAGGGGCCGGTTGCCAGGGAAGTGGCTGAAAGATTCAGCAAGATAGCAACGGCAGCTTCAATTATAGTATGAGGTGCTTATCAATGAAGATCGAATCCAAACAACCGAGAAAACAGCGCAAGGCACGTTATAATGCGTCGCTGCACCAGCGACAGAAATTGATGAGTGCCCAATTGAGCCATGAACTCAGGGCTAAGTACAATAAGCGCAACCTGCCTGTAAAATTGGATGATACTGTAATGGTCATGCGCGGTGACCATACAGGAACTGAAGGCAAGGTGGAACTGGTAGACTTAAAGCGTGGTACTATAATAGTGGAAGGCGTAAGCGTGGCCAAGGCTGACGGTACTGAGGTGCCCAGACCGGTACAACCGTCAAATGTCATGATAACCAAACTTGAACTCAATGACGATATAAGGAAACTTACCCTCAACAGAGGAGGCGAAGAAGAGTGAGCAGACATCAGAAGAGAGTGGCAGCACCCAAAAGCTGGCCTATATCCAAAAAGACCAATATCTGGGTGACCAAACCAAACCCTGGCCCTCATTCCCTTAAACAGGCCATACCGCTGGGCGTGCTTATAAGGGATATATTGAAATTAACAGATAATATGCGAGAGACAAAGCGCGTCCTGAACGAGGGGAAGATACTGGTTGATGGTATTGTAAGAAAGGATCATAAGTTCCCAGTAGGCATTTTTGATGTGATACAGGCCCCGAATCTGGGAGTATCTTACAGGATGCTTCTGGACCCCAGGGGTCGATTAAGGCTCAACGAGCTGGACGTGGATAAACCAAAGAAACCTTGCAGGATACTCAACAAGACTACAGTCAAGGACGGCAAGGTACAGTTGAACCTTCATGACGGGACCAATATCCTTGCCGGTAATGAGTATAACACAAGGGACACGATCATTCTCGATATTCCCGAAAAAAGTGTACACAAACACATCAAGTACGAATCAGGGAACCTGGCTGTAGTCATCGGTGGCACTCATTCAGGGCAGCTTGCCAAGATCAAGGAGATCAGGTCCGTGCGCAGTAGCAGGCATAACATGGTAGTGCTGTCAAAGGATGATGGTACACAGTTCGAGACTATTGAGGATTACGTGTTCGTAGTTGGTACTGACAAACCGGAATTCAACCTGGGAGATGAGATCGATGAGTGAGAATAATGTTATGACAATACCCAGGGTCGATAAGGTCACAGTCCACATAGGTGTGGGCGAGAGTGGAGAAAGGCTCAATAAGGCAGAAGACATTCTTAGTGAGATCACCGGGCAGGGAGTTGTAAGGACAAAAGCCAAAAGAACTCTGCAAGCCTTTGCCATTAAGAAGAACGAACCTATCGGGTGCAAAGTAACACTAAGGAGCAAACTTGCAGAGAATTTCCTTAAGACCAGTCTTGGCATTATCGAGAATTCACTTCGTGAATCCCAGTTTGATGATACAGGGAACTTCAGTTTCGGGATAGAGGAACATACCGATTATGAAGGAATGAAGTATGACCCTAACATTGGTATTTATGGCATGGATGTAACTGTGTCACTGATAAAACAGGGTTACAGGATAGGCAGGCGCAAGATTGGAAAGCGGAAGATACCAAACAATCACAGGGTGACAAAGCAAAGTGCCATGGCCTTTATGAGCGAGCATTACCAAGTGGAGGTAGTGGCATGAACAAAGAAACAGTCGCAGAGATAGGAAACAAGTTTGGCCGAGGGGCCAACGAGTGCCGCAGGTGCGGCCGGAAACAAGGTCTGGTAAGGAAATACGGAATATACCTGTGCAGGCAGTGTTTCAGGGAAATTGCACCTGAGATGGGATTTAACAAATATTCGTGAGGTGATTGGAATGGTATTATTAGACCCACTGGCAGACGCACTTTCAACCATAATCAATGCAGAAAGCACAGGTAAACCCGACTGTATCATACATCCTGCATCAAAAGTGATAGGTAATGTATTGAAAGTAATGCAGGATATAGGGTACATTGGCAATTACGAGTTCATAGACGACGGCAAGTCGGGTATGATCAAAGTGGAACTTATTGGAAAGATCAACAAATGTGGAGTCATCAAACCCAGGTCATCTGTGGGATATCATGACTTTGAAAAATGGGAGAAACGCTATCTCCCGGCCCGTAATTTTGGTACCTTGATACTGACCACGCCTAAAGGAGTGCTGTCCCATAGTGAGGCCAGGTCCAGGGTAGTTGGCGGGCAACTGCTTGCATACGTATACTGAGGTGTGGAAAATGCCAAAAGATTTGAAAAGGACATTAGACATTCCCGAAGGGGTAACTGTAGTAATGGAAGGAAAAACCATTTCAGTCACTGGTCCCGGGGGTTCATCTGTCCGTGAACTTTGGTATCCTGGTATTGTCGTGGCGCTGGAGGAAAAACAGGTTACAATAGACTCGCTTAACCCCAGGAAAAAACAGGCAGCTATGCTGGGTACAATTGCATCCCATATTAAAAATATGATCAATGGTGTCACCGGTGGATATACATACAGGATGAAGATCGTATATTCCCACTTCCCTATCCAACTGAAAGTGGTAGGGGATCACCTCAGTATCGGGAATTTCCTTGGCGAGAAGAAACCGAGGAAGGCAAAGATACAGGGTGACACAAAGGTGGATACCAAAGGTGACGAAGTTATAGTTTCTGGTATAGCTATTGAGGATGTAGGCCAGACTGCCGCTAATATCCAACAGGCAACCAAGATAAAAAGGTTCGATCCGAGGGTATTCCAGGATGGCATATATGTAGTGGAGAAGACGACAACGTAGGTGATAGTAATGGAAGAAGAGATAATCAATGAATTCACTTCAATCAAAGGAGTTGGCGAATCCGGGGCAAAGGCCCTTTATGAAGCAGGATATACTTCGGTCGGGGACTTGAACGCGGCTACTGCTGAGGATTTATCCAGGGTTAATGGTATAACTGACCAGTTAGCTGAGAGTATCAAGAACGAGGTTTCCCTGATATTTGAAGATATCGAGGCCGGTGAAACAGTCGAAGAAGATGTACAGGAAGTAGTTGGGACTGCAAAAGTTGAGAATGTGGGAAATAAGGATTTTGAAGAAGAAGCTGATGAAGTGGTAGAAGTCGAACCCATCCCAACTCCAGGACTTGAACTGGATCCCGAATCCCAGAGACTATTGAAGGTCAGGAAGAAGCAAAAAGCCAAAAAGCCAAATTTTGTCCAGACCGATCTACACAAAAAAAAGAGACTTAAGAATACGTGGAGGCGGCCCAAGGGACTGCATAACAAGAAACGGCGTCACATCCTTGGAAAGGGTGAGGTGGCCAGGGTCGGATACGGAAGTCCGGTTGCCGTGAAAGGGCTTCATCCCTCTGGTTTCCAGGATGTGTTGATGGCCAGGGTACAGGATCTTGATGAACTGGACCCCAGTACCCAGGCAGTTCGCATTGCCAGGACTGTGGGACAGCGCAAGCGCATGGAGATTGTCAGAAAAGCCAGGAGCCTGGGACTGAAGATACTGAACCCTCCAACAGAAATGGTTTCAATGGAAGAGGAGGTGCAGTGAGATGTCTGATCTACGTAACCAGCGCAACATCGCAGCCCATGTACTGGATGTGGGTGTCCACAGAATATGGATGGATCCGGAATCTGCCGGTGATATTGCCAATGCGATAACACGCCAGGATATCAGGGAACTTATATCGGATGGCGTAATTAAAGCCAAACCTGTGAAGGGTGTATCCAGGGGCAGAGCCAGGAAACTGGATATTAAGCGGGCATACGGACACCGCAAGGGTCACGGTTCAAGAAAAGGAGCCAAAGGTGCACGCAATCCAAAGAAAAGACAGTGGATAAAGAAAATACGCGCATTAAGAAGAAGGCTGCACGAAATGAAAGCCGATGGTACGCTGGATAAGTCCACATATAACAGGATGTACCGCAAGGCCAAAGGCGGCGTATACAGGAATGTGGCCCACATGGAAGTGCATATCGAATCCCTTGAACACAAGGAGGACTGAGAATGGCAACAGGACCAAGATACAAAGTACCTTTCCGACGCAGAAGAGAGGGTAAGACCGATTATCATCAGCGTCTTCATCTATTGATTTCAAAACAGCCCAGGATAGTGGCTCGCAGGAGCCTGCGTCACATGAAACTCCAGCTGGCTACACCAAAGCCTGGTGGGGACAATACATGGGTTCACGCAGATTCCAGCGAACTTGAAAAATACGGTTATACAGGTAGCACAGGTAATACACCTGCGGCGTACCTTACAGGACTTCTCTTCGGGTATAAGGCCCAGGCAGCGGGTTATGAGAACGCCATACTGGATATGGGATTACAGGTCTCTTCCAAAGGCTGCAGGGTATATGCTGCATTGAAAGGTGTGGTAGATTCGGGTTTCGAAGTACCGCATGACCCCGGGATATTCCCTGGGGAATCCAGGATAAAGGGTGAAGAGATCATGGAATACACAGGTACGGATATACCTGCCCAGTTCGAGGAAACTCTGGCAAAGATAAAAGTTGAATTCGGGGAGGATTAAACAATGGCATACGATTATGAAACAGAATGGATTCCAAAGACACGATTGGGACAGCTGGTCAAAGAAGGTCAGGTAACGTCAATTGAAGAGGCCCTGTCCTCCGGACTTCCTATAAAAGAACCCCAGTTGGTGGATGCACTGCTTCCCGAACTCAAGGAGGAAGTGCTGGACATAAATATGGTTCAGAGGATGACCGATTCGGGAAGGCGTGTTAAGTTCAGGGCAGTTGTAGTAGTAGGCAATGAGGATGGTTACATTGGTCTGGGCCAGGGCAAGGATGTCCAGGTGGGACCTGCCATAAGAAAGGCCATAGACTCTGCAAAGATCAACATTTCGGGTATCAGGCGGGGATGCGGTTCCTGGGAGTGCGGATGCGATACAGAGCATACCGTGCCCTTTGAGGTTGTGGGTAAGATGGGCAGTGTAAAGGTCATATTGAAACCCGCACCCAGGGGTCTGGGCCTGGCAGCCGGAAAAACGGCAAAGACTGTTATGCAATTGGCAGGTATCAAGGATGTATGGACCAGGACCGAAGGGCAGACCAGGACCACTTTGAACTTTGCCAAGGCCACTTATGAAGCATTGAAAAGGACCGCAGTAATCCGTACAGTGGGGGCAAAGTAATGTATACCGCAGTGCGGCTAAGAAGTACGGTTAATACCAGGCCTGAGATCAGGGATACCCTTAAGATGCTCAGGCTCAACAGGATCAATCACTGTGTTGTCCTTGAAGAGAATCCACATAACAAGGGCATGATACAGAAAGTGAAGGACTATGTGGCATGGGGTAATATTTCCCCGGAAGCTTTATCCCAGCTTATACGAAAGCGAGGCGAACTTAAGGGAAATGGCGCACTGGATGATGAGTACGTTAGGGAGAATACTTCCTTTGATGGTATTGATGCACTGGCAAAAGCAATCTGCTCGGGTGAATTATCTATCAAGGATGTCCCGATGCTAAAGCCGGTATTCAGGCTCCATCCACCCAGGAAAGGACATAAAGGTATTAAAAAAACGGTGCCAGAAGGTGGAGTACTGGGTTATCACGGCGATGATATCAATGCGCTTCTCCACAAGATGAGGTAATACTTATGAAAAATAACGTAACTAAATTCAGAGGTTCCCGAACGTGCGGAGGTGGTACACATAAGAACCGTCGCGGTGGAGGAAGCCGTGGAGGACGGGGTAACGCGGGTGGATGCAAACACCATTTCGTGCGCAATTACATGTTAGGCTTAGCATATGGCAAGCACGGGTTCAAACGTCCACAAAAGGTTCTTTCAAATAAACCCATTGTGAATGTGGGTGAACTGGACGAACTGGCTGAACAACTGGTGCAGTATGGTGAGGCGCATAAAGAAGGCGATGTTTATCATATCAACCTGGCTGAACTGGAATACCCAATAGCAAAAGTACTGGGTAATGGCAGGATTACCAAACCTATGGCTATCACAGTCTCTGAATGCAGTGCAAGGGCAAGTTCCAAGATCGAAGAAGCTGGCGGCAGTATAGAAAAATATGTCCTGCCGGTTAAAGAGGCAGACATTGAACCGGAAGAGACCATGAAACCAGAAGAGACCATGGGATCAGATGTTGAAGAAGATATCTGATCATTAATTAATGGGAAAGAAAGCAATAATGTTAAAATATTGTTTTTTCATTCTGTATTTTTGATATTTAAATCAGGTGCATTTAATGACATTCAAGGATACCATCGAACCAATTTTACGAAAACTCCCGGCCGTGTCAAGACCGGAGGGACATGTCCATTTCAAGAAGAAACTGACCTGGACAGTTAGCATACTACTGCTGTATTTTGCTTTGTCCAATGTTCCGCTTTTCGGCATGTCTCCTGAATCTATAGACCTGTTCGAACAATACAGGGCATTCTTTGCAGGGGCTTCGGGCTCACTCTTACTACTGGGTATCGGTCCCATTGTTACTGCATCCATCGTGTTGCAATTGCTGGTGGGAGCGGATGTGATCAAAATGGACCTGAGCAACCCACAGGACCAGGCTATCTTCCAGGGAGTCCAGAAACTACTGGTGTTTGTGATGATCATATTGACAGCGCTGCCCCAGATTTTAGGAGGGTATATCAAGCCAGATGTTGGCTTGGCAGCCATGCTGGCAGTGGATTTAAACCTCTCGGCTGCAGCCGGGTTGGACCTTCTGATGTTAATAATATTCATTCAGATATTCATTGGCGGAACCCTGATATTGTTCATGGATGAAGTAGTATCCAAATGGGGTATCGGTTCTGGTGTGGGACTGTTCATTGTAGCAGGAGTCTCACAGGCTATCGTTACAGGCCTGTTCAGTATAACACGCCCTGGAGGATCTGGCAGTGCACCAGTTGGCCTGTTACCAAAATGGCTGTATTTCACTACCGATGTGGGACTTGGCAACCTGCTGTCAGATAATGCCTTCCAGAACGTTTTCATTGATGGAGGTATCCTGGCACTGATAAGTACTATCCTGATATTCCTTGTGGTGGTATATGTAGAATCCACACGTATCGAGATACCTCTGGCCCATAGTGCGGTACGGGGTGCAAGGGGCAGATTCCCTGTTAAGCTTATTTATGCCAGTGTGCTTCCCATGATTCTTGTCAGGGCACTGCAGGCAAATATCCAGATGGTGGGCATGCTGCTGTTCAACCAAGGGATTACGTTTTTTGGTGAGTTCAGGGGCAGCACTGCTACCAGCGGCCTGATGTATTATTTATCGCCATTGCATGGTCCCGGTGATTGGATACCCAGTCTGGTGAAACAGAATTTTGATGACATTAATATGCAGTATGCTACTGAAGCTACTGGTTTTGCACCTGTGGATGTGCCTGCCCTCTGGCAGATATTTTTACATGTGGGTGCGGATGCTACCATGTTGATTGTTGGCGGTATCATATTTGCGCTGTTCTGGATCGAAACTACAGGTATGAATGCAAAGAACACGGCCCAGAAGATACACAATTCAGGTATGCAAATACCAGGATTCAGGCGGAACATTGATAGTATTGAAAGGGTCATGAACCGTTATATTCCCAGGGTTACCATTATCGGAGGTGCATTCATCGGACTGTTGACATTGTTGGCCAGTCTCCTGGGTACGCTGGGGGGTGCAGGCGGAACGGGTCTGCTGCTGGCTGTGAGTATTGTGTACAGGTTGTACGAGGATCTGGCATCTGAACAGATGATGGAAATGCATCCGATGATGAGACAATTCCTTGGAGGGACTTCATAGTATGGTCAATCTGGTGTTACTTGGTGCCCCGGGTGCGGGTAAGGGCACCCAGGCTAAGATGCTGGCCGGGAAGTACGGTATCCTTCACATATCCACAGGCGATATATTGCGGGAAAATGTGAGCAATAATACAGAACTGGGTAAAAAAGCGAAGGGATACATGGACAAGGGCGAACTCGTCCCTGACAGTGTACTTATAGACATTATCAGGGACAGGCTATCAAGGCCTGATGTCGATAACGGATTCCTGCTGGACGGCTATCCAAGGACCATCCCCCAGGCAGAGGCACTGGATAATATCTTCGGCCAGTTGGTGAAGAGACTGGATGTGGTGATTGATATTGAGGTTCCGGATAAGGAACTGGTGGCCAGGCTGGCAGGCAGGCGGATGTGTAAGTGTGGTGCCAGCTACCACGTAACGTTCAATACTCCGAAAGAGGATGGGATATGCGATGTATGTGGCGGGGAATTGTACCAGCGTGACGATGATACCGAAAGCTCAGTAAAGACCAGGCTGGTCTCCTATTACAACCAGACACACCCGCTTATTGATTATTATATAGATAAAGGATTGTTGCGTACTGTTAGTGGTACCGGGGGTATTGAGGATATCTTCGGTGAGATCACAGTCGTTATTGATAAGATATTGGAGTAGTACATGCCAAAATCTGACTTTAAGCAGACACTGGAAAGGGCTGCACTTGCCCTTGGTTTCGGAATGATGTTCGGGATCATCTTGCTCGGTGAACGTTTCAGGATACAGGTGGGTGAGGTAGTACAGATATTACTGGGGCCGCTGCCCGATATCCTGCCTTTCCATATTATGCTGTTCGTAATGGCCGCTATTACCGGCCTGTATGCATCGCTGATCCAGAAATATACCATGGATTGGGAACTGATGCGCCGGGTGCAGGACCAGATGAAGAACTTCCAGAAGGATTTCAGGGAGGCGCAGCTTGCCGATAACCAGTCTAAAGTGAAGAAAATGGAAGCAGAACGCTCAGCCATGATGAATGACCAGATGCAAATGACCAAACAGCAGTTCAAACCCATGGCTTATATCAGCATTATCTCGCTGCCCCTGTTCATGTGGGCGTACCTTTACATCGGCGAGCACCCTGACCCAAACCTTATATTCCCGTTCTGGGGTGAAAAGTCGCTTACCGGGTTTGCGCTGGGTCCCATCCAGTACTGGATATACTGGTATTTCATTTGCAGTCTGCCAATCAGCCAGATTATCAGGAAGAGCCTGAATATCGGCGGCGTGTGAACATGATAATTACTCTCAGCGGTCCACCAGGGAGCGGAAAAAGTACGCTTTCGGTGAAGATCGTTGAACATTTTGATCTTGAACTTGTGTCACCAGGTAACGTTTTCAGGGCCATGGCAAAGGAAAAGGGAGTGGATCTTGAAAAATTCGGGCATATGGCCGAAGCTGACCCTGGCATTGATAGGGAGATCGACAGGCGACAGTTGGAACTTTCTAAGACAGGAGGTAATTTCGTGTTCGAGGGACGGCTATCTGGCTGGCTGATAGATGCTGACCTGAAGATAATGCTAAAGACCGATGTGGGGGTCAGGGCAAGGCGTATCGCAGGCAGGGAGGATATTTCACTTGAGCAGGCCATGCACGAGACCATGGTGCGCCAGGAGAGTGAAGCAAAGCGGTACAGGGAGTATTATGATATCGATATATCTGACCTGGCCCTGTATGACCTGGTGATCGAGTCCAGTGTCTGGGACCCTGAAGCTACGGCAAATGTCGCTATTACAGCTATTGAATCCATGAAGGAAAAGGGACTGAGGGGTTAGATGGAGCATAAACTGCCTGCTGATATCAAGCGGGAATTACAATGCAAAGTGGAGGATACCACTGACCCTGCTTATGGATTTATTCCTAACAAGCGTCCTATAAGGGAACATATAACTCACGGTGTGATCAATCTCGACAAACCGGCCGGACCCACCAGTCATGAGGTGGTGTCGTGGGTGAAGAAGATACTGGACCTTCCCAGGTCCGGACACGGTGGAACACTGGACCCTAAGGTTACTGGTCTTTTGCCTATTATGCTGGGCGATGCAACCAAGTCGGTTGGGGCGCTGATGACTGCAGGGAAGGAATATATATGTTTAATGAAATTACACTCCACTGTAAAAAAGACCGTAGTTAAGGAGATTGCACAGGAGTTCACGGGACCGATCTACCAGCGACCTCCGGTAAAGTCGGCTGTGAAACGTGAAGTAAGGATACGTAATATCTATTACCTGGATATCCCTGAGATCAATGGGACCAAGGTACTGATGCGCGTTGGCTGTGAGGCCGGTACTTATATCAGGAAGCTGTGTCATGATATGGGTGAAGCGCTTGGTTCGGGTGCGCATATGCAGGAGTTGCGCAGAACCCGCAGCGGGCCGTTCAGGGAGGATGAAAGCATGGTGACGTTGTTCGACCTGAAGGATGCCATGGTTATGTACCAGGAGTCAGATGATGAGAGTGAACTGCGCCGAGTGATTCGTCCAATGGAGGCGGGTCTTGTGCATCTGCCCAGGATTCTGATAAGGGACAGTGCTGTGGATGCCATCTGCCACGGTGCCAGCCTGGCCGCACCTGGTGTGGTGAAGGTGGATTCTGGTATGAACGTAGGTGATATGGTGCTGGTCATGAGCCTGAAAGGCGAAGCGGTTGCGCTGGCATGGAGCCTTATGGATACGGATGCCGTGCTTGAGGCAGAGACTGGTATGGTGGCCGACACTAAACGGGTGATGATGCCTGAGGGTACTTATCCCAAGGGCTGGATAACGAAGACGGAAAATAAAGGTAAAGCTGACTTAAAAACAGTTAGTCAAATGTAAGATTAGGCATCAAAGTGCCGAGGTAGTCTAGCGGTATGGCGCAAGCCTGGAAAGCTTGTGGGGCTTGGTTCCCCTCGGGAGTTCGAATCTCCCCCTCGGCGCTAATTTTTACGGGATTAAAATGGGATAAATATGGGTTTTGACCTTGATTGTATTTAATTCAAAAGAGTTTGAAAAGTTCTTACTCGTATAGAGAAATCTCAGTAAAGCTACAGTGAAAAATCATGTCCGATATCTGGATATTTTAGAATATCGATGGTATGGAAAGGTTTGACATCACAAATTATTAAATAAAAATCTTAAAAATACCATTTGAGTTGCCTGACGTTTAGTTCTATCTTTATAATCTACACATGCTTTATTTATGATTTCTTCTGAATTTTCCAAGGTCAATTGTCCATTCATTAAATTAAGAGAATCCATTGTACCTTTACATTTATCAGTTCTATTGAAAAATGGATTTCCTGGAGATGGGTGTGGAATCCATGTGACAATTTTTGTTATTTTATCTAATTTTGGTGATTCAAAATCCACCCATAAAACATTAGGGAATTCAGTGCCATAGATTTTTCTTAGCATTTTAAATTGTTTGTCACCCAATGCAATTAATAGCCCATTGCTATTTGATAAAAAAAACTTTTCTTTTAACAACTGATAATTTAGTTGAGGAAAGATTCTTTCATACAAATTTACGAATTTTTTCCCATTTTTTGAATTTGAATTATGTTTTTTTGTCCCGGGAGAGAATTCTGTACCGCAATGCATACACCATTGTGAAAACATAACATCTGAGTAAAGTGGATTTTCAAATAAACGACCTTCAGGATTAAGTTTAGTAGTTAATTCAGCATCACCGACATTTGACCATTCGTCATTCAAATCCAGTTGGGATTTCAATGCTTCTGTTAAATTTAGATACTTAAATACCACTCCAAGATTTCCAAGCATTTCATCTTTAAAACAAGATTTGATTAGGACTGACCTTACCTGTTGTTCTGTACTATTTACATTGATATTTTTCATAATGTATTCTAAAGCAGGAATAGAAGTAGCCTGACCCATAACAATAATCTTTGGTTCATTTTTGGGAATGTTCCCTGCTGGAGCGTACCATAAATGGATATTTTCGTTTTTCCCTAAAAGGATACCTTTTGATTTATTGGGGGCCTTTAGATAAATATCAGGATGATTGTCTATTAGTGGATTAATTTCCTCACACCATAATTTTGCATAATCCCTGTTCTCATATCCATTCTTAAAATATGATTTGATAAGTTCTACTAATTGCAGTTGCCCGATATTATTTTGCATCTTAAATGGCTTATATAGTTTCTAATTAAATAATAGTTGTCGTTTTTAATTCATTTTTTCAGTCCGAGTTGCAATGGCTGTTAATGTATATATCAAGTCGTTTCTCGAATATATCATCGCATAAAACAAACCATTTGCAATTAGTAGCCTTTTTAGTACATATCAACCTTAAATTGTTCAAAAACATTTGAAAAATATTTTCCCATAAATTTTTCAGGAGTATATCCTCTGATCCCACATTTTATTGCTAATTTTAAGAAATCTGCATCCCTGCTAACCAAAGAAGTTTCAGGAAGTGTTTGAACCATGCCAAGACTTATTGAATCAAAAGGATCAAAGGCATAACTACTCTGAAATTTATTCGCAGTCAGCATATCAACATAATCAGGGATTTCGATATTAGACTTGTTGCGAAATAACTCATATATCGCTATGCTACAACGGTTTTTAAGCATTTACCGCAAAACGGCAGGTAGATGCCTATTTAGGCTTATTACGCAACAGGTCTATTGATTTCGCCATATAAATTACTAATAAGTTTTTTTATATTTTCCTCGGGAAATTTCTTTTTTCTTCTCAAAACAAACCTGATTTCAAAAATATTAGTAATTGATGTATATGCTATAATCTCTTTATTCTCAATAAGTTTCATTATTTCATATGGGCATTTCCATAACTTAAAACCAGTATTTAAATCAACTTCTTTTGTTAGCCAGTTCAGTATAACATCAGTATCCAAAAAAACATTAGATTTTTCCATAGCAACTTTCTCTTAGCATTTTGATGTACTCTGTGCTTTGCATCTTTTTAGGAATCACAGTTTTAAAAGCCCCAAGCCATTGATTTGCACAATTTCTTTCTGTTTTTGAATCAATACCTTCAATAACTTTAACTAATCGTTCTAATGTTACTGGCATATTATTTCACACATCAACTTATGTATTTTACACTTTAATTACTTTGCGTGTAACTTGGCATTGTTAGATTAATATTCAATCCTTCTGAACTTACATTTTTAAACGTATAGGAAAGTATATAATCTCCTCCAAGCTTAGAAAATACGAACGAAGTGAGCATCTTCTTGAGTTTACGTTCTCAGTGGGGGTTTTAACTAAATCTTATGAGGGTTGTTTATCGATAGGCAGGCCAGATATTATACTGTGCGAAATATTATATGGCAGAAGATTCTACTTTTAAACCGGAGATGTCGATGTACACAAGCATAAAAGTAAAAGATAGCACTAAAAAGAAACTGGATGTCCTGCAATCTAAATTCACCATCTCTACAGGCAGGAAAATATCCTTTCAAAACTTGCTTGACAAGATATCTGATTATGCCCTGCTGCATGAAAAAGAGCTTCTAAAAAAACTGCCTGCGCTGAAGAATGATCCGGCATGGAGCGGGGCCATAGACTGGGGTGAAGAGACCGACGCTTCTAAGGTGGATGAATACCTGTATAATTGAGGGCCGGGGCAATGGCTGTATTTATTGATACCGGAGCCTTCATGGCTTACAGGAATTAAAAGTATGTCTACCACAGTGCGGCGGACGAACTTGTACGCCGTGCCCTGAATGGGGAGTTTGGTTCTATCCTCACTATAGATTATATCTATGACGAGGCCCTGACACTTGCAATGGTGCGCACGGGAAATAAGGCTGTGGCAGAGGATATTTCTGATGTGATGCGCTCACCGCGCATCGAGATGATAAACATTGATGGGATCATCCTGGAGCAGGCAAGGGAATTGTTTTTCAGGCTCTTTGATAAGGGGGATCAGTTTCACTGATGCAACTACTATGGCAGTAATGCAGCAGGAGAATATAGGGAAGATTATCACTTTCGACTCGCATTTTAAAGGGTTGTTCGAAGTGCTGGATAGGTGACCCCTCAATTTTACCGTAAAAGTGACTTCCAGGATTCACGGTTTTGTTAATGCAGAGAGATAACAAAACAACTCACTTTTCGCATATAGAGACTATACAACAATTGAGAATTTAATGCAAACTGGCAATTTTAATCCTGGAAAGCTTGTGGGGCTTGGTTCCCCTCGGGAGTTCGAATCTCCCCCTCGGCGCTTATTTCTTGACGTATAGGAAATTATCAACGCATTTCTACTAAACGGTATCTGTTTTTTGTAACTTTTTGCCACAG
>Ga0255431_1132_pt1 | contig 14341 bp, 7 predicted proteins | sample ANMaggSeSYBR02J5_FD_182633 | JGI IMG/M metagenome (GOLD analysis project Ga0255431, IMG submission 182633) | Sediment cell enrichment communities from methane seep in Santa Monica Basin, California, United Staets - ANME aggregate JGI... | ecosystem: Environmental > Aquatic > Marine > Cold seeps >... | reverse complement strand
CGACCCTTGCAGGTAGTTATGATACGGCAGGAATTGCGAGGGGTGTTGCAGTTTCAGAAGGCTATGCCTACGTTGCCGATTATTATGATGGTCTTGTTATTTTTGATATCAGCAACCCGGCCGCCCCAACCCTTGTAGATAGTTATAATACGCCAGGAAATGCGTATGATGTTGCAGTTTCAGGCAGCTTCGCCTATGTTGCCGATGATACTAACGGTCTTGTGATACTGCGCACGAACGCATCTGGCACAGACTTCATCCCACCTGTTCTGACTATCATATCCCCAACCAACGGCACAACTGTTTCCACAAGCACCATCAGCGTCACTGGCACAGCAACCGATGATTCAGGTATAAGAAGCCTGACCGTAAACGGCAGTCCAGTAACTGTAGAGTCAGATGGTTCATTCAGTACTACAATATCCCTCGTCAGCGGTGTGAACACTATAACAGTGATAGCAACCGATGCAGCAGGCAATAGCGCTACTGAAATAGTGACAGTTACATATTCTGCTGGTGATGCTTATCTTGTATTTGCCATAACCCCGAACAGTCGTCTTGCACAGGTTGGCACACCGGTAACAATATTCATGTCAGTGATTAATGCAGGCACCGGAAGTGCCACCGATGTGAGTATCTCGCAGGCATCCGGATTGCCTGCAACGATCAGCTATCAAGCCTGGGATGGTGTAACATTAACAGGCACGCCGAATACTCCTGTGGATATCGACTCAGGTGAAACAGTAAACTATGTGTTGGTGATCGATGCTACGGCAGAGTTTGTGAGTTCAGCAATGACATTTGATGTATCCGGTACCAATAGTGGGTCTGCTCCCATAAGTGGAGTGAACACACTGACAATGGCGGCAAGTACCACACCATATGCGGATGTTATCATGATGTCTACATCACTGGATGTGAGTGCGGCAGTTAATACGCCGACTGCTTTTGCATTGGCTACAACGAATGTTGGTAGTGCCAATGCAACGGATGTAAGTCTTGTTGTGGATATCCCGTCCTCGATAACAGGACTTGTGTACCAGGTGAACGAAACAAATCCGTATGGCAGCATTAAAGGACCCGCAGCCGGACTGACCATTCCGGTTGGCGGTCAGCCGACGTTTGCGGTGTTCCTGACTCCAACACAGGCGATAGATTATGATCCTGCAAACAACCGCATCATGTTGAAGTTAGTGGACGGTAGCGGGAAAGTAGTGGGGGCGCAGTCTGTGGCAGTGTCGACTGCGTAAGTTGGGATTTCGGGAGCTTTTAGTTGCTCCCGGTTTCATTTTTCAAGTTTCTCGACGTATAGGAAAGTATAAACGCATTTGTTTATCTTGCTACTGAAATTACATATATGATGAGATAAACATCACACTTATATTTTGCCCCGAAAGGGGCTTTCTCGATCCCGGATATTTTTTTTATCCACAATTGCCTTCCAGGCAACCATGGGAATCCATTGCCCATCATAGAAATCTTTAACTCAGATAATAAGTACTATTTACTCCAGTTAATCATTGTTATCCATCTTATCCGGAGAATCGGGAATGATACGGGAAATCACCAATAAATATGAACCAAATACCCTGGAAAAGGATATCCACAAATTTTGGGATTCCATCAATGCCTATCCCAGGTCCAGACAGCTCAGAGCTGGCAGTACAGACTTCTATTTTGTAGACGGACCGCCATATACCACCGGGCACATTCACCTCGGCACTGCATGGAACAAGATCATAAAAGATTCAATCCTGCGGTACAAATCCATGAATAATTTCTATGTTCGTGACAGGGCAGGTTGGGACATGCATGGCCTTCCTATCGAAGTAAAAGTGGAGGAAATGCTTGGTTTCAAGTCCAAGAAAGATATTGAGGAGTACGGTGTAGACCAATTTATAACCAAATGCAAGGAGTTCGCTATCCGGCATAAAGATGAGATGACCCAGCAGTTCAAGGACCTGGGAGTGTGGCTGGATTGGGAAGACCCCTACATGACCCTGAAGGATGAATACATTGAAGCGGCCTGGTGGACCCTGAAACAGGGACATGATAAGGGACTGCTGGAAAGGGGCAAACGGGTGGTCAACTGGTGTCCCAGGTGCGAGACTGCCATTGCAGACAGTGAAGTAGAATACTGGGATAAAGAGGACCCATCCGTATACATCAAGTTTAAAGTGAAGGGTGAGGAGAATACATATATTGTCATCTGGACCACTACACCATGGACTATTCCTGCAAATATTGCAGTAGCTGTTCACCCTGGTTTTGAATACAGCAAGATCAGGGCATGGAAGGATAACAAAGATGGCAGCGAAGTACTCTATGTAGCAACAAGCCTGGTCGAGCATGTACTGAAACAGGGACGTTATACAGGTTTTGAGATACTGGACCGGATGCTCGGGGAAGACCTGCCAGAACTTTCATATGATAACCCGTTATCTGACAAGGTCCCGGCCCAGGCCGGATTTGATCATAATGTTTACATGGCGGATTTCGTCACAGCAGAGAATACCGGGATCGTCCATATAGCACCCGGCCACGGCATGGATGATTTTATGCTGGGTGTGGAGCATGAGCTGCCTATTTTCTGTCCGGTGGGTCCCGACGGCAGGTACACATCCGATGCAGGGGAATATGAAGGAAAATATGTCAAGGAAGTCGACGAGCTTATCCTTAGTGATCTGGAAGAAAGGGGGAACCTGCTCCAAAAAGGCATGGTCAGCCACAGGTATGGTCACTGCTGGCGGTGCAAGACCCCCATTATTTATCTCGCCACAAAGCAATGGTTCCTTAAGGTCTCTAATATCAAGGATGAGATGTTAAGCGAGATCGAAAAAGTAGCATGGTATCCGGACTGGGCCGGTTCTGCCAGGTTTGCTGACTGGGTATCGGGCGCTCGTGACTGGTGCATCAGCCGGCAGCGATACTGGGGAATACCCCTGCCCATATGGATTTGTGATGAGTGCACCGCAGTAGAAGTTATTGGCACAATGAAAGAACTGCAGGAACGCTCAAACCTGGAAGGTGACATGGACCTTCACAGGCCCAGCGTGGATAATATCACTATTACCTGCAAATGCAAAGGGAACATGAAGAGGGTACCTGATGTCTTTGATGTCTGGTTCGATTCTGCTGTGGCCTCCTGGGCCACATTGAACTACCCGCGGGAGCATGAAGATTTTGACAAACTCTGGCCTGCTGATTTTATTACTGAAGGGCACGACCAGACACGGGGTTGGTTCTACTCGCAGATGGGTGCCAGTATGATAGCTTTTGGCAGGGCACCGTACAAGAGTGTGCTGATGCACGGGTTCACGCTGGACGATGCAGGCAAGAAGATGAGCAAGAGTCAGGGCAACGTAGTGTCACCCGGGGAAGTAATGGATAAATTCGGTGCCGATACCCTCCGGTTCTATGTACTATCATCAAATGCGCCCTGGGAGGACCTTAAATTCAACTGGGATGAGATCAGCACAATCAACAGGATGGTCAATATCTTCTGGAACGTGTATCGGTTCCCACTGCCCTATATGGTACTGGACAACTTCGACCCATCGGTTGTAACCTATGATTCGGTAAAGCCTCATCTAAGACCCGAAGACCGCTGGATACTGAGCCGGTTGAATTCACTCATACTCAAAGTCAACGAAGCAATGAACCAGTACAACCTTCACAGGGCCACCCGGCCCATATCTGATTTTATACTGGAGGACCTGTCCAGGTGGTATGTCCAGTTGATCAGGCCCAGGACATGGACTGAAGGAGATGACACTGACAAGCTGGCCGCCTACCGGGTGATGTACGAAGTACTTGTTACGATTGCCAAGGTCATGGCTCCGTTTATGCCCCACCTGGCAGAATCTATCTACCAGAACCTGGTGCACAACCTTGACCCTGGCAGCCCGGAGTCAATACATATGTGTGAATGGCCGGTAGTGGAGGATGCCCTGGTGGATACAGGACTTGAGAAGCAGATGGATACTATCCGAAATATTGTAGAGGCAGCATCCAATGCCAGACAAAAGGTTAAACGAAAACTCAGGTGGCCGGTGCGAAAGATTGTGCTGTCCCCAGAAAATGAGCAGGTAGCACAGGCTGTGGAAACCCTGATGTCTGTATTGCTTGAGCAAACCAACAGCAAGGAAATAATGATCCTTGGTAGCAATGAGACCTGGGACGAGCTGGGACTGGAAGCTGTGCCACAGCCAAAGGCTATTGGCCCGGCATTCAAAGGCGATGCGGGTAAGGTCATTGCAGCCATTGGTTCAGCCGATGTCATATCAATGGGGGATGCACTCATGGATACTGGAGAGTATGAGCTGGGAATAGCAGGGGAAACTGTTACTATAACATCCGGGATGGTCCGGTTCAATGAGACCATACCTGAACATATTGCATCTGCCGAGTTCTCCGGTGGTCTTGTGTACGTGGATGCCATGCTGACAAGGGAGACCGAATCAGAAGGATTTACCCGTGAAGTTATCAGGCGGCTGCAGGATATGCGAAAGGAACTGGACCTGGATGTAGAAGAAAGGATCAAAGCTATCGTGCTGATCAAAGATGAGCGGATACTGGACCTTGTCCTGGACTGGGAGTCGCATATTGCCGATGAGGTCAGGACAAAACTGCTTGTAATCAGCATTGATGTTGAGCCCGAAGGTGACCTGGTTAAGGAATGGGATGTTGAAGGTACAGGCATGAAGATGAGCATCTCAAAGGTATCATGAGATTTGAAGATTGGGAGCCGCTATATCTGGAAATAATCAGGGATATGGGTTATGACCGTGCCCGGGATGAAGAATCTGCCAGGGTATTGTCCGGGATTATTTCAGGCATGCCATCTTCTAAGATAGCATCCATCAGGAGGCTTAAAGAACTGGTAAGGGACCAGGATGTGCTTGTATGTGGTAATGCACCTATTTTGGAAGGTGAACTGGAAGAGGTTCAACCTGAAGATTATTGTGTAATTGCTGCCGATGGTGCCGCTGCCGTGCTTATGGATATGGGTGTCGTGCCCCACATAATTGTGACTGACCTGGACGGGGATGTGGAAGCCCAGATCAAGGCCAGCTGGATGGGAGCAGTAATGGTGGTCCATGGTCACGGGGATAATATACCGATTATAGGGTCAATAGTCCCCAAACTTTACAATGTGGTGGGGTCCACCCAGGCCGTACCCCTGGCTAATGTTTATAACTTTGGCGGGTTTACTGACGGGGACCGGTGTGTCTTTTTGGCACGGGAAATGGAGGCATCTGCCATAGTACTTATCGGGTTTGATTTTTCCGACCCTCATGTAAACGCCACCAAAAGGAAAAAGCTGGAGTGGGCACGTAAACTAATTGATGTCGTCCTGGAGGGGAATGCAGGAGCAGCAGTAGATAGGGGCTTTAAATCACAACCGATTTAAGCATACAGGCCGACTGAAATACCATGCTTAACGATGGTCCGGATATACGTGTGGTACTGGTAGAACCACTTTATGGGGGCAATGTGGGTTCTACGGCCCGTGTTATGAAGAATTTCGGTTTTTCAGACCTGGCATTGGTCAATCCATGTGAAATGGGAGGTGAAGCCAGGGCTTTTGCAATGCATGCCAGGGAAATAATGGAGAATGCTTCGGTATATTCAACCATCCGGGATGCAGTGGAAGGTTCCAACCTGGTGATAGCTGCCACGGGGAACCCTGGTGTGAGGGTTGAAAAACATATAAGGATGCCACCTTATTCCCCGAAGTCTGTCAAGCAGTTACTTACAGGAAAAAGTGCTTTAATATCCATCCTGTTCGGACGTGAAGATAAGGGTTTGAGCAATGATGAACTGAAGCTTTGCGATATAATAATGAGTATTTCTACCAGTCCCGATTATTCCAGTATGAACCTGTCCCACGCAGTGGCCGTAGTACTTTATGAGTTAAGCGATCTGGAGGCAGGCAGCATCAAACTTGCCCAATATCCGGACCTGGACCTTATGTATGGTCATATTGCTGAACTCCTGGGAGAAATTGATTATCCTGTACACAAGAAGGATAAGACTATTTTAATGATACACAGGATCCTGGGCCGTGCAATGTTAACATCCAGGGAGGTACAGACTATACGGGGCCTTATCAGGCGGATTCAATATCGATTAAAGGATCTGGAATGATTGAACGATCGATAGTACTTGCGTATTTATAAAAATATTATTATAATAATCGATAAGTATCAATATTATTACTTGCACGTAAAGCTATGAGTGGATGTTTGAAGGGGTGTGAGGATAGAAGTGGGGGCGAAATAGTGTGAAAATTCTTGATTATTTAGTTATTTGAATACTAGTGTCAAGTCAACATCAAAGTGTCTGATTATAAGGTGTATTGATAACGTATTTGGATACATTATATGGTTGACTTGACACTAGGGATGTGTTGGATATGCAAGTTCGGCAGGGTGTGGAATAAACTATTATAGTTTAAAATTCAATTAGGTTTTATTATGAAAAACATCCAGTCCTTTATTGAAGGTAAGGTCAATATGGTAGGATACCGAAATATAGTAGAGGGTTATGCAATTAATAAAGATTTAAGTGGATTTGTTTATAATAAAAATGAAAACACTGTAATGTTAATGGCTGGTGGGGCAGATTCTGCTATATCTGCTTTTATTCAGGATTTGGAAGCAATAAACAGCAATAAAACTAAAATAAGAATTATTGAAATCAATAAAAATGTTGTATTACCGTATCCTTTTGGCAGGGTCATTGGTGATGAAATACAGGAAATGGCTGAAAGATTCGATAAAGGTATTGGGATATTGGGTGAAATGAATGTCAAGTTAGATATATTAAACAAGCTTGACAACAAGCTAGATAAGCTTGACAAACTTGACAAAATTGACAACAAGCTTGACAAACTTGACAAAATTGACAACAAGCTTGACAAACTTGACAAAATTGACAACAAACTTGACAAAATTGACAACAAGCTAGATAAGCTTGACAAACTTGACAAAATTGACATCAAGCTAGATAAGCTTGACAAACTTGATACAATGAATAATTCAATTAATAGACTTGGGGATAAATTCGATACAATGAATAATTCAATTAATGATAATCTTAATACCCTACCCGAAAGAATAGCTGAAGCAATTAAAAGATAAATTTACTTTATTTCAGTGTGCTGTAGTAGTAATACATTTACACGGGCTTGACAGAATTATCAGATTTGCATTCTCAGTGCTTTAGTTCTGTATTTTCCAGTAGGCACTGTGAATGCTATTGACATTCCATTGTCTGCTTTAATAATTAAGCTGGTGTAAGTTGATTATTGATTCCAGGCGTATAATGTAAAATTTGTAGATTTATCATTTGATAACTGCAAATCAGTTCGTAGTTAAGACAAAACTTAACTGACTTCTAATCACATGTTAAATCGAAAATGTATAATTTTTCAGTTCAACTAATAATAAAAGGAGTATGGAAAATGAACAGCCAAACAAAATGGATCAGCATATTTCTGTTTTTAGGACTAATAATCGGACCATCCTCGGCAGGGTTCTGGGATTCAGAGACTCCCAAAGTACAGCAAAAGTATGTAATCACTGTGTCCGGACATGGCACAGTATATACCTATCCTGATGAGGTTCTGGAATGATTGACCGATAACAACTACGTATTTATAAAAATATTTTTCTAAAAATCGACAAGTATAAATATTATTGCCTGCTTATACTACACTAACCTTTATTAGTGCAAGAGTATTAAATAATTGAATAGGAGGAGATGAATGCCGGAAAAGGATGGTATTACTGTTCTTATTGAGAACAGGTGGATAGTTATTGCAGGTATAGTCCTGTTATTGATACTGGCCACCTTCGGGTATATCATCCTCCCGCTACTGGATGGTATTATCCTGGGATTGGTGTTTGCTTATATAGCCAGGCCTATAAGGAGAGAGCTGATAAAAAGGGGCGTAGGTAAGCGGATATCCTCACTGATTGCTACTGCTGCCATAATCACACCTTTAATGGGGATTCTGGGGCTGGGTATGATCGAGATAGTCAACCTGTTGATCATGATGGCCAAAAACCAACAGCAGTTAGTCAATTCGACAATTACTTTCATAAATGAACTGGATATCCCGGAGCCTATATACCAGCTGGTACAGGATGCAGTGTTAAACCTGTCTTCTTCTTTACTGCCCATGTTGGGACAGATCCCCTTTTCGATGGGCCTGAAGATTGCCCTGTTCTTGCTCAATGTTATCATTTCGGTATTTGTATGCTTTTTCCTGCTAATGGACGGCTCCAGGTTCGTGACCGCCTTAATGCATATGGTCCCTGGGGATAAGCTCTTAATTGCTGAATCATTCAAGGAGCACCTTGATCATATCCTGGCAGGCATCTTCCTTGGTAACATCTATGCTGCCATGATCACCAGCATTCTTTCAGTCGTGGTATTCTATTATTTCAAGGTGCCACATATCCCTGCAATGTCTGCACTAATACTGATCGCGGGCTTAATACCCATTTTTGCAGGATGGATGGTGCTGCTGCCTATTGCGATATTCAGGTATATGGAGTTCGGGGTCGAGAGTGCGGCTGTGTTTATATTAGTATCGGCCCTTATCCTGTATGCACCTACTGAATTGATATTCAAACCCTATATTGTGGGCAGGGCATCACATATACATCCGCTGCTGGTCATGCTGGCGTTCATCGGCGGCGGTCTTGTGGGTGGTATAGGCGGGTTCTTTATGGCACCTATTTTCCTTGGTACGCTGATTGCGGCATATAGGGCATATATGGATGTTGGCAGGAAAAATGATGAGATATTTATGGAATTAGATGATTAGAAGGTTAGGAAAAGTTTAAAAGAATTAAGTGAGGTTATGATATTATGAACGGGATAAGGAAAGTTAAACAATTGGATATTTTAAAAGAGGGTGATGAATTTTGAAGAATTACATAATTAAAGGAATTGTTACGTTATTAGCAATCGGCATTTGTGTTAGTATATCTCTTGCTGCACCTGCAGCGCCTACCGGAGTCAAAGTAGATGATAAGCCAGGTGATGATGGGGGAAGTATATTGATAAATTGGACGTTATCAGCGGATGATGCTAACGTTACAAAATATGAAATTTTTAGAGATGAAGATGACACAGTACCATTTGACTCGCCAATAGGAAGTGTCTTAAAAGGAAACATTTCGTATACTGATGAAACTACTACTGATGGGGTAAATTACTGGTATATAGTGAATGCCACTGATGGTACAACCTCTTCAAGTTCAGATATAAAGGGACCTGTTTATTCTGTGGATAATAAGCCACCAGATATATCTGATGTAAAACATGAAAATGTAACTAATTCTACTGTAGAAATTACCTGGAAAACTCATGAGAACTCTACATCTATAGTAGAATATGGTATAGATGCAATCAGCGAGGATAATGAATCTAATACTTCTTCATTTGTTAAATCACACGAGATAAACCTTAAAGATTTGAATTCTTCGACAACATATAAGTATGTAGTTAAAAGTATTGATGAGGCTGGTAATCCCAGTACAAGTGACGAAAAGAGTTTTACCACAGCAGACAAGGATACTGCAAAACCTGAAGTTGAACGTAAAGACCCTATAAATAATGCTACTGATGTCAATATTGGGGCTAATATCAAAGCAACGTTTAGCGAAGAAATGAAAGAATCAACACTGAATACTGATTCATTTCTTCTACACATTTTATCAAATTCAAGTCAAATTTCAGGTGGTGTAACTTATGATAGTTCTACAAATACTGCGACCTTTGACCCTGGGGAAAATCTGAATTACAATACGACATATACGGCAACGTTGACTACTGATGTAGAAGATTTGGCTGGAAATAATTTGAACGAAACGACCTGGAATTTTACTACAGAAGTGGACGGAACGCCTAATAATCCACTTAAAGCAGAAAACAACAGTGTTGATCCTACAAGTGGGGTTACACCGGTTACATTTTATTTTTATGTAACCTTTACGGGTGATAATAGCGATTCACTTGAGTCAGTGGAACTGTTTATTGATAATAAGTCCTATCATGATATGAAGCTAGTTAGTTCATCGGATGGTAAGCACTATGAATACAATGATACATTCAGCGAAGTAGGCACATATGAATATTATTTTAAGGCTTCTGACGGTACTGAAAGTGGTAAAGATAATTTCACAGTACATCCTGCCACCTACTATTCAGGCAACCGCATCTGGGAAGACGACGGTAGCATGTCTGATAACTACACCTGGAACCCCCAGAGTTTCAGCGGCTTCTACTATGATCTTGACACTGATGAAGGCAACGAGACCCTGAACATTGAGAACATTGACGATTCGCTTAAAAAGGGAGAGATCGAATACAAAACAGAACCCATATCTGTTGAATTTGAAAATAGCCGCTGGGGCACGTATGATGTTATAGGTTTCATGGCAGATCGCTACTTTGCAGGCTACACCAAAAATAGTACCTTCACTTCAGACGGCGACAGCCTTCTGGATGAGGATAAGCTCAGCAAGGTGCTGACAGACAATGATAAAAAAGTCAGGTTAAATTCAGGCTCAGTACTTGAACTGGAAGATGGCTATGAATTCAAGATAACTCAGTTCAGCATCAGTGGAGATGAGATAATTGTTGGACTGTTCAAAGACGGGGATGAAGTGTTTGAAGAAGTAGTAGAAGAAGATGATACCTTTATTTATGAAAAAGACCTGGGCAAAGCTGAGGATATGCCCATAATTGCCATCTATATTGATAATGTGTTCATAGGAACAGAGAGCAGCTCTGTGAACATTGAGGGCATCTTCCAGATATCTGATGAATATATCGATGTTGACAAGGGAGATGAGTTCGGCCTGATGGAAATCAAGAGCGTGTCTTCATCCGGTATTACCATGAAAAATGAGGATTCCGTGAGTTTGGGTGAGGGAGATGATTTCAACCTCATGGGTAAGATCAATATCATAGTGGCCGACAACAGCACACTGCGGTTCGCACCCTATGTGGATCTGACCGAGCCTGGTACCTATGAGCTCAGGGGCACAGTTACAGAAAAAGACGAATTTGACTGGACGCCCTTCAACTTCGAGGCACTCATGTACGACATCGATACCGGTGAAGGGGATGAGACCCTGCACTTAGAACGCCATGGCAGTACTGTGGATGAAGGTGACCTGACTTACACAATCAATCCCATCACTAAGAATTTCGAGCACAGTGATGGCGGATGGAACAGCTTCCAGTCCATCGGGTTTATGGGCGAAAAATACTTTGCTGGCTACCTGAAAGCATCATCATTCGTCTCCGATGACAGAAGTTTGATAAAGGAAGGTAAATTATCCAAAATACTCATGGATGAAGATAAGAAACACACCCTGAACATCGGTAACTCTCTGACCTTAGGGGATGGGTACAGTGTTTGCATCGATCAGATCAGCCTGGATGGCGACGACCTGATGCTTTCAATCTTAAAGGATGGAGATGAATTATCCACGGAAATTGTCAGTGAAGGAGATAATCTTAAATATGAGATCGAGGTTGATAAAACTGATATTCCAATTATTGTCATCCATATTGACAAAGTGTTCGCTGGGATAGAGAGAAGTTCCGTTCACATTGACGGCATTTTCCAGATATCCGACAGTTTTACCTCTGTAGAAAAGGGTGATACATACGGCATTATGGAAGTCACAAAAGCCGACTCTTCAGCTATTGAACTGAAGAATAAGGACGATAGTTTCAGCCTGGATGAGGATGACATTATCGATATAATGGGTGACATTAAGATCAAGGTAGCCGACGATAGCAAAGCTGTCAGGTTCTATCCATACCAGGAAATCGTAGTAGAAGAACCCCTGTTTCTTACTTTGAATATCCCAAACAGCACCCATGAAAATGAAGAGTTCACCATATCGGTCACTTCTGAGAGTGATAAAGTGGGAAATGTATCTATCGCTTTTAATGATTCCGGGATCGGTTCTACCGATTCCAATGGTGAGCTAACCTATACACCCACTGAAACAGGTAAGTTCAAAGTCACTGCCTCCAAATCCGGCTATAGGAGCGACAGCAAGGACATAGAAGTCCTGTACCAGCCAAAGGCGCTGGAAATAAATGCGCCATCGATGGTGGACAAAGGCAAGAGCATTGTCATATCAGTAACTTATGGAGGTGAAAGCGTCAGTGGTGTAGCAGTTATGTTTGGCAGCACTGACCTTGGGACAACTCCTGCAAGTGGAGATATCAACCATACACCCGACCAGATAGGTACCCATACGATCACTGCCTCTAAATCCGGGTACCAGGACGCTTCAAAGGATATTGATATCGCAGATCCGAATGCAAGACTTGAATATTCGAACCTGACCATTGAGCCCAAAAGTGTGCAGCCGGGAGAGAAAGTTAACATCACGGTAATAGCATCCAATTTCGGCATGTTCCGTGATACAGATACAATGACCCTGAAGGTAAATGGTGAAGGGGAAATGACAAAAGACCTGGACCTTGGTCCCGGCGAGAGCACGACGATCAAATATTCATTGAACAAGTCCAAGTCCGGCACATACCTGGTTGAGGTTGATGGGCAAAGTGATACTTTCAAGGTTACAAGTAGTCTGTTCAATCCCACAACCATAGCAGTACTGGCAATACTTGCCATACTTTTCGCTGTGGCTATAATCTATAGCTTTGTCAGGGGCATACTGTCATTTGGCATTCTAAAAGGCAAGGCTCAGGGTTTTGAAGAGTCGTTAAGGCGCCTGAAAGAGAAATAATCGAAAATTAAATGGAATATTGAAAAGGAGGGACGTTTCATTCTTCCTTTTCTTCCATACCCATAACATCAAACAGCATCTTGACAACTGCTTCTTCTGCCAGTTTCATTAAGGTCTGTTTATCCTTTGTACCGCTGAACACACCCAGGGGTATCTGTGCTCCTGCAGAAGTAGAGTGTCCGCCTCCATGCTCTTCACCAAAGGCTTCCCGCATAATCTCACCGATATTAACCCTGACATCTTTACTCCTTCCCGAGACATGGATGGAATCCTCAGTGAGACCGAAAATAATTGTTGTTGTAACGCCTTCAAGGTTCAGTAAGTAATCTGCTGCCTGGGGCAGGGCATCGCGGTCCCTGATCAGTCCCACATTGGAAATAAGGTAACTGCCTGTAACCTGCCTGTTCCGGATGGCATAGCCTATAATGTCAAAGGTCTCTGTTGACATGGACGGGGTCTCGATCTGGCTTAATATGTCATGATCCACAAGGGGGTACAGGAATGCTGCGGCTTCAAGATCAGATCGGGTGGCATTCTTCTTGAATTCATGAGTATCCACCCTGATACCATAAAGAAGGGCTGTTGCCAGTTCACTACTGAAATTGATCTGGAGTTCCTTCAAATACATGGCCATTATCGTTGCGCTGGCACCTATATCGGGTTGGATATCTATAAAATCAGCTTTCACTTCAGATATGTTAACCGGATGGTGGTCGATCACTATGTTGATCCTGGTATCGGACGGTACCAGATTGTTTATGCCTGGTATGGCGCATTCAAAAAGGGCAATATTGGAGAACTCAGAAAGGTCGTATTTTTCCATCCGTTCGATGTCTATATCCAGTAGGTTAACAAAGGCTTTGTTTTCCTGGTGTCCGATTTTACCGTGATAGAGTATCTCGGATTCAACGCCCACAGTTTTTGCAATCTCACTTAATGCCATGGCACCTGACATAGCGTCAGGGTCTGGGTTGTTATGCATTACAATGGCAAGTTTCTTACCATGCATTTTTTCAATACATCTCTTGAGTTCGCGTGCCTTCTTCAGGCTGGCTGCTCTTTTTGCCGACCGGACTATAACATTGGCAGCAGCACGTGTAGGCAGTATGGCCGAATCCACACCGGCTGCCTCGAGTTTATCTTTGTTATTCTGGTCAATGGCCCTTGAAACCGTGTAAACATCCGGTTTTAATTTATTGATATTGGTAAGGGCTTTCAGGTTTGCCTTGCCGTTCGAACTTAAAATAAAAGCTACTTCAAGGTTGGTTATATCAAGTGCATTTATGGTTTCGAAGTCACTGATATCGCCAATTTCCACATCATATCCCTGTTCTTTCAGGGTTTCGGCTTTACTGGCATCCTTTTCAATAAATATCAGGCTTATATCCTGATCGTCCAGTTCCTTTGCTACTGCAATCCCCATTCCACCACTGCCAAGGATTGCATAGAGGGGTTTTGTTTTTAATTTTTTAATGGTTTCCTCTTTGTGGGAGGTGTCCGGGGTAGATTCGTCTTCGATAAAAAGACCTCCAATAATCTTAGGT
>Ga0255431_1131_pt1 | contig 14347 bp, 9 predicted proteins | sample ANMaggSeSYBR02J5_FD_182633 | JGI IMG/M metagenome (GOLD analysis project Ga0255431, IMG submission 182633) | Sediment cell enrichment communities from methane seep in Santa Monica Basin, California, United Staets - ANME aggregate JGI... | ecosystem: Environmental > Aquatic > Marine > Cold seeps >... | reverse complement strand
ACGTATTGAAAGTGGTAAACTTCGTCCAAAACATGTGTTAAGAGATGTTGACGAAGGCGATGGATATGTTGATGAAGTATTACAAACCGAGAAGTTTTTAAGCACCATTTGTTCGATTGAAAAGATTGACAAAGAAAATCAAGCATACAGGGAACAACTATTTTCATCACAATTAGATTTGTCTGAACAGAGTAGCATTAGAAATTATATAACTCGCAGGAATAATAAGATATTCGACCTGTTAAAAAAATGGCGTCTCGAAGGGAAAATAATAGATAAAATTGAGAATATTATAAGAGGCCGGATAAAATGGTTTGATTCCATGGATAAAAAAATTTCTATGTATGCAGATATATTTAATGTGTCAGCCGATGAACTTTGCGACAATTTAACAACAGAGACGAAATTTGTTCAATGGATTGAGGATAGTTGTGATTTGACTGTGGATGAGAGAACGTTATTATTATATACGGAACTTAAAAATATCCATGAAGAGATAAAAGAAAGAGAATATGTCATAAAGACTAATTGCCGGGCTTTAAAAAAAATCATGTTAGGTGTTGATGAAGGACGCGCAAAAGCGAAAGCAGCCAAGAGTGAGTTGACCAGGGCGAATTTACGGCTGGTTGTCAGCATTGCAAAAAAATATACCAATAGAGGTCTTCAGTTTCTTGACCTGATTCAGGAAGGCAATATTGGCCTTATGAAGGCGGTGGATAAATTTGAGTATCGCCGTGGTTATAAATTCAGCACATACGCAACATGGTGGATACGGCAGGCCATAACAAGGGCAATTGCCGATCAGGCAAGAACTATTCGAATTCCGGTACATATGATAGAAACTATTAATAAGCTGATCCGTACATCAAGATATCTGGTGCAGGAGTTTGGGCGTGAGCCTAAGCCTGAGGAGATAGCAGATAAGATGGAAATACCTATTGATAAGGTTCGCAAGGTATTAAAAATTGCACGAGAACCTATTTCATTAGAGACACCTATCGGTGAAGAAGAGGACAGCCATCTTGGTGATTTTATTGAAGACAAAAAGTTTATGCTTCCTTCAGATGCCGCTGTAAGCCTGAATCTTGCTGAGCAAACAAGAAAGGTTCTTGCAACATTGACTCCGAGGGAAGAAAAGGTTTTACGCATGCGATTCGGAATCGGTGAAAAAGCAGATCATACTCTTGAGGAGGTCGGGCAGGATTTTGCGGTAACACGAGAAAGAATCAGGCAAATAGAGGCAAAAGCTTTGAGAAAACTAAGACATCCAACCAGAAGTCGTAAATTGAAAAGTTTTATCGAACCTAATGCTTGACAGCAATTCTAATTTTAGCATAATTGTTGGGTTTCGTACCTCAACCCAACCTACAAAATACCAAAATTAGAATTGCTTAATGCTTGACAAAAAGTTTCTATAAAGTTAATAAATCAAATTTGCGGGCCCATAGCTCAGCTGGCAGAGCCACCGGCTCATAACCGGTCGGTCCCTGGTTCGAATCCAGGTGGGCCCATTTTTTATGATTGAACAATGATTGCAAAAACATCTGATATCATTAAGGCGATGGAAAACTTTGCACCATTCCATCTTGCTGAAGAATGGGATAATGTCGGATTACAGGTTGGACAAAATAACTGGCCGGTAAAAAAAGTGTGGATTGCTTTGGATCCTGCTCCCGATGTTGTTGAGGCTGCCTGCAACAATGATATTAATTTAATTATTACACATCATCCTCTGATATTTCAACCTTTGAAATCCATTGATTTCAGCACTCCTGTTGGCCGTGTAATTAATATGGCCGTTAGACACCGCACCGGTATATTTTCAGCACATACCAACCTTGACAGCGCAAAAGATGGTATAAATGATGTTATTGCAACACGTATCGGTCTAAAAAATCTGAAAGTTCTGGGAAAGGTCAGGGGCGCAGAAAATTATAAGCTTGTATTGTACGTGCCTGTTGAGTATGAGCAACAAGTTTTAGATTCTTTTTTTGAAATTATGAACATGGCCGGGGAAATTGAAAATTATTCATGCTGTTTTTTCAGGACGAGAGGAAAAGGTACTTTCAAGCCTGGCTCCCAAGCAAATCCATTTATAGGCAAATTAGGTGAGATTACTCAAACAGATGAGATAAGAATAGAAACCATTGTACAAAAAAGTAATCTCAAAAGCGTTATCCGGCATGTGAGAAAGTCTCACCCTTATGAGGTGCCGGCATATGATGTTTATCCGCTTATAACTCAAGAGAATGCTCAGGGCATTGGTCGTATTGGAGAACTTGATGAGAAAAAAGAGCTTGCTGATTTCGCATTGGAAATTAAAAAAATACTTAAATTGAAATCAATAAAAATCGTCGGAAAACCGAATTTGTCTGTTAAGACTGCATCTGTGTGCACCGGCAGCGGGTCAAGCCTGATGAATAACTTTTTTTCATCGGGATCTCAAGTTTATATAAGCGGAGATTTGCGTTATCATGATGCAAGGGCTGTCGAGGCCGCAAATCTTGGCCTGATTGATATAGGACATTTTGCATCTGAGCATTTAATAGTTGAAGTGCTAGCGGAACGTCTTCAAAAAGTTCTTGTTGAAAGTGAATTTGATGTAAAAGTTGAGGCATGTAAACTGGAAAAAGATCCGTTTGTTGTTTTATAATGGTTCACGGTTCACGGTTGTCGGTTCACAGTTCACGGTTGTTGGTTGTGTTTACAGCTTACACTTTTTTCAATGAACTTATCAGCAATTCTAATTTTGAAAAAAATGTTATCATTAGAATCGCTGATGAACTATACAACGTCTGAAGTATTTTAACCGTGCACTGTTAACCGTTAAACGATTGCCGAGTTTGGGATATGAAAGAACAGATAGATAATCTGGTAAAACTTCAAAGAATTGAGACAGAAAGCAACGGAATTAAATTGATTTTAAGTAACGTTACTCAAAGGCTGGATAGTCTTTCTTCAAGTTTTAGTGAGTTTGAGCAGACTACGAAAGATGAAGAATTAAAACTTGATGAGCTGAAAAAGAGTTATCGTTTATATAAATCTGATATAGAAATGAATATTTCCAGGTTAAAGAAAAGTCAGGAGAGACTCGGAACTATTAAAACAAACAAGGAATACCATTCATTACTAAAAGCAATTGAAGATATTAAAGCAATAAATTCTCAAATTGAAGATAAACAGTTCGAATGCCTTGAACAAATGGAGAATGTCGAGAGAGTTCTATCTGATAGAAACAATGAATATAAAGAGCTTTCCGAGCAGGTTAATAAAGAAAAACAGACAATAGCTTATGAAACAAAAGAGAATAATAAAAGGCTTGCTGAACTTGATACTGAATTGAAGAGATTTTCAGGTGAAATTGAGCCTGAGTTGTTAAACATATATCTTACAGTAAGAGATAAGGCTGGAGGAATTGCAGTTGCACCTGTAATGGATTCCGTATGCTATGTATGTAATATGAATATTCCGCCACAGATGTATAATGATCTTCAGCGCTGTGACAGCTTGAAGTTTTGTCCTAATTGTCAGAGAATAATTTACTGGAAAAATACTGATTAGGGGTCAGGGGTCAGGAAAAATTCCCGATCCCTGCCCCCCTGATCTCTTACGGTCGGAGCAGTCCAGGCGATCGCTGGATCATTAGGAACGTGGACGAAATAACTTCCCCAAGTAGGCGCACAGATTTGGGTCGAATTTGTTTGATCTCAGATCACAAAAGTTGATGGAATAGCGAGCTATTTCAATATGTTTGGGATTTGAGATCGAACAAAGGCGGCCTGAAGCTGTGATGCATAGTTGTGGAAGTTGTTTCGTCCACGTTCCTTATTGTTTGATCCGGAGGAAAGTCCGAACACCGCAGGGCAGGGTGCTTCATAACGTGAAGTCGCGGCAACGTGAAGGAAAGTGCAGCAGAAAATATACCGCCCCGTGAGTTCAGGCTAAGCCTGACTTGCAGGGTAAGGGTGAAAAGGTGCGGTAAGAGCGCACCAGTTCTCCGGGTGACCGGGGAAGCTTTGTAAACCCCACCCGGTGCAAGACCAAATAGAGGAGTGCTTGAGGGTAGCCCGTCCGAGCTCCCGGGTAGGTCGCAAGAGGTGTCGGGCAACCGGCACCCATAGATGAATGATCGTTGCCCTGCGTGGGGTAACCCTTGCAGGGAACAGGATTCGGCTTATGGACTGTTCCGGCCGTTTTGAATCAAGACCAAGGTCTCGACAGGCTGTTACGAAATGAAAATTTTTTCAAGTTCAAGGCGGAAAATTAATTTAACCACAGGCATACTCGTTGTATTCCGAGGATTAAATTTATTTTCCAACGCAGAAATTGGATAAATTAGCGTTTTGTAACAGCCTGTCGAATTGTGGAAACCGGTGAGGTGAAAAGTATGTTGCAGGTTGAAGAACTTAAGGTAGAAGTCGGGAATAAAACTATACTTAAAAATGTTAATATGGAAATCCCGGATGGAGAAACCCATATACTTTTCGGTCCAAACGGGTCAGGAAAGACCAGTCTGATGATGACCATAATGGGATTTTCAGGTTATAATATTATTCATGGAAAAATTATGTTCAAAGGTGAGGACATCACATATATGCCGATTTACGAGCGTGCAAGACTCGGTATCGGGGTGTCATTCCAGAGGCCGCCAACTATTAACGGCTTAAAAACAAGGTCTATAGTTGAAATATGCAGTGGCGGTCGTCCTGTTGATGTAGAGGAACTTTCCAAACAGCTTAAATTTTCTGATTTTTTGGATCGAGATGTAAATAATAACTTTTCAGGTGGAGAAATTAAACGTTCCGAGTTGCTCCAGCTTACGGCACAACAACCCGACCTTATACTGCTGGATGAACCTGAATCAGGTGTTGACCTTGAAAGTATTGTCCTTATTGGCGATACTATAAATTCTCTTTTGCAAAGAGGGATTAAATGCCCCAGGGAAAAGCCTCATAAAAAAATTGTGCAAGAAAGGACTAAATCCGCACTGGTTATTACTCATACAGGCCATATTCTTGATTATATAACGGCTGATAAAGGGCAGGTGCTTTATGGCGGTGTTCTTTGCTGTTCAAGAAATGCAAGGGAAATTTTAAACTGGATTAGAGAATACGGCTATGAGGAGTGTGTAAGATGCACAATATAGATAATAATGATTTGGAAGTTAATCTTGATAACTATCAGAATGAAACAGAAGAACACGAATATATAGATGAGTTGTCCCGGATTGATTCTTCAGATGCAGATAAGCTTTTAGACGTAGGCGTTGATACGAGAGAAACAGATCGGGCAGGTACATTTATACAGAAAGACAAGTCAGTTATACACTGCAAAACCCGATTCGATGGAGTCGAGGTAATGGGGATATCCCAGGCCGCAAAAAAACATGCCTGGCTTACTGATTATATGTGGAAAAATATTTCTCCTGACACAGACAAGTTTACAGCTCAGGCTAAGGAGAAGCCTCACGAGGGGTACTTTATACGGTCGCTTCCGGGCGTTAAGATAAAACATCCGATACAGGCATGTCTTTATATAGCGAGAAATAACTTTGCGCAAAATGTTCATAATGTTGTCATAGCCGAAGAAGGTTCAGAGCTTCATATTATAACAGGGTGTGCTACAGCACCGCATCTAATATCAGGTTTGCATGTCGGTGTATCTGAATTTTATGTAAAAAAAGGGGCAAAACTTATATTTACCATGATTCATGAATGGGGTGAAAAGATAAAAGTACGCCCCAGAACAGTTATCAACGTTGATGAAGGCGGGCTTATTGTTTCTAACTATATATCTTTAAAACCGGTCGGTTCTCTTCAGATGTATCCAACAACATATCTTAACGGAAAAGGAGCTGTTGGCCGTTTCAACAGCATTCTCGTTGCAGGTACGGGCAGTGTTCTGGATGTGGGATCAAAAATTGTATTAAATGCACCGGATTCACGTGCAGAGATAATATCACGTGCAATTACAACTGGTGGGACAATTATTGCCAGGGGAAACCTGATTGGAAAAGTCGCCGGTATAAAAGCACACCTTGAATGCAAGGGCCTGATAATAAATGATGGGCTTATGCATGCAATTCCTGAGCTTCAGGGATATGTGCCAAATGTTGAGATGTCTCATGAAGCCGCTGTAGGTAAAATTGATCAGCATGAAATTGAGTATCTCATGGCAAGGGGCCTTGATGAGGATGAAGCAATATCGACAATTGTACGAGGGTTTTTAAATGTGGATATTGAAGGATTACCTGAAAACTTAAAAAATAAACTCGACAATATTATTTCTGAAACTCAGAAAGATATGATGTGAAAAAGGGTTCAAAGGTTCAGGGTTCAAAGGTTCAAAGTTTAAGGGGGTTGGGATAAGTGCAGGGAGTATTGAATAATTTTTCTTTTGCTGAAAAGGTTAAGATATTTTCTTACGACTATCTTAAATATTGCGTTCACATTTCACATCTTGATCCAACCAGTGGTTTTTTTACAAAAAAGCTTTTTGCAGAACTCGTAACTTCATCTCAGATTCTCGAAGATTTTCTTGATTATCACGGTGCAAAAAATAATAAGAACTGGTATTATTATAGAGAATTGTCTGCTTCTGTCAGGCATTTGAGTATTGGCAGCTATTCTCAGAAGCATATTTTAAACCGCCTTGTTTTTTATGATCTTGTGCATACTGAAGACTTTGCGAAGGAAGGCAGGGCAACATTTAATTTTTTGATAGAATCTATAAAGAAACTTACCCCGGTTATTCTTGATGAAGCCCGTCGGTTAGACATAGCAATACCAAATGATAATTTCGATGCTTTTGAATTTCCCGGTGTTACAACAAATGATTTGCTTGATTATGATATTGATGATGAAGACAAAGACCTGCAGAAGAAGAATATAGTTAAAATCGCCAGCGAGTTTCTAATTATTGCAAAAAAATTTGATCATTTTGGTTTTTATGAACCATATGATTCGAAAAAAATATTGGAGCTAGTTCCTGACAAGATCAATGAGGTTGAGATGAGACGATTTGAGATGCTCGTGCACAACCTTCAGTCTGCTTTTGATACATATGTAATACATGGTGGATACAGGTTCGGCAACAGGAAACTCAAGGATCTCCGCGGTTGTTTTTCAGTTATATTTCACCTTCTTCAAATGATGGGAAGGCTTCTGCATTTTTATGAGCGCCACCTCCATGAGGCAGGTTATAAGAACATCTATAAAAAGGTTCAGGAGCAGCTATCATTACTTGTTGATCCTGAAGTTCTTCTTGATCGGACAATTAATTACGGACTTTATTATGTTTGTCACTTCTTGACAACCGGTAAAAACCTGGCGAGTGAGATATTAAATGAAAACATTGAGCGTTCTTCAATTTCTGTAGGTGTGCCGGTTAAACTGGGTTTCCACAGCAGGCCCAGTCTTCTCGTTGCCAAGATTGTTCAGCACTATGGTGGTCAGGTGGAACTTTGTGTAGGAGAAGACAGATTCGATGCGAGCAGCGTTCTTGATATACAGTGGGCAGGGGGAAAGATTCAGAAGGAAAACAGAACTGAGGTTAGATTTGAAGGAGATGTTCGTGCGTTAGGAGACATTAAAATTCTTACCAGTGTCAATTACGGTGAGGATACAATGGGAAAAGGTGTACCACTTCCCAAAGAGCTTGGTTACTTAAAATAGAGTCGGTTTTTTTTAGTCTTATAGCAAGCCATGAGCTTTTTCTTGTTCAACTTGATCTCCCTTTTGTATTAACCCTTTTCCTTTGACTCTCCTGGCAAGGCTTCTATCCTGCTGAATGGATGTAACCTCCAAGATGATATCTCCGCCCGACACGCTGAATCGTTGTCCTGTCCTGACCCCCGCCATCTCGCCTATGTTGAGCCGGATCTCTCCATCTTTTACTTCCAAGACCTTGCCCCGCAGTGGATAGAGTTGTTTCAGCTTTTTCAAAAGCTCGTCAGAAAGCCTTTCCGCTGACAGAGAAACAGGAACAATAGTTTTAAATGATTCATTAAAAACCGCTGTAATCCTTCCGGTCTCGGTTTCGATCAGACGCATCGAAACCGAGACATCCGGTCCTGAATAGACCATCCGGCTGGATATGATTAGCCTTGCCGCCAGGATTCTGCCTAAGAACAACATAGATCTTTGATCAGTCAATTTGGAGCTCCCCAACTTTAATTCATTGACCAGCGTGTCAAGGAGTGCACGCTCTACCAGGCGAGCTCTGCTGTGCTGAAGTATCCGTTCGCTGATATCGGATACAAGAAGGCGTTCTTGTCCCTGGCAAACAGAGTAACCTTGAACATCAAAGTCCATTATCCACATAGTCAGGGGGGGAGATGTCCAACCATCAGAACGGGATGCAGGGAGAGGAGATTTTATTCTTTCGAGTAATTCCTTGACGGTTCGGTCAATACGTTCCTGTTTTTTCTGATCCTTTGCGAACATTGCTCTTTTGATAGTCTCGTTAGTGAAGGCCGACAGAGCGGTGTCTCGCGGTGATATTGCCCGGGCCTTTACAAGAAGATCAACGGCCCGGTCATAATCCCCTCTGTCCTCAAGTAAAAGGGCTTGTGATATGTATCCTGAAGTGCTTTCCGGAGCGGCCTCTACAGACTGCTGATAATACATGAGGGCATCGTTCGGCTGTTTTCGAAAGGCAGCGACGCGGCCCAACCCAACGAGGGCATCAGCCTTTTGTATGTATGGCTGCCTCTTGACTTGAAGCGCCTTTTTATACGCTGTTTCGGCTGCATTCAGTTCACCCTTTGACAGGTGAATATTTCCGCAAATCAGATAGGTCAAGCCTGTATTTAGATCTTTCTCTTCAAGGATTTTGCAGAGATCCAATGCCTTCTCAAAATTCCCGTCGGTATAATAGGCCAGAGCCGCTTTTTCATCCCCTTGTGTCCCATCCTGTAAGATGGCCGGATGTAGCCAGAGCATTAAGGCAATGAGAAGAATGATTGCAGCGGCTGTCAGCCACCATACACCCTTCTTGTTTACAACCTTTTTTTCGGCAAAATCAATGATCTCTTCCCGTGCCCGGACATCCCCGGTTGCTGTAGTAGCAATACGGGGGCGATTTGGTTCTATCAGGGGATCGTCTGTTTCAATACGGTCTGTATAGCTGGAGGCGGGATCTCCATACATGACATAACTTGCCCACACGATCATCTCCTCACCGTACCGTTTAATCAGCGCCTGTCGAGATCGCCGCACAGCTTCACCGGTCGTCATGCCGGAAATCAGGCAGTGGTAAAAGTCCAAACCAAAACGGCTGCTCGGCTCATCTAATATCTCCCAGAAGGTTCCTATGTAATGCTTGATACCGGCCAGAAGAAAGGCGTTTGCCAATCCAAAGATTTCATTTTCAAAGTCTGCATTCAAGCGCCACTCCTCTGTCCTGGCAGACTGGCATGCATTTGAGAAGATGAATGAAGGCATCTGGCCTGCACCCGCCATCTTTATAATATCCTGAGCCTTGAGCAGGCCATGAGTCAATCGCCACCCGCTCTGTCCCGGCTTTTGAGGATCGTAATCAGCATGACCGGCAAAGTGAACAAAATCGAAATTTCTTATCTTTTCCTTGATGGAATTAGGATTGATATCGCCGGAACGGAGAGACACGTTGATCAAATCCGTATGACCGTCCAGGAGATCGCGTATCTGAACGCCCTCAGTATAAGCCCCTTTCAGGTCGTCCCCTGGATCTGCTAATATTAACATCTTCAGTGGGCTGCTTGGAACACGAAACCTTAGGTCCGGGAAAAGTTGCCGGGTTTTGACCAACCTGCCCATGTTAAACCGAAGGCAGAGGAATTCCTTGCCGTCATGAAGCAACTCCCAGGGGATATGAACAAGTTGATCATCAATCTTTAGTCTCAGATATTTGGCTTTGGTTTTTCCTATCTTTTCTTTGACACTCAGGGGAAACAATTCGTCGTAAAGGACCTGTCCTATTTCTCTAAGCCTTGTAAGTACCTCGCCGGCAATCCTTGCTTTGCTATTGGCTTTATTCAGGGTATCCACCATCTGCCGGCATGTTGTTTCAATCATGTCCGTGGAAACCGCAATTTTCTCATAGCGCCGAATTGTGTTTTCCTCACCCGGTATCTGCTCATGAGCGCTCAGGTTCAGACGATCGCCCTCTTTTGCGATCTCAAGGTCGAACAGCCTCAAAGGCTGTTCAGCTTTTTTCCCCGTCACAGGCTGATGAAGTTGCGACTTTAGTCCGCGGCCCGGGAGGATATCCTCGCCTTGCCCGGTTACTTGATAGAGTTCGAGCGGTTGAGCTTTTCCTTTAACCCGAGTCGTCCCGTAGAACCGACAAAGAGCCTCTTTGTTTTTGGATATCCTGTTGAATACAGCGCTGGAAATCAGTATTTGATCTGGGAGGGCTTCGGCCTGGATGCGTGAGGTCACATTGGCCACATCACCGGTCAGGCGTTGATAGACAGCAGTCTCGTCTACCAGGGCTTCACCGATGTTGATTCCTATTTTGACGTGAAGTTTATCTGCTGTTTTTGTGTTTGCATTGTGTTCATACAGCGCTTTCTGGATGGCTATAGCAGACTTGACCGCGGCCAATGGGCTTGAAAAAGAGGCCATAACGCCATCCCCGATCACTTCAACGACCTCGCCCTTGTGTTCTTCTATCTGAGGCAACACAATACGATTGTGTTTCAGGAGCAAGGCTCGTCCATTGATATCCCCTCTCTCATCTATATATTTTGTGAAGCCGCATATATCACTAAAAAGGAGAGTTATTTCCTTTTGAAACTCTTGCTCAAGTATTTGATCAAGATGCTCCCGTTCTCGAAAAATCTGTTCAAAATTTTTCGATCTCTCCTTCCTTTTTTTTGTATTATCTTCTTCCACGACCGATTTCCCTGTGAGATCCTTTGACCTCAAAGATGTAAGTCCCAAGCGACACGCCTTTTTTGGTTAAAGAAATGCTGTAATGGCCGAAGGGGATAGCTTCAAACAACACATAGAGTCCATCCAGGAGATATGAAGCAACCTCCCTTTTGCCTTGTTTTAGTGTAATTCTTAGAACCCCCCTGTATTTTCCGGCCTTGTGCGGTTTGACACGGACGTGGGCGCTGCTGCTTCCTGTTTTTTCGATTTCAATTTCGGTCTCAACTTTCTCAAAGGAAACCTTAAGGCTGACGCAATCGTCGGACACGACCGTTCTGGAACCGCGAACCGTCGCAGGTCTCCATCCCTGTCTTGGGCATAACACATCTGATATGGCGGATCCGATGTTTCTGACAGATCCCTTGAGCTTTTTCATCAAGGAATCTTGCGTCATAACTGTCTGGCTTGTCACCAAACGCACAGCAGCTTCGGTGACCTCGTTTGATACATGATCCAGCTCAAACCGATCCCTCTTTTGCATGAGGCGACTGGTGACGGCAAGCCCTTCCAAACAGATCTCGCACCCCGCAAGGTGCTCTTCCACATGAGATTTTTCTTTCTCAGACAAACGACCCTCAAGATAGTCTGCCAGTCGTTCTTCATCAGGACATTTTGTTCTCATTTCAAATCTCCGCTAAAAGTGACCGATCTATACCTCGGAAGGTTATAAATTGCGTTTTTTTCGGTGAGCAATGAGCATCACAAGCTATTTCAAGCCTGAGCAACACAGCTATTGATGTTCATGTCCAGCGAAAAATCGCAAGCTATGGCTTTTCGAGGTATATACTGCAATAGATGCAAAAATTCACGATATCTTACACTCTATTTTGCAATCAAAGCAACGTACGATTTCAGTCTTTTGATTACCCGATGTTTGAGTGTATAAACATTACTGATTGAAAGCTGCATGGTTTCAGCAACTTCTGCAATTGAGAGTTCATGATCAAAATGGAGTTTTATGAACATCTGATCACGCGGCCCGAGTCTTTGTATCCCCTCTTGAAGCAAACGGGCTTGCCGGGCTTTTTCGATTTGACTCACAGGCTCAAACTTATCGCGTGTTAACTCGGGCAAGGCTTCAAGGGTTATACGCCTTTGCTGCCAGGCTATGGAGTCAACACCTTTTTTTCTGAGATGATCAAGTACGGTTCGCACTGCAATCATCCTGATCCATGAGGCAAGGCTGCAGCCGTTTTTTCCCTGGTACTGCCTGAGCTTTTTGCATCTGTTTTCAAAAAGACTGAGAAATATTGTATTGTGCAGATCCTCAATATCCTGTTTGTTAAAAGAAATGTGTTTGGTCATCAAGGTATATTGAACAGATTGATAAACCAGATCCGAAAATCGTCGAACCAGGATTTCGGATGCCTTGCTGCTGCCTGACAGAGACTCAGACAGAATTTTTCGATCATCTTGTGAACTATGATGGTTCATTCAGTGATGACCCTGTCCAGACGCACGAAGACTTCTATCTCGGGATCAAACAGCTCAGCCCTGGACATCTCCTGCATTAATTGCGTAATACGAGCGCGTCCCATGACCTTATTGTCCACGCCCAGAATTATTCCGGTCTTCGGGTGTTTCACAGGATCCTCCCGATAGATGATCAACCTCCTTTGGAGTTTGATCATGTCCCTGCCGAGGTCGGTGAATATATTCTTGCCCTTCCGCTTGATAATAAGGCCGTCTATCAATGGAAAGTCCCTGTGAAATTTTGCAGCCATCCCCTCGGCAAGAAATCTCAAGGCCGGAAGGTCTTTAACCTCATTATACACGTCCTCGGTTGCCAGGATCTCGGATGTCTCAATATCAATCAGCCGGGCAACAATCTCGACGCCTTTGCGTGTTTCAATGATACTGCCTGTGATAACGGACTGGGCAGCTACCAATCTGCCCAGCTTTAAGAGTGTGGATCTCTCAAACAGGTCTGTGCGGCTCAGCTTTTGTTCGTGCAGAACTATATCCAGCTTGTCTCTTTCAACTACACGAAAGCGATGCAGATCAACTATGGCATCAATCAGATTGTCGTGAAACCCAAGGCAGGCAGATGAGGTTATCCCCTTATGCTCAAAGGGAAATACAGTCAGGCTCATACGTTCCTCTAAGTCAAAGGCCCTGGGAATCCGTCTTATGACGATAATCTTCCTGGATGCAGTACGGCCGGCCTCATCGTCGGCTTCAACGGTTAAGACGTTTTCTCCCTCAACAAGATCCGCCATGTGACCGAAGAAGATATGACGTCCCTGACCACACAATATGGGGATCTGATTAATGGTCAGCCTTTGGATCGCGCTTTCGCTGCTTATGTAGCCTTCAATATACGCCCTGTTCAGGAAAACCGTTTGCCTGTCGGTCCAGCCTCTGAGCCTGATAGCCGGAGGACTTGTATCCCTGGAAAAGAGGCCGGCCACGCAATAATCTTGGACATCCAACCCCCTACAGGCCAACAACACGGGTAATCGCGATTGCCGATTAGAAAAAAGGATTCGGGCGGATGTTTGATTGCCTAATTGATCCGAGGCTGACAATTCCAGGCTGTCTGCGTGATCTACAGGGAGCCTCGCGGTAAATAGCACCTTTTTCCCCTTTTGTGTAAGGATCGGCTGACCATTGATTTTCAACTCAGATACGCCTGCTTCATCATAAATCAGACCGGAAATCCTTACCTCTTTCCCGGCCGCAGACCAATCAAAATAGAATTCCTGCAAAGTAACGATCGGTCCTTCTCTATCCACATGTATTACGATCCGTTCTGTTGTGGTCTTTTCCATAAGATTTTTTGCCGACACCTCAACTATGTGCGTACCCTGGGAAAGATTCAAGACTTTCTCAAAAGGAACGCGTTTTTCCGAACCATCCAAAAAAAGCGGTATGCCCCTGATCGTAATACCGGCCACATATGCTTCATCTTCCGCCACCCCGGAAATGACCACAGAGTCTTGTCGGGTCCAAAACGGATTGGTTTTTATATCAATGATAAGTTTTGGGGGAGAAAATTTTCCGGTTTCCTCTTCAAGCAAGGCCTTCCGGACACAGTCAAGATAGAATCTGGCCTTGGCGGAAGGAAACTGGCTCAAAGATAGCTCCAATTCTTTCTTTGCCTTTTCCATGTCCGCTATCTGATAATAGACAATTCCCAACTCCCGGTGGGGGAAGTAATCAATAAAGTGCATCCCATAGGTGCGGGCCATTCTCTGGTCTTTTTCACGTCGGCTGACAGCTTCCCTTAGATCAGCGAGAGCCTCTTCGTAAAATTCGCCATCTGCATAGGAGATAGCCCTTTCGTAATAGTGCCACCACTGATGTCTGAAAAAGGCCCCTTTGACCTTGCCGTATTCTTTGCCGTCTTTCACATAAGCAGACGGCAATGACCGGTCAGCGCAGCCCGAGCATAACAATATCACCAGAAGTGTAAGCAGAAATAGATAAAA
>Ga0255431_1130_pt1 | contig 14442 bp, 19 predicted proteins | sample ANMaggSeSYBR02J5_FD_182633 | JGI IMG/M metagenome (GOLD analysis project Ga0255431, IMG submission 182633) | Sediment cell enrichment communities from methane seep in Santa Monica Basin, California, United Staets - ANME aggregate JGI... | ecosystem: Environmental > Aquatic > Marine > Cold seeps >... | reverse complement strand
ACCATATGCAGATGGCTGACATTGCAGGAGCACATTGTCAAGAAGTTACCGATTACTTTTTTCAAGAGCTTGAGCTTGGCCAGGTACAAATAGATGAAATATGGTCATATATAAAAAAAAGAAAAAAAACGTGACTGATGACGATCCTGATGAATATGGTGATTATTATACATTAACAGCAATGGAAAGTGATACAAAATTGTTCATCAGTCATCATGAAGGTGGAAGAAGTACAGATGATGCTACAGAATTGTTTAACGATTTAGAAAGTAAACGATCAAATACATCTCCAATCCCACTGTTTACCTCCGATGATTGGGATCCCTTTGAATTGGCACTTCTAAATATCTACGGGAGCCTGGAGCAGCCACCCTATTGTGGTATTGGAAGAAAACCACATCCTATTTTGGTGCCACCTGAAGATTTGAGGTATGCCCAGGTAATAAAAAAAGTTGCGAAAGGGCAAGTCGTTGAAGAGCTTCAGCGTGTTGTTTTCGGAGATGCCGACGAAATATTAAGGATTTTTGGGGCAGATTCAGGTGGCTGTATTAACACAGCATATATAGAACGGATCAATCTTACTATCAGAAATTCTCTCGCAAGATTTATACGCAAAGGAATGAATTTTAGTAAAAGTGCTTTAATGCATTCAAGAGCAATAGACTTCTTCCAGGCATGGTATAATTTTGTTAAGCCGCATAAATCACTACGATTATTGGTCAATTGTGGAAACAAAAAATGGTTGCAAAGGACACCTGCTGTGGCTTAAGAAACTTACAGACCATATTTGGACATTGAAAGAATTATTAACATTCAAAGTGCCGGTTCAGTAAATCGGGGACACGTCCCTATTTGGATATCATTATAAATGTTCTAATTGTGCTATGTTGATTGTAATAACAAAAAGGTTTTCCAAATTTATTTCACTGCTTTTTATCCAGTCCAGAATATATCCGGCAAAAGCTTAATAGTATAATACCACATTTAGGGCAACCTAAAAATAAAATATAGAGATGGTACGTTTGGAACTAGCACTCACAAATCTACAGCCAAAACAGAAAGCAAGGATATTAAGACTTGAAGGTGGATCCGGCTTCCAGAAAAATATAAGATCAAGAGGTATACTTGAAGGAAAAATTGTTGAGGTAATGACCAGACAGCCCGTTGGTGGGCCTATTGTCATTAGTATAGATAAAAGAAATACCGCGATTGGCAGGGGAATGGCCTCTAGGATTATAGTAACGGTATAGTAATGGATATACAAAAAGTAAAGAAAATCCTGCTGATGGGAAATCCCAATGTCGGAAAAAGTGTGGTTTTTTCCCGATTAACAGGAGCAAATGTGATAGCTTCCAACTATCCCGGAAGTACTATAGAGTTCACAAAGGGATTAATGCGAATAGAAGGCAGTAAAAAAGAACTGATCGACGTTCCCGGCACATACTCACTGGAGCCGACAAACACAGCAGAAGAAGTTGCAGTTGAAATGCTGGAAGAAGGGGATTTAATAATAAATGTGGTTGACTCCACAAATCTGGAAAGAAACCTTTTCCTAACACTTGAATTATTACAGCGCGATACTCCGGTAGTAGTTGCTCTTAATATGTGGGATGAGGCAAAACATAATGGAATAACTATAAATACGGATGAACTGGAAAAACTATTGGGCGTACCTGTTGTACCTATTGTTGCATTGACTGGTGAAGGCATAAAAACACTACTATCACGCCTGGAAGAAACACATACTCCCACAGACGTATCACAAAATGATGCTGAAAAATGGATCCACATCGGAGAGATAATCAAAAAAGTACAAAAGATTGAGCACAGGCACCATACGATCTGGGAAAAAATATCGGATGCTACAGTAAAACCAACAACAGGACTTCCGATAGGATTGGGTGTGATCCTTCTTACATTCTTCTTTATCAGATTTATCGGTGAGGGCCTTATTGGCCATGTAATTGAACCCATATTTGACCTGTATACGCCAGTTGTGATGGAAATAAGCCACGCTCTCGGTCCCGGTATATTCCGTGATATAATTGTAGGGAGGTTGATCGAGGGGAATATCGACTATGTACAGTCAATGGGCCTCCTGACCACCGGCTTTTTTGTGCCTTTAGGGATGGTACTTCCATATATCCTGGCATTCTATTTCGGCTTATCAATTCTTGAGGACACAGGTTACCTGCCTCGTTTATCTGTACTTGCAGATACTATATTCCATAAATTCGGACTTCACGGTTGCGGGATCGTGTCTGTATTTTTGGGTTTGGGGTGCAACGTGCCCGGTGCTTTATCCACCAGGATACTTGAGACGAGAAAACAGCGGTTCATATCGGCCACATTGATGGCAATTTCTATACCTTGCATGGCGCAGATAGCAATGATATTTGGCATTTTAGGCAGTTATGGGATGGAATATGTGCTGATGGTCTTTATTGCCCTCATTGTAACTTATGTATCAGGCGGCTTAATTTTGAACAGGTATATAGCAGGTGAAAGTCCGGAACTATTTCTTGATATTCCACCTTACCGCAAACCCTATAGTAAAGCCCTGCTAAAAAAGACATGGATGCGTGTAAGGATTTTCCTTACAGAAGCTATACCATTTGTTTTCCTTGGAGTTTTATTTATTAATATTTTATATGCTGTAGGCATTATTGACATGTTGGGTGCGTTTTTTTCACCTGTGGTCTGCGGCATATGGGGTCTGCCAAAAGAAGCTGCAGCAGCTTTGTTAATTGGCTTTTTGAGAAAGGATATGGCCATTGGTATGCTGCTGCCGCTTGGAATGAGCCCCAATCAATTGGTAATCGCAGCAACTGTCCTTACAATTTATTTTCCGTGTGTTGCCACATTTGCGGTACTCGTGCGTGAACTGGGAATACAGGATATGGCAAAGTCGATTTTACTAATGATAGCTGCTGCCCTGATAGTAGGTGGAATTATGCGGTTGATATTACTGGGGTTTTGATACTATGCAGAATACTTTGCCAGCACAAAATTCAATGGAGGATCAGGTAATTGGCCTTAAAAACAATTGAAGAATATATCGAGGTCATCTATACACTTGAGATGGGATCAGGACGTGCTCATACAACTGATATTGCATTAATACTCAATATCAAACCTCCAAGTGTTACACAAATGTTACAAAAGCTGCATGATCTGGACCTTGTAATTTATGAACCATATCGAGGCGCAAAGCTCACCCCTTCAGGGATGAAAATGGCAGAAGAGCTGATGTATAAGCACAAAACATTAATAGAATTCTTTAAAATTATTGGTATTGATAAAGAGACTGCTGAGATTGATGCCTGCCAAATCGAGCATCATGTAGCTGCTAAAACAATGAAGCAGTTGAGTAAATTCATAGAATTTATACAGAAAGCACCATGTGAACCTGTATGGCTTAAACATTTTGAATATTTTGATAAAACTGGTAAAAGGAAAAAGTGTAATTTAAAATGAAAAGTAAATAGGTGTTACAAAACTATTATAGTAGTTGAATCCCGAATATATTCGGGATTAAACTAATAACTCCCATAACCAATATCGAGTGTGAAAAATATGGATCAAATAAATAATAATAAACCAATCAATGACAATCATAAGATAACTGAAAACCTCAAGAAAACCAAGCATAAGATTATGGTAATAAGTGGAAAAGGCGGTGTTGGAAAAAGCACGGTAGCTGTAAATTTGGCATACGACCTCTCAAATCAAGGTATGGATGTCGGATTATTGGATGTTGATTTGCACGGCCCCAGTACTCTTAAAATGTTAAATATTGAAAACGTGGAGGTTAAAGGAGACACTGATGGTATTTTTCCTGTTGAAGTTACTCCCCACTTAAAGGTTATGTCGATGGGATTGTTTCTCACTGACGCAGATACACCAGTAATATGGCGGGGCCCTGTAAAGATGGGAGCGATCAGGCAGTTCCTTGAAGAAGTTCACTGGGGCAATCTGGATTACCTGATCATTGACCTGCCGCCAGGTACAGGTGATGAGCCGTTAAGCGTTGCCCAGTTAATTCCTGATATCAGTGGAACAGTGATAGTCACCACGCCCCAGGATATTGCTCTTCTTGATTCAAAAAAGGCTGTAAACTTTGCAAAGACAATCAAAATACCAATAATAGGAATCATTGAAAATATGAGTGGTTTTACCTGTCCTCATTGCGGTGAATCTATAGACCTCTTTAAAGTTGGCGGAGGAGAAAATGCAGCCCGGGATTTAGGTGTACCGTTTTTGGGTAGAATTCCTCTTGATCAAAAAATCGTTGAGGACTGTGATAATGGGACCCCGTTTGTTGCATCGGGTGATAAATCAGAATCAACTGGGTCTTTCAAGGAGATTGTTGCACAAATCGAGGACTTTGTAAATTGAAATCAAGAAAGTGAATGCTGAAATATTTTATACATGGGTATACTTGATAGACACAATAATTAACTATAATTAAACAAATTAATAATAGGAGTAAGTATGAAAATAGCTATTACATCAACAGGAGATAATTTGGACAGCCAGATGGACCCCAGATTTGGAAGATGCCAGTTTTTTGTGATCGTGGACCCGGATACAATGGATTTTGAAGCTATGCAAAATGAAAGTGCAATGGCTTCCGGCGGGGCCGGGATACAGGCTGCGCAAACAATTGTTAATGTAGGGATCAATACACTAATAACCGGGAATGTGGGACCAAATGCTTTTGAGGTACTCTCATCTGCCGGGATTGAAACAATGACCGGTGCCAGTGGAACTGTCAGGCAAGCATTAGAACTGTATAAAAGCGGTAGTTTACAGTCAGCGGCAAGTGCGACAGTTGGTTCTCATGCCGGAATGCCTGGTATGGGTTTCGGACAGGATGCACCAGACCAGGCGTCATTAACAAAAGAACAGAAAATCTCAATGCTGGAAGATGAACTGGAACAGGCCAGGTTACAATTGGCCCAAATTAAGAACAAACTTGAAGATATAAAAAAATAGGAGGTAAATAAATGCCAGCAGGTCAAGGAAGAGGTAGCGGTATGGGCAGAGGTGGAGGACGGCAGGGCATGGGGCCTCCGATGGAGTGCAAATGTCCAAGTTGTGGATACACCATCCCACATCAGCCAGGACAGCCGTGTGCCAATCAGGCATGCCCGAAATGTGGAACTAATATGGTAGGAATGTAATTTACTGATTAAGGAGGATAAAAAATGAAAGTATGCGTCCCGACAACGGAAAATGGCGGTTTGAATGATATGTTAGCCCAGCATTTTGGCAGGGCACCCACATATACTATAGTTGATATTGAAACAAATGCAGTTGAAGTGATTCCGAATGTAAGCGAACATATGGGAGGTACCGGAGTTCCCCCTGAGTATATAGCACCAACAGGTGCCCATATTATGCTCTGTGGAGGACTTGGACCAAGGGCAGTAACTATGTTCGAAGATTATGGAATCGATGTATTTGTAGGTGCTTCGGGAACAGTCCGGGATGCAATAGCTGCATGGCAGAAGGGACTGTTAAGTGAAGCTACTGATGAAAATGCCTGCCGTGAGCACAGGCACGAATAAGATCAAAACGCGAAATGAAGCTCCCCACAGCAGAGCTGTGGGGTATACCTATTGAGATGAAACACTTGAAAAGGAGGTGAAATACATGCCAGGAGGAGATGGAACCGGACCTTCAGGTTTGGGTCCGAGGACAGGCAGGGCAGCAGGTTATTGTGCACGATATCCGGGTCCGGGATATATGAATCCCAACCCCGACAGATTTTTTGGTCGCGGTGGAGGCCGGGGTCGCCGTAATTTGTACTATGCGACAGGCTTAACTGGTTGGCAGCGCGGTGCCTATAGTTACCCACCACCAGTGGTTCAGACAATTCCAAAAGGACAAGAGCTTGCTGAACTGACAAACGAGGCAGAATACCTGGAAACTGAATTGAAAGAGATAAAGAAAAGGATTCAAGAGATTGAGGAATAAATCCCCAATCTAATTTTTTATTTTAACCAATATGAAATAGATTTATACATGGATAAATTAGGTTGCAGTTTTTATTTATGCATCATAAGGTGGAGATAATTTATAATCGTAAAGTAGTGATCAAGATCAAAAAAAATGTAATATTAGGAGATGAAACAAATGGCAGAAGAATTTAAATGGTTTTTAAAAGACGCGATAGTAGATACGGGTATGTGTACATATTGTGGTGCATGTGCCGCAGTGTGTCCATATGATATAATTGAGTTCGATGAGAACGGTCCGAAGTTGAAAGATGAATGCTACAGAAACGGAGAAGGTGCATGCAAGGATGTGTGTCAACGAGTCATGACAGATGCATCACGCTTATCCATGAACGTATTCAACTTCATGGCAAAACCTCCATCACTCATTGGACAATACGAAAAGATCGTTGCCGCAAGGGCGATAGATTCCGCAATACGCGAAAAAGGCCAGGACGGTGGTGCTGTAACCGCACTGTTAGCGTATTGCTTTGACAACGACCTGATCGACGGTGCGGTTACCACTGCAGGGATAGCAAAACCAAGCTCACACATCGTAACAAGCAAGGACGCTCTTTTGGATGCCGCAGGTGCAAAATATTCCACAGTTCCTGTAATGGCTGCACTTAAAGAAACAACTGACACTCTCAAAAACGTTGCAATGGTAGGACTTCCATGCCACACCTACGGAACAAGAAGAACCCAGTTCTTTGGCGGTTTGAACGTTCATCCGATTGAAGTTGGGAAAGACGGAGAAAAGGCAAAGATACCAAACATCGCATACACTATTGGTTTGTTCTGTATGGAGAACTTCAATAATGAAAAACTGTCTGCTTACTTCAAAGATGCCGGTGTTGACCTGAACAAAGTCAGGAAGATGGAAATACACCTTGATGAGATGATCGTGTTCACAGATGAGGGTGACACAGAATTTTCTCTTAAAGATCTCGCAGGATGTGTGTCGGATGGATGCCGAATATGCAGGGATGCGGTCGCCAAGGTTGCTGATATCTCAGCAGGATATATGGGATCTTCTAAAGGCTGGACAACATTGATGGCAAGAAATGCCAAAGGCATGGAACTGCTTAATGCAGCCGCAGAGGCAGGTTATATTGAAACCTCTGACGAAGTGGATGTCAGCCTGATAGAAGAGTTCGCAGGCCTTAAGATGCGCAGGTTCAAAGCGGAACTTACGAAGCGTCTTGAAGACGGAAGATCTGTCAAAGGTTACTGGGTGCGTGATTATCCCGGTGTAAGAACTGAGGTCAAGGGTACCAACTTTGTGAAGATCAAAACACAATCCGGTCTTGTGGGTAACGACTATCTTGCCAAGGTTGCAGAACTGTCAAACAAGTACGGTGATGGCAAACTTGAGCTTACGAATCGTAAGAGCATTGAGATACAGGGTGTCAAAAACGAAGATATTGATGACATAATGGCAGATGTATATGGAAATGGACTTATGACGATCGGCATGGGTTATGTTTCTGCCTGTCCGGGTAATGCATATTGTCCGGAAGGACTTGTTGATACTAAGGATTTTGCAAATGAATTGACTCCCATGTTCGCACAGAAACTCACACCCCACAAGATGAAGATCGCTATAGCAGGATGTGCCAACAACTGTGTAAGAGCTCACCGTCATGATATAGGTATTATGGGGCAAATGCAGTCAAAGATCGATAATGAGAAATGTAACGGATGCGGGAGATGTGTTGAATTGTGCAAGTTCAATGCGCTTTCGATCTCAGGCGGAAAGGCTGTGATTGACAGAGACCTGTGCAGAAATTGCGGATGGTGTGTGCGAGGATGTCCGCATGAAGCTGCAGTGGAAGATAAACTCGGCTATTCAGTCTGGATCGGCGGTAATGATGCAAGAAAACCAACTAATGGTATCCTTTTAAAGGAATTCTGCACAAATGAAGAGATTCCTGCACTGATCAATAAGATTGCCTCCACATTTGTCAAATACAGAACAAAGCCTGGAAAGGAACGACTTGGAAATATTATTGAACTGGTCGGCGAAGGACAGTTTGTCAGGGAAGTTCTTAGCGAGTGAACTGCCTATTGTAAGGGGTTTTTTTTCCTCCCTCTATGGGTATTGACCGGAATGACAAACAAATCCCCATTCAATTTATGGTACGAATATGAGATTGAAAATACTATATGACAATGAATCAGAAGATGGTTTTGTCAATGGATGGGGTTTTTCCTGTTTGGTCGAAACAGGAAAAAGAAAGATCATGTTCGATACCGGCTGGGATGGAAATATCCTACTTTACAACATGGAGAGATTTGGGGTTACTAAAGAGGATATCGATACAATTGTCATTTCACATGACCACTGGGATCATATGGGGGGCTTAACCCACATACTGCACCCTGATGTCAAAGTATATGTCCCAAATTCATTCTCCAGGCAATTGAAGAACGAGATATCACAAAAGGCAGAAGTGGCAGGAACGACTGGACTGGAAAATATCGGTCCTGATGTGTATACTACTGGTGAATTGGGAGATAAAATAAAAGAACAGGCCTTATTGTTGAAAATGAACCGGAGTATTGTGGTTATTGCGGGCTGTGCGCATCCGGGTCTGGAAAACTTCATTGATGTGGCTGCAGACCTAGGTGAGCCGTATGGAGTGATCGGAGGCTTTCACAAATTCAATAATTTCGAATGTCTGAGAGATATTTCTATGATAATGCCCTGTCATTGTACCTATTATAAAAACGAGATTAAAAAGTTATTTCCAGATCGGTATATGGAATGTAAAGCAGGACAGGTTATTGAGATTTAGGTATCCCTTTCAAAAAGTAGGGTGATAAAATGTTTATAAATCATTGTTCATATTTATTTGCCACAGAGATCACAGAGGACACAGAGAAATAATCCTCTGTGATCTCTGTGTTCTCTGTGGCGGTTATTTTTGCTCTCTGATTTGAAGTGGATACAGATTCAATGACTTATAAAATTTATTCTGGATAAATGGACCATGTCAAAAAAAAGAATAACCGCAGAGGACGCAGAGGTTCGCAGAGAGTCGTTATTTTACTCTGCGCTCTTTGCGGTGTATGATTTTGGTCACCGCAAAGAGCGCGAAGTCCGCAAAGATAGTTTGAATTGTTTGGTTTTCGACTATAATACAGAGATAAGGAGTTTAATGCAGTGAAAACACGTCTTGATTGTATATTTTGCATCCAGAGACAGGCATTAGATTCTGTACGGTTAGTTACTGATAATGTAAAAGAGCAAGAGAGAATATTGAGATTGGTAATGGTCAACATATTAGAGATGAACTGGAACACCTGTCCCCCTGATGTTGCAGATGTGATGTATAATATTATTAGAAAAGAAAGCAAAGAAGATGATCCTTACAAGACTATTAAAAAGGAATGCAATGATATTGCACTGGGAATGTATCCGGAATTGAAAAAAATTGTAGACCGATCCGCTAACCCGCTTTTAACAGCCGTAAGGCTGGCTATCGCAGGAAATGTGATAGATTATGGAGTGGGACCAAATTTTGATATTAACAAAACCATTTCACGTGTACTGGAAAAGAAATTCAGGATAGACCACTTTACAGAATTCGTAAATAATCTAAAAGAATCTGAAAATATTGTATATTTGACAGACAATGCCGGTGAGATTGTATTTGACAGGATACTGCTTGAGACAATTATGAGTGAATATAATTTCCAGAACATTTTTTGCGGTGTAAAAGTTACACCTTTCATCAATGATACTACCATGCAGGATGCTGTATATGTGGGAATTGACAAAATGGAGGGTGTAGAAATAATAAATATTGAAGTAGATAAGAACAGAGTAGATCATTCAAGTAAAACACTTCCGGAAATTATTACACAAAGTAGCATGATAATAAGTAAAGGACAGAGGAACTTCGAAGCTCTTCCTGACAACAAAAAGATATTCTTTATGCTCATAGCAAAATGTCCGATGATCGCAAAGGAACTGGGAGCAGAACAAGGAGATATTATTTTAAAAAGAGGTTCAGGATAATATGTATGCTTATGGTCCTGTTCCTTCCAGAAGGCTTGGGCGCTCATTAGGAGTGAGCCCCATCCCACAAAAAACCTGTTCATACAACTGCATCTACTGTCAATTGGGCCAAACAGATAAGCTTCAGGTTAAGCGTGAAAGTTTCTATCCTAAAGAAGATATACTGTCTGATATTGAAACAGTAATGAATTCCTCAAATGTAGATTACATTACATTTGTTGGAGATGGTGAACCTACTTTATGTAAGGACCTTGGTTGGTTGATCAAATCGTGCAAAAACAAATGGCAGATACCTGTGGCTGTGATCACGAACGGTTCTCTCTTTTTTATGAAGGATGTGAGGCAGGACCTGAAAAACAGCGATGTGGTACTTCCCACACTTGATGCCGGAAGTGAGGAAGTTTATAGAACACTGAACAGGCCCCATGGCAGCATTGGATTTGAAGAAATGCTTCAGGGCCAGGTTGATTTCAGGAATGAGTATCCAGGTAATATCTGGCTTGAGGTAATGCTGGTTAAGGATGTGAATGATTCAGACGAATCCCTGATTGAAATAAAAGATGCCATTGAACAGGTAAAACCTGACCGTATTTATATTTCAGTTCCCATCCGGCCACCTGCAAAACCTGGTGTCATGCCGCCAGAACCCGGGAGGATAATCCGGGCACATGAGATTTTTGGTACAACACTGGCCGCAACGGACCTTACTGATCGCGAGTCAGGCGAATTTGGTCTTGATAATTTCCCTGATCTTCGAACCACAATTATAGAAATATGTTCCCGTCATCCATTAAGGGAAGAACAGGCAAGAGATATTGATACGAAATTTTCAGGAGCAGATAGTATTGATACTATGCTGTCAGATGGAAGTCTGGTACGTATAGAATATCAAAATGTATCTTATCTTTTGCCAGCAAATTTTATTAGAAAAACCAGACAAAAGGATTAGAGGTGATTAAAATTATAATATCTGTTGCAAGCGGTAAAGGTGGAACCGGTAAGACTACAATAGCAACGAACCTGGGACTTAGCATTGATAATGTAGCGTTGCTGGATTGTGATGTTGAAGAACCCGATTCCCACCTATTCCTGGATATTGATTTGGAAAAGGTTGAAGATGTATATCTGTCAGTACCTGTGATCGATGAAGAAAAGTGCGACTTTTGCGGGAAATGTTCAAAATTTTGCCAGTATAATGCCATTGGTGTACTGCCTTCTAAAGTTCTTTTATTCCCACAGTTATGCCATGGTTGCGGAGGTTGTACATTGGTGTGTCCCAAAGGAGCCATTACCGAAGAGAAACGTATTATTGGCATAATTGAGGGAGGGACTTCAAATGGAATTGAATTTTATCATGGAGTGTTAAATATTGGGGAACCTATGGCGACTCCGGTAATTAAAACCCTGAAAAAGAGAATATCCAAAGGAAAAAATGCAATCCTGGATTCATCACCGGGCGCTTCCTGCCCTGCTGTTGAAACCATGAGGGGTAGTGATTTTTGTCTGCTTGTTACTGAACCCACGCCCTTTGGACTCTATGACCTGAAACTTGCAGTTGAAGTAGTGAAGCACTTAAATATTCCCTTTGGAGTGGTTATTAACCGGGATGGTATCGGTGATGACAGGGTTGAAAAATTCTGCATGGAAAGAAATATTCCCATCCTTATGAAGATTCCACAAAGTGAAGATATTGCAAGGCTCTATTCAAACGGTAAACCCTTTGTCCTGGAAATGCCAGAATGGAAAGAGAAGTTTGCCCGGTTGTTCGATAAGATACAATCATAAAATGTACAATAATGAGATGCTTTTAAATAAAATGCAAGAAGTGAATTTGAAATGACTAAAATCGGATTGGTAAGATGTGAAATAGCTGCAAGGTCATGTCCAGGTACATCGTGTTTTAAAGTGATAAAGACTAAGACCGGGACATTTGAAGAATTCAAGAGTGATGATATTGACATTATCGGCATGATAACATGCGGTGGATGTCCTGGCAGAGATGCAATAAGACAGGTACAGGAAATGGTACGCAGGGGTGCTGAAGTGATTTTTATGTGCACATGTTTGATAAAACCAATTCCTAATCCACCCAAATGTCCGTATGCTGAAGAACTGGCAGATGCGATCAGAGACAAATTGGGTGTCAGAGTCATCATGGGAACACATTGATGCTCATTTCATATGAATAAGCAAGGTAAATACATGAAACAGTTCACAATTATAAGTGGAAAGGGAGGTACCGGAAAAACCACCATCACTGCAGCTTTTGCTTCCCTGGCTGAAAATGCAGTACTGGCTGACTGTGACGTGGATGCTCCGGATCTGCATCTCATCCTCAAACCTGAAATTAAAGAAACTTTTGAATTTTCCGGATTAAAGATCGCTTCAAAAGATGAGGAAAAATGTACTGAATGTGGAAAATGCAGGGAATATTGCAGGTTTGATGCTATTGACGATGATTTTAATGTGATCAAAGAACGGTGCGAAGGATGCGGTGTATGTGAATACGTGTGTCCTGCCGGTGCAATATACCTGGTTGACAGAAAATCCGGGTTTGCTTACCTCTCTGAGACCCGGTTTGGACCGATGTCGCATGCCGAGCTTGATACTGCTGAGGAAGCTACTGGAAAATTGATTTCCATGGTAAGGAATAATGCCCGGATCCTGGCTGACAAATATAACAGGGACCTGATCATAATAGACGGCCCTCCCGGGATCGGCTGCCCTGTCATTTCTGCTATTTCAGGTGTTGATCTTGTATTGATCGTAACAGAGCCTACATTATCAGGCATTCATGACATGGAAAGAATACTGGGGGTGGCCGGGCATTTCAGTATACCGGCAGTGGTTTGCATAAATAAATTCGATATAAATCCCGGTAATACACAGGTCATTGAGGAGTACTGCGCTGAAAATGGACTTGATGTTGTGGGCCAGATACCATATGATGAAACACCGACTATGGCCATGATAAGGGAGATGACTGTAATTGAGTTCTCTGAGAGTGAGTTTTCTAATAATATTATAAAAATCTGGGAAAATATCAAGGGAAAACTGGAATGAACGATTCGAACAATAAATCTGATTTTGATAAGATGATTGAAAAAATTCAAAATGAAGTATATGAGCAGGAGCAGATGATATTTTCAGAAAGGGTGATCGAAGAGTACAATAATCCAAAAAATATCGGTAAAATGGTACAACCAGATGCTTTTGCAACATTAACCGGCTGGTGTGGGGATACCATGGAGATATATCTTAAGATGGACCATGATATAATTGAAGATATATCATTCATGACAGATGGATGCGGAGCAACGATAGCTTGCGGGAGCATGCTTACATCTATGGTCAAAGGGAAATCTATTGAAGAGGTAAAAGCAATTACAGACGATGACCTGATTACTGCGCTGGAAGGTCTACCTAAGGAAAACCTGCATTGTGCACATCTTGCTGTAATTACACTTGAAAAAGCGCTGGAAATGTTATGAAAAATTTAGCCAGAGAGAGCACAGAGGACACAGAGTGGGGGCACTGAGGCGAAATACTCTGTGCTCTTGGTGCCCTCTGTGGCAGAATAGAATAAAAGTCACATGAAGTCGGCTCAAGTTAGGCTAGTTAGGCTCGAATTAGGTTCAAGTTAAAATGTATATACCAAAATAAACGGAGATTGTCAGATGCAATGTGCGTTATGTGAAAAGAAAAAGTGCCGTGAGGGAAAGGATTGTTCGACAATTAAGGCAGATGTTGAATATACTGGCAGGGACCTTGAATCAATGAAGATCTCGGCACAGATAGAATCCAGGTACTATATGGAAAAAACAAGGTTGGAAGAACTTATTCTGTATGCCGGGAAAATGGGATATGAAAAATTAGGCATTGCCTTTTGCATAGGTTTTGAAAAAGAGGCAAAGATCATACATGAGATTTTGGCACAGGATTTTAAGGTATTCTCTGTCTGCTGCAAGGTATGTGGAATTGATAAGGACAGTTATGGTCTGGAAAAACTGCACAATGATGGTTTTGAAGCTGTATGCAATCCGATAGGACAGGCACTGGTGCTGAATAATGAAAAGACTGACCTGAATGTTATTCTCGGATTGTGCATTGGCCATGATATTCTCTTTACCCGGGACTCGCAGGCGCCTGTAACCACACTGGCAGTAAAGGACAGGGTCCTGGCACACAATCCCCTGGGTGCGATATATTCCAATTATTATCTTAAACACAGGTTCAATGCCAAAGATTAGGATTTGGAACATTCCGGTTAGGCACATAATCCAAATACCATGAGCCTCTGGCAAAATCCACATAACGTCTTTAAAACCCCAAATAACCCCTCTGAACTCATCCTGTCCTTAAAATTTGCCTATAAGCCCTTAGATTAACAACCTTCTGAAAGCACTTGGTGCCCTG
>Ga0255431_1119_pt1 | contig 14561 bp, 16 predicted proteins | sample ANMaggSeSYBR02J5_FD_182633 | JGI IMG/M metagenome (GOLD analysis project Ga0255431, IMG submission 182633) | Sediment cell enrichment communities from methane seep in Santa Monica Basin, California, United Staets - ANME aggregate JGI... | ecosystem: Environmental > Aquatic > Marine > Cold seeps >... | reverse complement strand
GATTAAATACAGTTGCGAGCCAGAGTGAATTAACTGTCACAGAGACCAAAAAGAATGATGCCCTTGGCAAAGATGACTTTTTGAGACTGCTTGTCACTCAACTCCAGTATCAAGATCCGCTCAATCCGGCAGATAGCGCTCAATTTACAGCTCAACTTGCTCAATTCAGCTCATTAGAACAGCTCGGCAATATTAATGATAACCTGGGAGGTCTTCAATTAAGCCAGACTGCCTTAAACAATTCTCAGGCAGTTAACTTCATCGGCAAAACTATAACGTCTTCCGGCAACTCAATTCATTTAACCGACGGTGTTTCAGATGATCTTCAGTTTGAGCTGGGAGCAGATGCAAAGGCTGTTTTTATGAATATTTATGATGGCGACGGCAACTATGTAAAAACCATTGAAAGTGGTGCATTAAGCGCTGGAGAACAAACTTTAAAGTGGGACGGTGCTGATCAGGATGGAAACGAAGTTCCTGGCGGAGCATATACTTTTGAGGTTGCTGCCGTAGATGCCGATGACAATATGGTGAATGCCGCAACTTTTACCAGTGGCAGGGTAACCGGCGTAACTTTTAAAAATGGCAGCCTTTGCCTGCTGGCAGGTAATAAGGAAATTCCTGTAGATACGGTAACCCGGGTTACCGAAGATGAGGGAATCGGGGATTGATAATTGGGTGGATCGGGTGATTGGCATGCATTCCCACGCTGGAGCATGGGAACGAGAGTTAACCAGTAACGAAAAAGGAGGGTATAAAATGATAGGTTCATTATATTCGGGCATATCGGGGTTAAAGGCTAATACAAATGCAATGGCGGTTATAGGAGATAATATTGCCAATGTTAATACAACCGGTTTTAAAAGCTCCAGAGCTTCCTTTGCCGATGTTCTCAGTGGTGTCACCGGCAATGAAACCGGACAGGGTGTTATGATGACGGGGCAAAATGCTGACTGGACACAGGGCGCTCCGGAGAGAACCGGCAATGCCACTGATCTGGCAATTACCGGAGATGGTCTGTTTGTTGTACATGACAGCGTTGGAGCGGAGTACTATACGAGAACGGGAAATTTTCAATTTGATAATGCCGGCAATCTGGTAACCAATGGTGGTATGATTGTTCAGGGATATAAAATTGATCCTGCTACCGGAGTACTGGGGGCTGTCAGCAATATAACTATTGAATCAGGGAACTGCTCTCCTCTCGTCACCAGTGAGATGACAGTTAATCTGAATCTCAATGCAGATGATACCAACGGTTTAGATGAGTCGGTAGGTTCTACATTAACTGCTGATTACACAAATGCTGATTCGAATATTACATTTACAGCGGTTAAGGGTGGTGCGGCCGGTAATGATATTTCGATTGAATATGTTGATCCAGCGGGCAAAGATAAGTCTTTGAGTGTTGATGTTCATGGCACCGCTATCACGGTTAATCTGGCGACTGATGGTACCGGGGCTATTACTTCGACAGCAAATGATGTTGTCGCTGCTATTGCTGCTAAATCGGCTGCAACCGAATTAATAACCGCTGTAGCGGATGGCACCGGTTTAGGGAAAGTTGGAATTATCGCTGCCACATTAGCCGTTGATAGTACAAATGACAACTCGGATGTCATATTTACGGCGGTTAACGGAGGTATAGCCGGCAATAATATTTCGATTGAATATGTTGATCCGGGTTTATTGCTTCGACTGCGGATCATGTTGTCGCTGCTATTGCTGCTGATGTGGCTCCGGGTGGTGCAGCCGAATTAGTAACCGCTGTAGCGGATGGCGATGGCAGCGGCGTAGTTGGAATTGCCGCCACATTAGCAGTTGATAGTACAAATGACAACTCTGATGTCACATTTACAGCGGTTAACGGAGGTATAGCCGGCAATAATATTTCGATTGAATATGTTGATCCGGGTTTGGCAAGTCAGCCTTTGGGCATCGTTGTTGTTGGCAATGCTATCACGGTCAATCTGGAGACTGATGATACAGGGGCTATTACTTCGACAGCAAATGATGTTGTCGCTGCTATTGCTGCTGATGTGGCTCCGGGTGGTGCAGCCGAATTAGTAACCGCTGCAGCAGATGGCGATGGCAGTGGCGTAGTTAATGTTCCCGCATCTGCTTCAGCCAATCTTTTCAGTGGCAGTGGCATTAACGTTGCCGATCTTACCGGCGGCAGCAGCAGCATTAACTTTGCCAATCCTACCGGTCTTACCGGTGGTGGTGGCGCTGCCGCTGCAACTGTTAATTGTGCAAATGACAACTCGGATGTCACATTTACGGCAGTTAGCGGAGGTATAGCCGGCAATAATATTTCGATTGAATATGTTGATCCGGGTTTGGCAAATCAGCCTTTGGACATCGTTGTTGATGATAGTAATCCCTACGATATCACTATCATTGTTAATTTAGCGACTGGTACAGGCGGGGCCATTACTTCGACAGCGTCTGAAATTGTCGCTGACATTAATACCAATGCAGATACCGCATTATTAGTATCTGCGATCGCAGAAGGCGAAGGCGTAGTTAATGTTCCTGTACCTGCTTCAACCGAGCTTATCAATGGCGTGGACGTTGCGGATAATACTCCGGATATTTATTCCAATACAATAACCGTTTATGATTCTCTTGGGAGCGCTGTTGATCTAACTCTGCAATATACATGCGTAGGCCATGGAAGGTGGGTATGGGATGTGAACCCGTCTGATGGTTCCTCATCTTCGACCGGTGTTATTTCTTTTGATGAAAAAGGCGAACTGACCTATCCTGCTGCTAATCCGACAATTACTATTACGGGCTTGAGCAATGTCGCCGAAGACCTTGAAATTGAGTGGGATTTAGTTACTAATAATAATTTTACCGGATATTCTTTGCTTTCGTCAACCAGTTCCCAAATCCAGAATGGCTATGCCGCCGGTACGCTTCAGAGTGTTTCGGTGGATGATGAGGGTTTTGTTGTAAAAACATATTCGAATGGAAAGTTGATACCCGGTTACAGGATTGCTCTGGCCGGTTTTTCAAGTTATGCCGGTTTAGCAAGAACCGGGGATAATCTTTATTCAGAATCGCTTGCTTCCGGACAGCCGATTTTCGGGATACCGGGGAACGGAGGTCTTGGGGGTATAAATTCAAGATCGCTGGAGATGTCAAATGTTGATCTGGCTACAGAGTTTGTCAGGATGATAACCACCCAGCGCGCGTTTCAGGCAAACTCCAGAGTCATCACCACCAGTGATGAAATATTGCAGGAACTGATTAATCTAAAACGATAATTCAGGGTTCAGGGGTTTAGAGGTGCGAAATTCATAAAAAACTTTTGTGCCTTCATGGCTAACTGAGCAATTACAAGCGATAAAAGGGGCTACCAACTTAAGGCAGGACACCTTGTAATCTCAAGGTGTTACAGTAGGGTGGGCATTGCCCACCAATCTATGCGGTTTGCAGAGATCACCCATTGATTGGTGGGCATTGCCCACCCTACGAATCGTCCCGCTTTATGTTGGTAGCCATAAAAGGTAAAAAAATGATTAAAGTAACCTGTTTAAACGATTCAAAACTTATGGTTAATGCGGAAAAGATACAATCCTTGAAAAAGGCTCCGGATACCGTCATTACTTTTACTAACAAGGCGAGCATGATGGTTAAAGAGTCTGTGGAAGAACTTTCCGGAAAAATTATTGAGTATCGTCGTTCAGTCCGCATTAAGCCTCTGATTAATCCGGAAATTTCTTGTGATTTTTCTATTCCGATCAACTGAGTGGCTTTTCGAGCCAACGTCAAAAAGTTGACAATCGTCAATAATTGGTCGAGTAGTCGAGTGGGAAAATGGTCAAGTGGTTGGCGACCTCCCCACTCGACTAATTCCCCACTACACCAATCTCGTGGCACAACACTTGCTTTACCTTTAAGATACTACTCAGGTTCACAGTTCCACCGTGAACCGTGACCCTAACACCAGAGGAGATTTTCAGTGGATATCGCAACACTCCTGGGTATCGTTGTTGCTTTTGGTTTAGTAATCAGTTCAATCCTTATGGGTGGTCCCGGAGCATGGTTTATTAATTATCCATCCATCATGATTGTTCTTGGAGGAACCACGGGGGCAACGCTCATTGCATATCCCCTTTCAGAGGTGCTGAGTGTGTTTGGAGTGGCAAAAAATGCCTTTCTCTACCAGACCCAGCCACCCGACAAACTGGTTCCTTTAATTGTGGGTTTTGCCAAAAAGGCCAGGCAAGAGGGTATTCTCTCATTTGAGTCGCAACTGAAAGATATGGAAGATCCCTTCCTCGCTAAAGGGATGCAAATGGCTATAGATGGAATGGAATCAAATTCGATAGAAGATGTCCTGAGTACGGAGATAGCATATGTAGAAGAACGGCACAGATTAGGCGCTGAAATATTTTCTACAATGGGAACATTTGCCCCTGCAGTCGGGATGTTAGGAACCATTATCGGCTTGGTGCAAATGTTAATGCAAATGGAGGACCCAAGCAGTATCGGAGCTCCAATGGCAGTGGCTTTGCTAACGACTTTTTATGGCACGCTCTTTGCCAACCTTCTTTTTTTACCTTTCGCCGGAAAACTCAAGACCAGAAGCAAGCAGGAAATATTACTAAAAACTATGGTGATTGAGGGGATTATATCAATTCAGTCCGGCGACAACTATCGTATTGTAGAGCAAAAGCTTAAAGCCTTTCTTTCACCCAAGACATTTGGAAAAGAAAATGAGCAAAAAGAGTAGGAACAATACATCGCAAGAAGGCGAGATGTCTTCAGGAGGCTGGGAAATAGTATATTCCGGTTTTGTTCTCATTCTTCTTTGCTTTTTTATTATGCTATGCTCGTTTTCATCTATAGAGGAAGCAAAAGTTGCGCGCTTTGTAAAATCGTTTTCAAACGCTATCAACATATTGCCGGGAGGTATTGATTTTGAATCCGGTGAATTTGTATTGCCTCCTTTGCCGGATATCGTTGATATGGAAAGCGAACTCGCTAACGTATTTGAAGATTTAAGAAAATTCACAGATGATTTTGGTCTGGAAGGGGACGTAAATCTTTTTTTTTCCAGGAAAGGGCTTGTGATGAGATTGTCCGACACCCTTATGTTCAATCTTGGTGCCGCCGAGATATTGCCGGAAGCCATTCCACTGCTGAAGAAAGTTGCTCTTATTATATTTAAGACGTCTTACACTGTATGTATTGAAGGGCATACCGATAATCTTCCTATCCATACGAGAAAATTTCCTTCAAACTGGGAACTGTCAACCGCACGCGCGGTAAATGTCCTGAGATATTTTACGGAAAAAGAGAAAGTTCCTATGCAAAGATTATCAGCAGTAGGGTTTGGAGAATTTCAGCCCATCTTTGCCAATGATAAGCCTGAGCACAGGGCAAAGAACAGGAGAGTGGAAATTGTCTTTGTCAGAGAGAAGCATGATCATACAACTTCAGTCGAGTAGACGAATGGTTGATTGGATGAATGAGAATGAATGAATGCTGGGATGGATGAATGAATTGGATGGTTGGGATGATTAGGATGGATGGAATTGGATGAGTGGGGAAATGGTCGGGTAGAAAAATGAAAAAAAAGAAAAAAGCAAATACCGGGAGTGAAGGACCGGGATGGCTTACAACCTTTAATGATCTGATGACTCTTCTTATGGTGTTTTTTGTCATGCTATTTACGATGAGCAGCATTGATATTAAGAAGTTAAAGGACTTTCAAGATGCTCTGCAAAGCGGCCTCGGAGTTTTGAAAGAGGGACAAAGAGTATCGGTTGGATTGATAGAGCCATATATTCCTTCTAATATGGAAAGTATGACGACTCCGGAGGAGATTGAAGAAAAGGTGCCGGATGAAATCCGGGATTTTGTCAAAGCCTTTGATTCTGAGCCTGAAATTACAGCTACCTATACGAAAAAGGGAATGCTTATCACCCTCAGCAACACCGTTCTTTTTCAATTTGGAGCGGTTGATATCAATCCGGAAAGTTTTCCTGTTTTAGATAAAATAGCTGCCGCGATTAGCAAAATGTCGGAATTTGTCAGGGTTGAAGGTCATACTGATAATGTTCCTGTAGTTTATAGCAGGAGGTTTCCTTCGAACTGGGAACTTTCAATCAAGCGGGCCGTAAATGTAATAAAGTATTTTATTGAGGTTGGGAAAATACCTCCTAAAAGATTATCGGCAGTGGGTTATGGAGAATCAAAACCCCTTTTCCCCAATGATACACCGGAACATAGGGCCGGAAACCGGAGAGTAGAAATTTTATTGGAGACGAAAGGCAAAGACTAAAATGTCAAGCAAAAAGCTGATTATATTTATTATCATTCCTCTAATATTGGTGAATGTTGGGGCAGTTTCTTTTGTTATCTGGAACAAGACATCCTTTTTCAGCTCTCAGACCGAAAAAGAGTCGGAATCGGAAAAAGTGTCTGAAAATAATAGTGAGGTAATAAAGCCCATATATTCTCTTGACACCTTTATCGTCAATCTTGCTGATAAAGGCGGAAGACGGTTCTTAAGGGTTACGATGGATCTGGAATTAAAAAATGAAGGTCTTGCCGAAGAAATAGATAAACGGCTTTCTAAAATAAGGGACAGCATTTTGATGATAATTCCCACTAAAAGATTTGAAGATATCAATAGCCTTGAAGGAAAAATCGTTCTGCGTGATGAGGTAATGACCAAACTGAACTCTTTCTTGAAAAATGGAAGTATAACCAACATTTATTTTGTTGAATTTGTGATCCAGTAAAGGTCAAAAATTTATGTCTGATCAGATTTTATCTCAAGAAGAAATAGATGCCCTTCTTTCTTCCGTGGATAAGGGAGACGTTGATCTTGAGGTGGATAAAAAAGAAGAAGCGGAAGTCGAATCTTATGATATTGCTTCTCGAAGAATGGAGTTGCGCTACCAGCTTAACGCTCTTGAAGAAGTATATGACAAGTTTGCGGGTCTGTTGCATAATTTATTCGCTTCATTTCTCCGAAAGAGTATGGAGGCAAAGTTTGTCTCTACGGAAATAGTTAAGTTCAAAGAATTTTTAGAAGGCTTTGCAAGTCCTACAAGTTTCAATATATTTAACATGGAACCACTCCTTGGATTGTCGCTCCTGGTGATAGAACCGGGACTTGTATTTTCTTTAATAGATTGCATGTTTGGAGGGAATGGAAAACCCATAGCCCAGGTGAGAGAATTTACGCTCATTGAGCAGAGGATGATGAAAAAATTTGCTGTTGAAGCGCTGAATAGCCTGGAGAAAGCCATGGAGACTGTCCATTCTGTAAAGATTTCCTTAAAAAAAAGCGAGACCAAACCCGAATTTGTTTACATGCTCGCTCCCGGTGATTTAGTTATAGTTGTCCTGTTTTCTGTAAAGGCAGATGCATTTTCAGGAGATATTCATTTGTGCCTCCCATACCTCATGTTTGAGCCGATTAAGGATCAACTCTCCTCCAGATATTTTAGAGATAAGGATAAAGAAAATATATTCGGCGCCCGGATTCAGAATTTGTTGCAAAATACCAAAGTAACAATTGTCGCCGAGTTGGGAAGAACCGTTTATACTATAAGTGACACATTGAATCTCCGGGAGGGAGATATTCTTAAGCTTCATACAGGTCCTCAAGATCTTATCACAATAACCGTTGAAGGGATTCCTAAATATCAGGGCGTTCCGGGAATTGTTAAGGGGAGCCGTGCAATTCAAATAACAGAATTGTTAGATCAAAATGGAGGTGCAAATAACAATGGTTGCAACCGATAAAAATATAGAAAAACTTGACACGAATAGTTCTAATCCTCCGGAGATACCCGAAAGCAACGGAAAGGATGCAGGGGAAAAGCAGTATGAGTTTTCCGGCTTGAGCGATACGTCCGCATCGCAGTCATCGGCTAATATGGAACTTATTCTTGATATCCCTTTAGAGATAACCGTTGAAGTAGGCCGGACCAGGATACTGATAGCTGAACTGCTTAAGCTTGGCCAGGGATCAGTTGTTGAGCTTACAAAAGTCGCCGGAGAAACCCTGGAAATATTTGCCAATAAAAAATTAATAGCCAGGGGAGAAGTCGTAGTTATAAAGGAAAAATATGGTATCCGTATCACCGAAATTGTGAGTCCCATGGAACGGATAGAGGGATTAAAATGAACTATCATCCCGATCTGTTATCAACGGTGCTGAAAATGATAACTGTCCTGGTTATACTCCTGGGTGGGTTATTTATCGTTTTTTATTTTTTGAGACGGATATTAAAAAGAGAGGTCAAAGGATCAAGTGGGAAACTGATCAGGGTTCTATCAAGCAGTTATATCGGAGTTAAAAAAAACATATCCTTAATTGAGATTCCGGGGTCCATACTGGTTCTGGGGATTACGAGTGACAATATCCGCCTCCTTGCCAAAATAGAGGATGAAGAGATATTGAACAGGTTTAAGAGTCTCGAAGAGAAAAAAAGATCGACCTCGTTTTCAGACCAATTAAATAAATTATCATCAAGATTCAAACCTAAAGTGAATTAGTGGATTGGATGCTGGGATGGTTGGGATGATTGGTTACCAAATGATAAATGACCAACGATAAATGATAAATGACCAATGATAAATGACCTTAGATTTTATATCATTATCTTGATATGTGTTGCGGTTTTTAATGGGTTAACTCCTCATATTTGCCGGGGCGATACTCCACCGGCTTTTGCGCCTCTTTTCAGTATAGTTCCGGATAAAGCCGAAAATCCGGAGAGAATGGGTGTTGTTCTTGAGATTTTCCTCTTATTAACGGTTCTTTCTCTGGCCCCGGCAATTCTTATCATGCTAACCTCATTTACCAGAATTGTAATCGTGCTTTCTGTTCTTCGCCAGGCGATCGGAACCCATCAGATGCCTCCCAACCAGATAATTATCGGCCTGGCGCTATTTCTTACATTTTTTATTATGACTCCGGTTTGGCAAGATATCAATCAAAATGCGCTTCAACCATATCTAAACAAGAAGATAACTCAGCAGCAGGCATTAGAAAGGGCATCTCAACCTTTAAGGAGTTTTATGTTCAAACAGACAAAAGAAAAGGACCTGACTCTGCTCGTTGATATCGCAGATATTGCGAGACCCCGAAATATCGATGATGTCCCGATTTCCGTGCTTATTCCTTCCTTTATAATCAGTGAATTGAAAACCGCATTTCAGATCGGATTTTTGCTTTACGTGCCATTTTTGATTATTGATATGGTTGTAGCGAGTGTTCTTCTTTCCATGGGAATGATGATGTTGCCTCCTATTATGATTTCCCTGCCATTTAAGATGATGCTGTTCGTCCTTGCTGATGGCTGGTATTTGATTGTGGGTTCCCTAGTAAAGAGCTTTGCGTGAGAAATGTTAATATGACACCGGAATTTGTAACAGGATTTCTTTCAGAAGGCATAAAAACAGCCATTATAGTGGCAGCGCCGATGTTGTTTGCCGGTCTGGTGGTGGGCCTGATAGTTAGTATATTTCAGGCTGCTACACAGATTAATGAAATGACCATGACCTTTATTCCTAAGATATTAGCAGTAGGTCTTGCTCTACTTATTTTTTTCCCCTGGATGCTTCAAACTATGATTGATTTTATCCGTAACCTGTTTCTTAACATACCTCATTATATTCGATGATAACTTTTAACATCTCACTGCCGCAGCTTCAAATATTTTTTTTGATTTTTTTGCGAGTTGGCGCAATTATAATGTTTATTCCGATTTTTGATAGTAGAAACATACCTGTCCTATTTAAAGTAGGATTGGTATTTTCAGTTAGTATACTGTTATTCCCCATATTAAAATTAGACAACATTCCTTTTATTACCAGCGCAATACCCTTTGGCATAGGGGTAATAGGTGAAATCATGCTGGGAATTATCATTGGTCTTTCCGTTAAGCTGATATTTGCCGGAATTCAGTTGGCAGGCCAATTGTCAGGCTTTCAGATGGGTCTTGCTATTGCCAATGTCATGGATCCCGTGACAAGCGCTCAGGTTTCCATTATCGCTCAATTAAATAATCTGACAGCCATGCTGATATTTTTAACTATTAATGCTCACCACATGTTTTTACGAGCTCTCACTGAAAGCTTCCGGCTGGTTCCTCCCTTTGATGTGCAATTCAGCAATTCCTTAATTGAACACTTAATCAGCCTTTCGGGCAATATGTTTATTATCGCAATTAAGGTCGGAGCGCCGGTTATAGTGGCGCTGCTGCTTACAAGCGCGGCTTTTGGATTGATAGCCCGAACAGTTCCGCAGATGAATATTTTTTTAGTAGCCATGCCTTTAAAAATCGTTGTAGGGCTGCTGTTTTTGGCTTTTGCCCTTCCTTATTTATTGCCTTTTTTCAGACAGCTATTCAATGAATCAGGAAGAGATATCCTTCTTCTTTTAAGAGCCATGTAGGTGAAGGATTTAGGAATTTAGGGAGCGGTTGACCATGCCGAAAGGAAGTTTTCAGGAAAAAACTGAACAACCTACTCCGAAACGTCTTCAGGAAACAAGAAAAAAGGGGCAGGTGGCCCAAAGCAGAGAGGTCTCTTCCGCTTTAATTCTATTATCCTCCTTAGGAGTATTCTTTTTTGCAGGTTCCTGGATGTTGTGGAGCCTTTCCGAGTTTATGCGGGGAATATTTCAAAATCTCGGAACCTTCCGTTTGTACGATATTTCTACTGTCAGCGCTTTATTGTTAAAGATTTTTGAGCAAATCTTCTCAGTTTTAATGCCTTTGATGCTGGTTGTTTTTGTCGCAGGAATTGCAGCCAATCTTTTCCAGTTCGGCTTTTTATTTACATCAAAGCCTCTTATTCCGGATTTTTCCAAACTTGATCCTGTTAAGGGAATGAAGAAGTTTTTTTCTCTAAAGGCTTTGGCGGAGCTTGTCAAATCTCTGTTCAAGGTGTTCGCTGTGGGCGGCATATCTTTTTTAATACTAAAAGGAGAACTGGAGGCTATTCCCGCCCTGGTACAGATGAGCGTTGGAGAGATCCTTTCATTTATCGGCAGGGTTTGCCTTAAGATATGTTTTTATGTTTGTCTGTTTTTGATTGTTCTGGCGGTTATAGATTATGTTTATCAACGCTGGCAGCATGAAAAGGACATGAAAATGACCAAACAGGAAGTTAAAGATGAGTCAAAGCAGACAGAAGGAGATCCCGCTGTTAAATCCAGAATTAGAAAGGCTCAGATGGAAATAGCGCAAGGTAAAATGATGGAAGCGGTTCCTGATGCCGATGTTATAGTAACCAACCCCACCAGCCTTGCTATTGCTCTTAAGTTTGATGCAAAAGAGATGCTTGCTCCTCAGGTAATAGCAAAAGGAGCCGGCTTTATTGCTGAGAGGATTAAAGAAATTGCTGAAGAAAATCAAATTCCGATTGTCGAGCATAAACCGGTCGCTCAGACTCTTTTTAAGCTGGCGGAAGTAGGAGATTTTATTCCTGCCGAGCTTTATCGGGCAATTGCAGAGATCCTGGCATATGTTTACAGATTGAAGGGAATGAATAGGAATTAGGAATTAAAAATTAGGAATTAGGAATTAGGAATTGGATGATTTGTTGGTTACCAAATAATAAATGATAAATAATAAATGATAAACGATAATAGGCATGAAAAATGCTTGCTGTAAATTAATAGGAATTTACTACGACTTTACTTGACCATTTGACTAAGGAACGTGAACGAATTAACTTCCGCAAGTAGGCGCACAGATTTGGGTCGAATTTGTTTGATCTCAGATCACAAAAGTTGAAGGAATAGCGAGCTATTTCAAGATTTTTGGGATCTGAGATCGAACAAAAGCGGCCTGAAGCTGTGATGCATAGTTGCGGAAGTTATTTCGTCCACGTTCCTAATTACGGAAGGATTATGGAGACGGAAAATCAAACGGGATATTCGGAGATTCCCTTTATAGCAAAACACAGCGATATTCTTATGGCTATATTAGCTGTGGTTATTCTGGTAGTTATGATAATACCTCTACCGGCCATGCTGCTGGATATCCTTTTGTCGTTTAACATAACATTTGCTTTAATAATTCTTCTGGTAGGCATGTATATCTCGAAGCCATTAGAGTTGTCAGCATTTCCTTCCATACTTTTAATCACTACCTTGTTCAGATTATCACTAAATGTTGCTTCCACTCGAATAATTCTACTCCACGGAAACGAGGGACCCATGGCAGCCGGAAAAGTGATCAATGCTTTCGGAAGCTTTGTGGTTGGAGGAAACTATCTGGTGGGAATCATAGTTTTTTTAATCCTGGTCGTTATAAATTTTGTGGTAATTACGAAAGGAGCCGGACGAATTGCGGAAGTGGCTGCCAGATTTACTCTGGACGCTATGCCCGGCAAGCAGATGAGCATAGATGCCGACTTGAATGCAGGCTTGATAAATGACCAGGAGGCAAAGGCAAGAAGGCTGGAAATTTCACAAGAGGCGGAATATTATGGCGCTATGGATGGCGCTAATAAATTTGTTCGTGGAGATGCTATAGCAGGAATAATAATTACTTTGGTCAACATCCTGGCCGGGCTTGCTATTGGAGTTTTCCAGAATAAAATGAGTTTTTCCGATGCAGTCCAGACTTATACTTTGCTGACAGTGGGAGATGGATTAGTCTGCCAGATTCCTGCCCTGATTATTTCAACGGCAGCAGGTATTATAGTAAGCAGATCTTCTTCTAAAACAAACATGGGAAAAGAGATAACTTCTCAGATTTTACTCCAGCCGCGTGCTATCGTTATTGCTGCTATTGTGCTTTTTGCACTTGGCCTGGTTCCGGGGCTTCCGACTATCCCTTTTCTTATTTTGTCAATTTTATCCGGAAGTGTGGCTTATTTGATTTTGCAAACAAGAAAGACGGATTTAAAAAAACAAAAAGACAGCAAGATACAAAAATCCAAAACCGGATCGCCGGAAAAGTTAAAACCCCTTCCTCTTCTTGATATTCTATCTCTGGAAGTCGGCTACGGCCTTATTCCATTGGTGGACGTGGAACAAGATGGTGAGCTTTTGGACCGGATTAAGTCAATCAGGCGACAAATTGCTAAGGAAGTCGGAATTATTGTTCCCTCTGTTCATATTCAGGATAACATGCAGTTAGAATCCAGTGAATATTCCATTTTGCTTAGAGGAAATGAAGTTGCCAGGGGAGAATTGATGATAAACCACTATCTGGCCATAAATCCCGGAACTGTTGAAAAAAAGATTAACGGGATCCCGACAAAAGAACCTACCTATGGGCTGCCGGCTTTCTGGATCAAAGAAGAAGTTAAAGAAAGCGCTATGGCGAGAGGATATACGGTAGTTGACCTTTCTACTGTTTTAACAACACATCTGTCTGATGTGATTAGAAATCATGCTCATGAATTATTGGGAAGACAGGAGGTCCAGCAGTTATTAGACAGCCTGAAATCCTCCCATCCAAAAGTCGTGGAAGAATTGATTCCCAATTTGTTGTCCCTTGGCGGTGTGGGGAAAGTGCTCCAGAACCTTCTAATGGAGCAAATTCCTGTTCGTGATTTACTTACTATCTTAGAGACCTTGGCTGACTGGGCTATAGTGACAAAGGATTTAGATGTTCTGACAGAGTATGTGCGTCAAGCGCTTGCAAGAACAATCACCAAACTTTATCAGACATCCGATGGAAATATACCATTAATAACCCTTGACCAGAGCGTTGAAACCGCAATATCCGGAGCGATTCAGCAAACGGAACAGGGCAGCTTTCTCACCATGGAACCTAATATCGCCCAAAAAATCATGAAAATCCTTAGCAAAAATCTGGAGAAGTTTTCACAACTGAATCGTCAACCGATTGTTTTATGCTCAGCCCAGATCAGATCGCATTTCAAGAAGCTTGCAGATCGGTTTATTCCTAATCTCGTGGTGCTCTCATATAATGATATTTTAAATAATGTTAAAATTCAATCAATAGGAACAGTAGGACTTTCCGATGCAGATTAAACGATTTGAAGCAGAGAATATGACAAAAGCCTTGCGGTTGGTTAAACAAGAATTTGGTTCTGAGGCGGTGATTCTTTCCGCCAGGAGCCTGGAGAAAAAGAAGGGGGTGTTTTGGCCTATGAAAAGACCTGGAGTAGAGGTAACAGCGGCAAAAGATACATCTTATCCGGAGACCGAAAAAACTTCATCAGACAAAATTCGAAAGTTCGAGAATTTAAGTAATGAAAAGAGCTTAATTAGCCCGCTTCGTGGAGGAATAAAGGTGTTAAAGGACAAACCGGATAATATCGTTCAAAACTATGATAGAAAATTAGCTGACTTAAATCAGCAGATGTTGTCTCAGGGTGTGGAAAAAAATATAGCTCGAAAATTAACAGAACAAGTAAAGAGAATTGCATCATCGAAAAAGTTTTTAAAAGACGAAGAACTTAAATTGTGTTTGATCCGTATTCTTAAGGAAATGAGTATAACAGCCAGGCCGGTAAAGATAGAGACCGGAAAACAAAAAGTTGTTGCTTTCATAGGTCCCACCGGAGTGGGAAAGACAATAACTATTGCCAAATTAGCT
>Ga0255431_1128_pt1 | contig 14604 bp, 22 predicted proteins | sample ANMaggSeSYBR02J5_FD_182633 | JGI IMG/M metagenome (GOLD analysis project Ga0255431, IMG submission 182633) | Sediment cell enrichment communities from methane seep in Santa Monica Basin, California, United Staets - ANME aggregate JGI... | ecosystem: Environmental > Aquatic > Marine > Cold seeps >... | reverse complement strand
TTGCAGACAGTACTTCTGATGAACCAGAGGAAAGGATTAAGGAAGTAATCTTAACCCTAAGCAGCGATATCAAGAACAAAACCTACAATCTAATAGGAATTGACGACAATCCAAAAGCATTGCTAAAGGAAATATTTGAGATTCCAGTTTTGGTAGATATTCTAATTACAGATGATTTCTAATGAATTCAACTATTCAATAAACCAGGGCAGATTAAAATGGCAGATATAGATTCAGGCACCGAGATAGATAATAAACTAAACACCTATTTCCCGGGAAAGGTGGTGAGAAAGGACCTCACTAAACTTATGAAAGTAGGTCATAATGTTCCAGTATATGTGTTAGAATACCTCTTAGGATCAAACTGTGCCACAGATGATGAAGACCTTATCAAGGAAGGTGTCAAGAAAGTAAAAAATATACTATCAGAGAATTACGTTCGCCCTGATGAAGCTGAATTGATCAAGTCAAAAATACGAGAAACTGGATATTATACTATAATAGACAAAGTTACAGTTAGGCTCAATGAAAGACGGGATGTTTACGAAGCATTGTTCTCCAATCTTGGAATCTCGAAAGTAGAAGTTGACCCGTTTTATGTAAAAAAATATGAAAAACTGCTCGGTGGTGGTATCTGGTGCATCATCAAGATGGAATATTTAACTGAATCTTCCCAGTCCCCATTTATGATCTCTGACTTAAAACCCATACAGATACCAAATGTAAACATAAATGATTTTATAGAACAGAGGAAGAACTTCACAAAAGATGAGTGGATCGACGTCCTTCTAAGAACCATCGGAATGGAACCCACACAACTGGAATATCCAGCAAAATGGCATTTAATAGAACGTCTTGTGCCTCTTGTTGAAAACAATTATAATATGTGTGAACTCGGACCGAGAAACACCGGTAAATCGCATGTCTATAAAGAAATATCACCCAACTCAATATTGATATCCGGCGGACAAACAACAGTAGCAAACTTGTTCTATAACATGAGTACGAGACAGGTGGGCCTTGTAGGCCTGTGGGATGTGGTGGCTTTCGATGAGGTTGCAGGGATACGTTTCAAAAATAAAGACGGAATACAGATACTCAAAGATTACATGGCATCCGGTTCCTTTGCACGGGGAAAAGACCAGATTAATGCGAATGCTTCCGTTGTTTTTGTCGGCAATATTAATCAGAGCATATCATCATTACTCAAAACATTCCATCTTTTTGCACCATTTCCAGAAGCAATGAATAATGACAGTGCATTTTTTGACAGGATCCACTATTATCTGCCAGGGTGGGAAGTTCCAAAGTTCAGGCCAGAACACTTCACTGACAGGTATGGCTTTATTGTCGATTATTTTGCTGAATTCTTAAGAGAAATGAGGAAAAGGTCGTTCAGTGACAATATATTCAATTATTCCAAGCTTGGAAATAATCTGAACCAGAGAGATGTCATTGCAGTGAATAAAACATTTTCCGGTTTAATGAAGCTGATATACCCTGATGAGAACATATCAAAAGAGGAAGCACAAGAGATACTTGAATATGCCATGGTGGGTAGGAGAAGGGTTAAGGAGCAGTTAAAAAAAATCGGTGGGATTGAATTTTTCGATGTCAATTTCTCATATATCGACAATGAAGACATGAGTGAACATTTTGTAACGGTACCGGAAAGCGGTGGAAGTAAGATCATTCCTGCAGGGATGACAAAACCAGGACAGGTTTATGCAGCATCTGGAGATGCTTCGAGCAAGATTGGTGTGTATAAGATAGAGCTACAGGTTGTTTCAGGTTCCGGAAAATATGAAAAATCCGGTCTTGGTTCAAATCCAAAAGCTAAAGAGGCTATTCAAACCGCATTTAACTATTTCAAGGCAAATGCAAAATCAGTCAGTCAGGGTATTTCAACAAAAGAAAAAGATTACCACTTACATGTGCAAGACCTGACAGGCGTGGGAATGTCTGATGACCTTGCTCTGGCAGCTTTTCTTAGTTTATGTTCAGGTGCTTTAGAGAAGCCAGTACAAGAACAAACTGTAATATTGGGTACAATAACTATTGGTGGTTCTATTAGTAGTATAGACAATTTATCTGACCTTTTGCAGGTTTGCATGGATGCTGGAGCTCAGAAAGTTCTGATCCCAATATCAGCAGCATCGAAAATGTCAATAGTGCCGCCAGATTTATTTAGTAAGTTTCAGATATCATTTTATGAGGATCCAATTGATGCTGTGTATAAGTCGTTGGCGTTGTCTTGATTAAATCTGAAGGATAAAATTCACTTTCGGAAAAATAGCAAATCAATATCGATGCGGGTAAAATGTGGACAATTATGTTAATCTTGGAATTATTACCAATCTACTTGTAGTGTTGCTTTTCGATTTAAAATAGTGCCAGTTACCCTCTAAATTTGAAGTAGATACGAAATATGTGTATATTCTATATAGTGATTGTGGCATTTAGGATGGTAAATAAATCAATTTATCCGAAAGTCATGTACTAAAGTGTTTGATCGCCTTGCTGTCAATCGTACTTATGTTAAAAGTAATAACCGATGGATTTTTGTAGATAAATAATCCACCGAACGGGAAATATCTTATCTTTTTTCCCATTTTTCCAGCCGCAATACCTTTGATAGAGTGGAACCCCTGGCTATTTCATCCCGTATCCTGCTTTCGTTCTTCTCAACCTCAACACTGCGCCTTGCAATTTCGTAGGCATGCTCCTTAGGTACTACCACAACGCCGTTGTCATCACCTACTATGTAGTCGCCAGGGTGCACGGTCTGGCCTGCACAAATGATCTCGGCATTGATCTCACCAAAACCTTTAGGTTCACCGGCATTCGGTACCACAGCCCTGGTAAATACAGGAAATTCCAGTTTCCTGATATCATCAATATCCCTGACTGCCCCATCTATAACTACTCCGGACACTCCTTTGTTGAGGCAACTTAAGGTAGCCAGTTCACCCCAGGGTGCCACCCGGTCACTGCCGCCGTTATAGATCACTATGACATCACCGGGCTGTGCCTTGTCAATTGCCTCCACGGTCTTGGCCCAGTCACCCTCAAATGTCTGTACAGTAACTGCAACCCCCACCATCTTAAGGCCGGGATTCACGGAAAAAAGTCCGTGCATGGCACCTTTTCGGTGCATAGCATCACTAATATTGGGTGTGGATACACGGGTCAGCAACTGCCTTGTTTCGGTTTCGATGGAGCCCATATCATTAACAACAGGCATGGGTGCATCTATGTTCCGGCGGATATTGCGTGCATAAGCTGTCACATCAGGGGAGCGCACGATGTTGCCACCCACGATCACGATATCGGCACCGGCTAACACTACTTCTCCGGATGAGTTTGCGTCCAGGCCACCTGCCACAGCTATTGGGATGTGTATTTCATTCCTCATTTGCCTGAGTAGTTCAATGGGTGTGATGCCAACCATCTGCATGTCGATGCCCACATGGATGTTGATGATGTCTATCCCCAGCTTTTCCAGTTCCCTGGCCCTTGCAATGGGATCGGGTACACAGATGAGGTCGCACATGAGCTTTGCACCGTATTTGTCGGCAGCTCGCCTGGCATCGGCAATGGTGGAGTTATCTGCACTGCCCAGCAGGATGACGATATCGGCACCTGACTTAACTGCCATCTCTACTTCAAGAGCGCCTGTGTCCATAGTCTTCATGTCGGCAAGTATAATGTGTCCGGGAAAATTATCTTTCAGTGCCCTGACAGCGTTCATGCCCTCGCTCTTGATGAGGGGTGTGCCTGTCTCTATCCAGTCTACTCCGCCCTCTACGGCCTCACGGGCTATCTGGAGGGCACGGTCTAGCTCAAGAATGTCAAGGGCTACTTGCAGTATGGGGTGGTCCTGATTCATGGATGATAGATATTGCTAATGTGGCAAAACTTTATTTGTCGGATCCGGGACGGTGTGTTTCTATTGTAATCATCATTTGCGCAGTACTTTTTCAATAATGTCGCCGATCAGGACCCCTATAATGAATTCTACTGTCACTATTCCCATGATTACTATAAATACAATCGAGCCTGTCAATCCGCCGATAAGTCCTCCGGATATGGCTGATTCTATTCCTCCTGAGAGTCCACCGAGAAGGAATGATATCAGTCCCAGGATCAGGCCGAGGACCAGACCGATCTTAAGTCCTTTTAGTAATATGTGTAAATAGTCTTCTGTTCCCTTTTTGGAGAATCCGTAACAAATGCCGATCAGAATGATGATAATGGTAAGAGTGAATGCCATATTGTTTTTACCTCCAGGTTATGAATATTGTTTTATAGGATATTAATATTTATGGAGGGTTTGGGTTCGGTGTTTATTTTGATCGTGTTTTGTTTTATGGGTCGATTTATGCTAGCGAAGTTTAGTATTTGTCAGATAGCTCAAAAAGGCCTGAAAAACATGGAAAATAATGAAAAAGTTGATTTGCCAATGGGTGATAGCTATTGTTAGTACCATATAATTATTTGTAAATATAATAAGTCTTATATTCCCTGAATAAGCTGGTTCGGGGTTACTAAAACATACGCTCAAGGGCCTGCCTGGCAGGCATTCCCACTTTAATTCCCAGATCGATTGCTGCCTGAGTGACCTCCACCACACCGGATGCCAGCACGTCCTCGAAATTCCTGACACCAGTCACCTTCACGGCTACGTCTTCCAGTCGTTCTGCCATGGATATATCCAGGTATCCGCACATTACAAAACCCCTGGGTGCCCTTATGACCAGTAGCGGCGCATGCTCCATATCAATCTTCAGGCCCAGTGCCGTACCGTTTTCCAATTCTATGGATTCAATCTGCATATCTTAATCCAGTTTTTTTAGGTCTGATGACTGGCATGTAGGACAGGATAGCTTTTTTCCCATACCTTTGAATCTGTTCCCACATGCACTGCATTCATATCTTGTCATGGCAGCAGCGCTCAGGTCCACGCTATCGGCAGCGCTTGAATCAACAAAACACATATTATGCTACACCTCATAATATAGAAATCAGTTATAGGCAATATAGTTTCTGCTTAACTGGCAAAGAGGGTTGCGTAAGTTACAACTTATATTCCGCAGGTATACTTTGAAAACAAATATTTTTATTAAACATTGACACTCACTGATGGCGTAAAGTTATGTTTCTCTTTACTTTAGTTTTCTCCAGTGCAAGTTCATCGTTGCTGTCTGTAAGGACTGCAAAAATGTCTGAAACTGAATAGTTCCGCTCATCATCGTGCCATATTCTTCTTATCTTATTATTCTAAAAGACGATTAATGACTTTTCCGAATCCATCTCTTTCCCCCTCATTGAACCCCTCGACAATCTCAATCTTTTCGGGGGTCAGGTCGTAGAGTTTGTAGACGAGCTGGTCGATTTGGTTTTCAAATCCTGTTTTATTTGCAAATTTTCTTTTTTTAGATATGGAATGTCCATTTGCACTACTTGCCATGTCAACTCCAGATCAATTCCGAAGTATTTATGGATCAGGACATCTCCCATACCAGCTATATTTTTCCATGGAACATCAGGATAATTGTTCTTAACCTCGGCAGGTAAATTCTTGACAGCTTCCCCTATTATTTCTATTCTGCGAATAATCGAATCCTGAAGTTGAGCAGATTCAATAAAATCGCTGAAAGTTTTATTTGCTGTATAATTTTCAATAAGTTCAATACTCTCTAAAATATGTTCAATGAATACCTCGGAATCTTTTTTCATAGTATCACTTCCTGTTCGCGAAGTATCCTGTCCTTTAAAAGAGGATGTAGAGAATTGTATGTAAGGACATCAACTTTCCTTTTCAGCATCTCTTCGAGTTCTAATTTTAAGCCTACAAGGTCAAGCAAGCTTTTTCTCCCTTTGAATTCAACTAGAATATCTATGTCGCTTTCATCAGTCAATTCTCCTCTTACAACTGAACCAAAAAGGGATGCACGTTTAACATCATTCTGCTTGAGTGCATTGAGGATTTTCTCTCGTATTTCGATTATTTGTTCATCCATTTATGTAACCTTCTTTTTGATTTATTTTACTTCCCTTTATTGAAATTCTCAACGATTGCGATCTCTTTTAGGGGGTCAGGTCGTAGAGTTTGTATGCCAATCATTTAATCTCGCTTTCCGGTTATAATTATGATTGATTAATCCTTGATTTGTTTATTTAATTTCTTTTCAGTTAAGTGTAAGTGAAGATAATTCTCATTTGAAACAATGGATTTTCCTGTTTTTTGCTCTATTTCTTTCCGTGTATTCTTTGCGATAGTACCACCTTCAAGAGCAGAATCTTTGCATTCATTGAATCCCTGCGAATCTTTTGATATTGTGATATCTGTGGTTGCTTTTTCGCCAACCATTGCAAGGATTAACTCCCAGTCAGTCATATGGTCTCTAAGGTTCTGGTTGTTTCTTTTTAAGCTTTTGAATTTTTTATATTCACCAACTGTTTTGCCAAATGTTGCTTTTGATATCTCATTCGTGAGTATCGCAAAGTCTTTTTGCTCTTGAATGCCCCTAAATTTCCATTCATCTGTCAAATCCTGCCTGATTGCTATGCCCCTTAGCCTCTTTTCAATCCAATCCGCAGGGTATCCCTTAAGTTCGTAATAGTCCTTGACCCTGTCCTGTGCAAGTTCAGGGTTTTCTATTTCCTGTATCCTTTCATACCCGACTTTTGCAAGCCATCTCTTGAAGGGTTCAGCTTTTTTTGAGGGAATGGACTGGATTATCCTGAACATGTACTCTGTATTTGCACAGTCAGTTTTGTAGTTTTTACCATCAGATGATGGCAGTTTCAGTTGTCGACAAAATATCGATAACTCAATACCACTTGACTCATATTCGCGTTTTTTAAGTCTGTACCAGTAATCCTTTGCATCGGAACTATCTGTTAAAACCCTTACAGTATCAACAACTGAGAAATACCACTGTTCTTCATACCATGTTCTTCTTATTTTTGTACCTTCGAAAACGACAAGTGCGTCTTTTGAATCCATGTTGTTTCACCTTGCAGGATATTTTTCAATAATCAAAAGGTTGTCAGGCATTAAAAGAGTTAGTAAAGCAGGGTGAAAGTGATGGGACTATTGATTTTTCCGAGTCCATCTCATTTTCCTTCATTGAACCCCTCGACTATCTCTATCTCTTCGGGGGGTCAGGTCATAGAGTTTGTAGACGAGCTGGTCGATTTGGTTTTCAAGCGTTTTTACACGGGCTTGTTTTTGTGGATTGTCGAAGTAATCGGGGGCCCTGGGATTCCCATGTATATTTCCTGGTTGAGGCGAAATGGTATCATGTACATAGATCATTTTATATCCTTCATTCCTTTTTTGTTTAATCGTTTGATAACCAATTCTCGTACTTCTTTAGCTAACCCATAAAATTGTTTTACTTCTTCAGGATTGGTCTCGATATATTCATCAGGATATCTGATTTCAACCGCATAAATGGTAAGCTGGGATATTTTATCACTATTCAATTTTTCAAATTCCGTATCATTCTTTATACATAGATTGTGAATACTTGATAAGTCATGGGTCTTAGTTACTCTGACACCAGCCCATGTTAAATATGCCTATAGATATTTTTCAACAGCCTGCTGGCAATGAAAGGAGAGTACATCCAGTGGTGCATCTTCCATTGCCATCATGTATTTAACTGCTTTCAGGTCATTATCCGCTTTTACAATCCATCGTAGAACTATATCTTCTTTCATGCCTCAACTCCTTCTAAATAGACTTCATTAGAGATAGTATTTACAATGTTTTTTTCCTCTTCAAAGGATTCAGCATCTTTCAAGATAATATCAAAAGAAATAAAAGGAAAATAGATATGCATTTTTTTATAAATATTAAACCAGAGTTCTTTCCTGGTTTTTGTATCTAATGGTTCTTTTACAATAATCATAAAATCCCAGTCACTATCTTCATTAAAATCACCTCTGGCTCTGCTGCCAAACATCAAAATTCTGGAATATTCCACTTCCAGATCGAATAAGATTTCTTTTAATCTGTCTAAAATATCTTCTTTGATCTTCTCTGTGACTTTCAATTGCATGTTATTAAAACAAAATGGTGTGTCTTTTGAGTTCATGTTACTTCCCCTTATTAAAATTCTCAACGATGGCTATCTCTTCGGGGATCAGGTCGTAGAGTTTGTAGACGAACTGGTCTATTTGTTTTTCAAGGGTTTTTACTTGGGATTGTTTGGTTGGGTGTTCTAGTGTCGCGTCAACATCAAATTGTCGGATTATAAGGTGTATTGATAGCATATTTGGATACATTATAGGGTTGACTCGACACTAGGTAATCTGGTGAATAAGTAATTGAAATAATTTTATTTGCTAATTCTTCTAACATTTTAATTTCTTTATCACTAATTTCAAGTATAATTCTGGTTTGAAATTGGTTTCCATTTATCAGACTATTTCTTCCTATAAATATTCAACCCGATTTTGATATTTTCCTTGTCAGGAATTGGCTGGTTACCTTCAGTCGATGCAATTATGATAGTTTTGCCAGAAGATGATGGGCCAAACTCTTTAGACAAATCAACTTTAATAGTTAAAATTTCGCCATCTTGTGTCATTTCAACATTCTTCATAATGTAATACTCCTCCTTTATATTTATTGTATTTGTTTACATTAATTTTGTTAAAATTGTATTTAACCTTTCTGAATCTATAATGCTGTCAAATCTCCTGGTTTTAAGGTTTATTTTGCAGTTTATTATCAATATATAGAGATTGTCGGAAAAGTACCTGGAAAGCGCCTAAATTGAAACTTCCAGAAATATTGTTAAAACTAAATCACTATGCTGCGTCCAGTCAAGTTTAGACAGTAAAGCTGAAATATTCGAAAATTAGGTTTTTCTGACAATCTCTCGTGGAAATACCTGAACTAATATTTACAAACCCTTTGCATATTCCAGAGCTTTTATCTGCTGCTTCATAGAAACATTTCCTTTTATTCCATGTTCTTCAAGTACGTCCAGCATCTTCCTCACGCTGACATTTGACAACTCAGCAGCTTCAGATAACGTCATTTTTCCCTTTTTATAAAGATTGGCAGCATACCACATAAAACCAAGCTTCATTAACTGCTTGATGGCTGTGTTTTCATCCACATCCTCCATTTTAGCCCGGTATGATACGCCCTTTATCACATCAGGAGTAAGATGCACACTCTTTATTTCCATTTATTCAACCTCTTTAATATTGCAATTTGTCATAAATATAGCTGTTCATCTGTAATTGCCCGGTCAGTACCCTTCAACAAACATTGCGCTGTCCTACTAATTTCCCTGCAAATTTCCATAAACGTGTTCAGGATGGACTATTTTAGCATGCACCGTGCAGGCAAGGCCCGGAACTGGCAAACACTTATATATCTCTTAGAATATCATAAGCGGAAAGTACTTATGCCATCTTTAGCCCAGGACAGAGGAAGTCCAGACCTGACAATACTTATACCCTCATCCCTGACAGCCAAAACAAGGGACCGGAGAATAAAGACATACAAGGTCGGGCAGATTGCAAGAGCAGCATCAGTATTCAGGGTCGATAAGATAATCATCTATCGCGACCCGCAATTCGATGACAGTAAGTTTATAGACCTGCTGCTCAGATATGCAGAGACACCACAGTACCTGCGAAAACACCTGTTCCCCTTGCAAGAGGAACTAAAGCATGCAGGGGTGTTACCGCCGCTAAGGACACTGCATCATCCCATCGAATCAAGATCATCGAACCTCAACGAAGGAGAATTCCGGGTTGGGGTAGTGGTCCCGGGACCACAAAAAAAGAAAAGCGAGAAAAAAGTCGGATCTGACAAAAATGCATGGGTCGATATCGGAATCGATAGCCCGGTCCGCCTCGAAGCACCTTCAATGAAAGTGCGAACTGGCGAGCGCATTAATGTCAGAATCTTTTCGCGAAGACCAATACAAGCAAAGCTGGTAACAAAGGACGAGATCCCCATGTATTGGGGATATCGTACAGCAGTAGAAGACAGCCTGTCAGGGGCGCTGGAAAAGATTTCAAAAGAAAGTGCCCTGATAATCGCCACATCCCGCCAGGGTAAGTTGCTCGACAACACACTCCTGACACAGATTGGTGAGAGGACAAAGCAGTCCAATCATACTGCTGTGGTATTTGGCTCACCCAGGCAAGGTTTAGAGACCATACTGGACAATGAGGGTTTCAAGCTCTCAGACTTCCATTGTGAAGTGCTAAATACCATACCCGCACAGGGAACAGCCACAGTAAGGACAGAAGAGGCCATATGGGCTACACTGTCTGCGCTGAACCTGGTCAGGTAAACAATTGATCGTCCCGCCAGAGCGAATAGGATAATCCTAAAACCAGGAGGAAGAGAATGGCAAATTTACACAGACCAAGGCGAGGATCACTGGCATTCAGCCCGAGGAAAAGGGCAAAGAGCCAGATACCTACAGTGAGATCATGGTCCGAAGGAAACAATGAGCCCAAACTGGGCGGTTTTGCCGGATATAAAGTGGGCATGACCCATGTGATCATGATGGACGATGAGCCCAAAAGTCTCACTGAAGGAGCGGAAATTTCCGTTCCGGTGACAGTGCTTGAAGTACCTGCAATGAAAATTGCAGCAATCAGGGTATATGGAGAAACAGGACCCTATGGCACAAAAACACTGGGTGAAGCATGGTCCGGTGACCTTGATCCCACGCTAGAGCGGAAACTGTTCACACCAAAGAAAACCAATACGAAAAACGCACTTGAAAGAATCGGGAAACTGGTTGAAGAGGGAAAGGTAGCAAATATCCATTTAATCTCTTATACACTACCGTCCCTGATAGCAGGAATCCCAAAAAAGAAGCCTGATGTGATGGAGAACAGGATAGTTGGTGGGGATATGGCCGCAAGACTTGAATATGCAACATCCCTGATCGGGAAATCAGTAGAAGTTTCTGACGTTTTCAATATCGGTGATATGATTGACGTATTAGCCATCACCATAGGTAAAGGTACACAGGGACCTGTGAAACGGTGGGGCATCAACCTGATGAAAAACAAACACAGCAGACAGGGCAGTCTCAGGCAGATTGGTACTCTTGGGCCATGGAACCCCTCAAGAGTGAGCTGGCGGGTACCACAACTGGGTCAGACCGGTTATCACCAGAGGACAGAGTATAATAAACGTATTATCAAGATCGGTGAGAACGCTGAGGAAGTGACCCCAAAAAGCGGATTCCTCAACTACGGGAAAGTAAGCGGGAAATATTTGCTATTAAAGGGCAGTGTTCCTGGTCCGAAAAAGCGACTTATCAGACTAAGACCGGCCATAAGGAGCGATAAACAGCCAATCGGTGCACCCCAGGTATCATATATTAGTGTAGAGTCAAAGCAGGGGTGAATTAAGATATGAGTAAAGCAAAAATTATGGATATTACAGGAGTTTCTAAAGGCGATATTGAGCTCCCTGCTGTATTTGACGAGATATACAGGCCTGACTTGATCAAGAAAGCTGTGCTGGCGGCCCAGGCTAACAGGTTACAGGTCTACGGTCCCACACCCTATGCCGGTATGAAGACTTCGGCAGATAACTGGGGTCCCGGCCGTGGTGTAGCCCGTGTACCCAGGATCAAGACAGGTAATCGTGTAGCCCGTATCACCCAGGCAAGGGGTGGCAGGAAAGCCCATCCTCCCAAGGTCGAGAAAGATTATTCTGAGAAGATCAATAAAAAGGAACGTTACAGGGCCATCAATTCGGCCATTGCAGCCACTGCAAATCCCGAACTGGTCCAAAGCAGGGGACATAGGTTCGATGCTGAGTTGCCCATTGTAGCTGCTGATGGGTTCCAGGATATCAAGACAACTAAAGAGGTTATCGGGTTCATGGAAGCTATTAACGTGTACGATGATGTGATAAGGGCAAAGAACGGCAAGCATATCAGGGCAGGCGGAGGCAAGAGACGCGGACGCAAGTACAAAAAGCCCAAGAGCCTGCTTATTGTAATAGGCGATGATAACGGCATCGTGCGTGCGGCAAGGAACTTATCAGGTGTGGATGTGATCAATGTGAACAGGTTGAATGCTGAACTGCTGGCACCAGGTACTCATGCAGGCAGGCTTGTTATCTGGACAGAATCTGCTATCAATATATTAGGGGAGGAGTGATCAATGTCAATAATATTACATCCTTTTGTTACAGAGAAAGCCACTTTCCATATTGAGGACGAGAACAAACTGCAGTTCGTGGTTGATATCAATGCCACCAAGGACCAGATCAAAAAAGAGATCGAGGAACTGTACGATATCCCGGTACTTTCGGTGAGAACAATGATTACTATGAAAGGGAAGAAAAAGGCTATCGTATCCTTTGAAGGCGATAACACAGCCGGTGAACTTGCATCTAAACTTGGAATATTCTAGGGGAGGTTAAAGAAATGGGAAAGAGAATTATTTCACAGAACCGGGGTAAAGGAACACCCACCTATCGGGCTCCCTCCCACAAGTTCAAGGCCGAGCTTAAACACATAAAAGTGGACAGGGACGAAACAGTCAAAGGCGAGGTCATTGAAATATTGCACGATACTGCCAGGTCTGCACCTATTGCCAGGGTCAGCCTGGACAACGGGGAAGAACGCCTGGTACTGATTCCGGAAGGCATTGCAGTGGGACAGGAGATTGCATGCGGTATTTCCGCGGAGATACTGTCAGGTAATACGCTGCCATTGCGAGAGATTCCTGAAGGCATACTGTTGTGCAATATAGAGAATAAACCCGGTGACGGCGGACAGCTTGCCAGGTCAAGCGGTGTATATGCCGTACTGATTGCCCATGATGTGGGTAAGACCGTGGTGCAGATGCCCAGTGGAGCCATGAAATGGCTGAATCCCGGGTGCAAAGCTACCATTGGTGTAGTGGCAGGCGGAGGCAGGGTCGATAAGCCTTTTGTGAAGGCCGGGAAGAAATATCATAAATTAAAGACAAGAGCAGCAAAGTATCCCAGGGTGTCCGGTGTGGCAATGAACGCCATAGATCACCCATTCGGAGGCGGTGGATGGCAGCATCCCGGAAGACCCAAGACTGTGAGCCGAAGAGCACCGCCAGGTAGGAAGGTTGGGTCCATTGCAGCAAGAAGAACAGGAAAGAGGTGATAAGGTATGGCAAAGAAATCAACCACCAAATTGCCCAAGAGAAAGGGTGAGTTTACTTATCGGGGAAAGACTCTCAGGGATCTGAAAATGCTGAGCCTGGAAGAGTTTGCACAACTCCTGCCTGCAAGACAGCGCAGGACCATCAACCGCGGGCTTGGCGATGAACATAAGAAAATATTGAATAAGATCAATGACGGAGATACCATCATCAGGACACACCTGAGGGATATGATAATTCTTCCCGAGATGGTAGGCCTCAATCTGGAGATACACAACGGGAAGAGCTTTGAGAAGGTCGAGGTCATTCCCGAAATGCTGGGACACTATTTTGGTGAATTTTCCTTTACCCGCAGGCGGGTTTCACACGGTTCGGCCGGTGTGGGAGCTACCAAGTCCAGCAAGTTCGTACCGTTGAAATAATGGAGGACGATCAGATGTCAAGAATTGCTTATTCAGTACAAGCAGACCCTGATACTACATCAAGGGCCATGGGTCATGAACTCCATATTTCACCCAGGCATTCAAGGGAGATATGCAGGGCTATAAAAGGTATGCAAACAGGACAGGCACGAAAGTACCTTGAAGATGTATCCATCTTGAAACAGGCGGTTCCGTTCAAGCGGCACAACGACAGTATGGGACACCGCAGGGGTCCCATGGCTGCTGGCAGGTATCCGCAAAAGGCTGCAAAGGAGTTTATTAAGCTTCTGGTAAATGCCGAAGCCAATGCTGAATATAAGGGACTGGATTCCGACCATATGAAGATAACGCATATTGCTACCAAACAGGGCCGGGTCATCAGGGGCTTTCGACCGCGGGCAAGGGGTAGGTCATCTCCCAAGAACACAGAGACAGTAAATATAGAAATGATAATCCAGGAGGTGCAGTGAACATGGGAATTGAAAGGAAGTTCGTGCAGGACGGGCTGACCAAGGCAAGGATCAATGAATATTTTACCAAACAGCTTGAACGTGCCGGATACGGTGGAATGGTCATCAACCGTACGCCCATGGGTACCCAGATAACATTATTTGCAGAGAAACCGGGGATGGTCATTGGTAAAGCCGGCAAGACAATACACCGTCTTACCAATGATATGTCCTATGTCTATAATGTAGATAATCCCCAGATCGACGTCCAGGAGATCAAGGTACCTGAACTCAATGCCCAGATGATGGCAAATCGTCTGGCCAATGCACTTGAAAGGGGATGGTACTTCAGGAAAGCGGGCCATAACATGCTTCGCAGAATTATGGATTCCGGAGCATTGGGTTGTGAGATCGTTCTATCAGGAAAGTTCACAGGACCCAGGTCAAAGGTATCCAAGATGGTCGAAGGATATATCAAGCACGCAGGTAAACCGGCTGAAGAACTTGTAGATACGGGTTTTGCTACTGCCGTGAAAAAGCTGGGTACTATCGGATGCCGTGTACGTATTGTACAGCCCGGC
>Ga0255431_1127_pt1 | contig 14705 bp, 11 predicted proteins | sample ANMaggSeSYBR02J5_FD_182633 | JGI IMG/M metagenome (GOLD analysis project Ga0255431, IMG submission 182633) | Sediment cell enrichment communities from methane seep in Santa Monica Basin, California, United Staets - ANME aggregate JGI... | ecosystem: Environmental > Aquatic > Marine > Cold seeps >... | reverse complement strand
AGTGCTGCCCACGTCATGGCGCAGGCGATCTTGCATCTTTATCCAAAGGCTAAACTGACTATCGGGCCTGTTGTTGAAGATGGATTTTACTACGACATTGATATGGAGCCGATTTCAAAAGACGATTTTTCTGAAATTGAAAAAGAAATAAAACAAATAATAAAGTCAAAAACTCCTTTTAAACGCAAGATGGTTTCAAAATCCGAAGCACTCGAATTTTACAAAAATGAGCCATACAAACTCGAAATGATTTCAGAGCTTGAAGATGGAACAATATCTTTCTACGAACAGGGAGATTTCACGGATTTATGCCGCGGCCCGCATCTTCCCCATGCCGGATTTATAAAAGCAATAAAATTAATGAAGGTTTCGGGCGCTTACTGGCGCGCTGATCAGACAAAAGCTCAGTTGCAGAGAATTTATGGTACAGCCTTTTTTGACAAGAAAGAGCTTAAAGCCCACCTGAATTTTATTGAAGAGGCCGAAAAAAGGAATCACAGAAAAATTGGTGCGGCTCTTGATCTTTTCAGCTTTCACAAAGAAGCGCAGGGAATGCCTTTTTTTCACCCAAAGGGAATGAATATCTGGAATGCGCTTTTGGATTACTGGAGATGGGAACACAGGAAAGCAGGCTATGTTGAAACAAAAACACCGATTATGCTCAACCGTTCTCTATGGGAAAAGAGCGGGCACTGGGATAATTATCGGGAAAATATGTACACCTCTGTTATTGATGAGGTGGAGTATGCAATAAAGCCGATGAACTGTCCTGGCGGGATGCTTCTTTATGGTATGAAACCTCATTCATACAAAGAGTTGCCTGTTCGTGCCGCTGAGATCGGAATCGTACACCGCCACGAACTGAGCGGAGTGCTGAACGGCCTTTTCAGGGTCAGGGCTTTTCATCAGGATGATGCTCATATTTTTATGACCGAAGAACAGATAGAAGATGAAATCGTTGAAGTTCTGAGGCTGGTTGAAAAGATTTATTCAACATTCGGGCTTGGTTTTCATCTTGAACTTTCCACAAAACCTGAAAAGTCAATAGGATCGGATAAGCAGTGGGAACTAACTACAAATGGTTTAAAAGCGGCGCTTGATTCCTACGGCATGGATTACAAAATAAACGAAGGCGATGGTGCATTTTACGGCCCCAAGATAGATATACATATAAAAGATGCGCTCGGTCGCACATGGCAATGCGGAACCGTGCAGCTTGATATGTCTCTGCCTGAAAGATTTGATCTTTCTTATATAGGAAAGGATAATGAAAAACATCGTCCCATTATGATTCATAGAGTAATTTACGGCTCTATTGAAAGGTTTTTCGGGATACTTGTTGAACACTTTGCAGGAAAATTTCCTTTATGGTTATCTCCAATACAGGTAACTATTTTGGCAATTAATGATGAGCTCGTTCCTTACGCAAGTTCTGTAAAAACAGAATTTGAAGAGCATGGATTACGGGCAGAAGTTGACAGCAGAACCGAAAGCCTTAACAAAAAAATCCGTGATGCCCAGTTGAACAAAATTCCTCTCATCCTTACAATCGGCAGGAAAGAAAGAGAAGCCAACACTCTTTCACTAAGAACTCCGGACGGCAACGTCAGATTCGGAGTCACGCATGAAGATTTTTTAAATAAAGTTTTCGCAAATATAAAAGACAGGAAGCTGGAATTAGATATTTTGTAAAAGTTTCTACATGTGCGGCTATTTTTCAGCCATTAGCTAATAAGAGCTAAAAATTAATCGCTAAGAGCTAATTGCTATTCCTATGTGATAAAATATGACAACAAATAATGCCGGAGTTACTACCCACAGGATAAAATGGTGTGATCTGAAGTGCGAGTACGCCGACTTTGCAAAGCTGGAGGCAATGGACGGCAGTTGCCGGACTTTTCAGTCTTTATGGTGCAGCAATCTGAAAAAACATGTTACAAAAAATTCGCCATGTGAAGTATTATTCGGGAAAAGAAGGCCGACTACCGGGTGGTAATATGAAATTGTCAAGCAGCAAAAAAATTATATATTACTGGCTCCCTGTACTGATTTACTGTCTTTTGATTTTTATTCAGTCTTCTTATCCTGCCCCTAAAAATATCCAAAGCCTGAGCCTGCCTTATATTGACAAGCTCATACATTTTGCAGTTTATGCCATCCTTGGAATGCTCTTTTTCATGATATTCAGAACACAACGATTCAAAGAAATAAATATAAATATGGTGATGGCCCTCAGTATATTATCATCATCTCTTTATGGTATGAGTGATGAAATTCACCAGTATTTTGTGCCATGCAGAGATGCTGATATAATGGATTTTTTTGCAGATGTGATGGGCAGTATTTGCGGAGTATATGTCTTCAAATTCATTAAGGGACTTGGAAACAAATAATATACCATCTTGCTTGTCTTTTTGCCCATCTTCGGCGTTGCGGCTTCCGTTACATAGCCCGCTATGCGCTTTCAGCCGCGTCTTGAAGATAAACAAAAATCCGGCGCAATTTTGGTATATTATTTGTTTCCAAGTCCCTAAAAAATAAATCACCTGCCACGTTCCTTATGGTTCGCTCCTTATGGTTCGCTCAAAAATTAGATAACGACCTGATCTCAAAATAATTATTGGTTCTGAATTGCTGTTCGCCACGGCAAATACATCATGGGGCCTGGAGTAAAAAATATGTAAAAACAATAAGTTAAGAGGACAATGCCATGCAATCGCAAGTTACAATCAAAACTTTGTATAAAATGAAGGAAAAGGACGAAAAAATTGTTGCCCTTACAGCCTATGACTTTCCATTTGCCAGGATGGTTGATGAATCGGGAATGCACTTAATTCTTGTAGGAGATTCGCTGGGAATGGTTGTACAGGGAGAATCAAGCACCCTGCCTGTTACAATGAATGAGATGGTATATCATACCCGTATGGTATCCAGAGCCGTCCATAGAGCGATGGTTGTGGGCGATATGCCTTTTATGTCTTACCAGCCAGGCAAAGAACATGCAATTGCCAACGCTGGAAGATTTCTTAAAGAAGCTGGAGCAACGGCAGTTAAACTTGAAGGAGGAGTAGCGGTCAGTGAGATAATTAAAGCAATATCTGAAGCAGGTATTCCGGTAATGGCGCATATCGGTCTTACTCCTCAGTCAGTTCATCAAATGGGAGGCTACAGGGTTCAGCGTGATGAAAAACGGCTGATGTCGGATGCTCTTGAGGTAGAAGCGGCGGGAGCATTCTCTGTTGTTTTAGAAGGAATTCCTTCTGAAATTTCTGCGAAAATAACAAAAGCCCTGACAATCCCGACTATCGGGATTGGTGCAGGCCCGCATTGTGACGGGCAGATACTCGTTCTTCACGATCTCCTTGGATTAAATGAAATACATGTTCCGAAATTTGTTAAGCAATACGCCAGGCTTATTGATGAAGCTAAAAACGGGATAAAACAATATGTTGAAGAAGTTCAGGCAGGTAAATTTCCAGGCAAAGAACATAGTTATTGAGGAATATCAATGCTTGTGGCAGTTATTTCATCCCCGTTCCTAAACTGGGACTGATAGAGTTTGCAATATTCTCCTTTAAGATCAAGCAGTTCTTCATGTTTTCCTTCTTCCACAATCAGACCGTTAATTATCACAACTATTCTGTTTGCATATCCAATAGTTGAAAGCCTGTGGGCAATAACAAATGTAGTTCTTCCTTTCATAAGATTTTCAAGCGCTTTTTGAACCAGTATCTCGGATTCAGTATCCAGAGAAGAAGTCGCTTCATCAAGTATTAATATCGGGGCGTTCTTTAAAAGTGCGCGTGCTATGCATATACGCTGCTTTTCTCCACCGGAAAGACGACTTCCAAGTTCTCCTATTTTTGTGTCAAACTTGTCAGGAAAACCCTGAATAAAATTATATGCATACGCATCTTTTGCAGTTCTTTCTATATCTTCATCCGTAGCATTTTGATTGCCGTAAGCTATATTATCCCTGATGGTATCATTAAAAAGTATGGGTTCTTGTGTAACTATTGCTATCTGTTTGCGAAGCGATGATATTGATGCCTTTCGGATATCAATTCCATCAACAAGGATTGCCCCTCTACTTACATCATAAAATCTTGGTATCAAATTAACGAGGGAGGTTTTCCCGCCTCCGCTCATTCCCACTAAAGCCAGTATTTCTCCGGCCTTGACGTCAAGACTGATATTTTTTAGTACCATTTCCTCATCATATTTAAAGAAAACATTATCAAAAATTACACGGTGGGGATTGAGTCGGATTTCTACAGGATTATGATCCTCCGCAATCTCCGATTTTTTGTCTATAATGTCAAACACCCTGTCTGAAGCCGCAAGTCCCTGCTGAATCGCATTGTTCAGGCCGCTTAATTTTTTTACAGGGTCATACAGCATAAGAACTGCTGCCATAAAAGAAAAAAATGTTCCCGGTGTTGATGTGCCGGAAATCACTTTTGAACCACCATACCATATAATAAAGGCTATTCCGAGTCCTCCAAGAAACTCCATGATTGGCGATGAAAGAGATTTAGCTATAACCGCCTTCATCTCAAGTTTAAAAAGGTTGAGCGTTTTTTCATGAAAACGTTTCTTTTCATACGACTCCATACCGAACGTCTTGACTATTTTATTGCCCGCAAAGGTTTCATGCAGGAACGAACTTAAATCCGCTATCATCTCCTGGCAACCTGTGCTGATTTTGCGCACACGCCTTCCAAATTTCACAACAGGAATAAAGGCAATCGGCAAAACTATAAATGCGAACAGAGCCATTTTCCAGTCTCTGTAAAATATAACTATTGTCAGGCCCAATATGGTAAACGTATCTTTTAATGCTCCTGTTACAGCGGTGGATACCATACCCTTAATAACACCTACATCATTTGTAATGCGAGACATCAGGGCTCCGGTCTTTTCTTTATGAAAAAAAGAGATCGGAAGATCCTGAATGTGGTCGTAAAGGCTGTTTCTAAGTCTCCTTATGACGCTCTCACCTACATAATTCATAAGGTAGGCATGTCCATACATCCCAATCCCGCGCAAAAGGTATATAATAATAATTACGACTGGAATCAGCGTTAACATCCTGCTGTCTTTATTAAGAAATATGTCATCAAGGGCGGGTTTTACCAGAAAGGCTGTAGCAGAGGTTGCAAGGGCTATAATCATCATGCATACCATTGCAAAAAACAGCCTGAGCCAGTTTTCTTTTATAAGAAAGAGCAGACGCTTGTGTCTGTCTTTTATGATTATGCGTTTTGATTTTTGTTTCATGAATTTACACAATTTCAGGTTTAAAAAAGCTGTTCGCCTTCTAAGGAACGTGAGACGGCATAGTTCTTTTTCAAAGAGGATAAGGGCTCGGTAAAAAATAACTAAAAAAAGGGTTAGCCAAACTACGACTAACCCTATATCAAGGGGAATTAGCTGAAAAAGAAGTGCCGAGGGACAGAATCGAACTGCCGACACGCGGATTTTCAGTCCACTGCTCTACCGACTGAGCTACCTCGGCTTAAATAGTGCCTGAACGAAAACTGCTAATTTTTCCAATTTCTGCGTCAGGCTTAAATTTTAATCCTCAAAATACTCAATGTATTCCTGCGGTTAAAATTTGCGCTTTCCTTGAACCTGAAAAAATTTTCCAGTTTTTGTTCGGGCGCTACACTAGTTAAAAAAAGATTTACTATTAGAAGCGCCTGGCTTTGTCAAGATTTTTTTAAGCCCATATCACCAAAAAGGTATTGAAGTATTGTGCATGCTGCGATTGCTGCTGTATCAGCTCTTAATATTCGTGGACCAAGTGAGGTTGTAACAAATCCGCAGGCTTTTGCATCTTTGATCTCTTTTTCCGAAAAACCACCCTCGGGACCGAGCACCGCTAAAATTTTTTTATACTTTCTGTCATGCACCTGTTGAACTGCTTCGCTTATAGGCTTTGATTCATTTTCCCAGAAAACAATTTTAAGCTCACAGTCATTACCCATTATCAGTACATCATTAAAAGTTACGGTTTCACCTATTTCAGTAACATGGCCGCGCCTGCACTGCTTAAGAGCCTCTATTGCAATTTTTTTCCATCGTTTTCTGCGTGCTGAAAACCTTTTTTTGTCCGGTTTTGGAACTGATCGAATAGCTGTAAAAGGTATTAACTTTGTTATCCCGATTTCAGTAAACTGCCTTGCAAGAATATCCATTTTTTTGTCTTTTAATAAAGCCTGAGCTACTATTATCTGAACCGAAGATTCCGAAACCGACAAAAAACGTTTTGTTATTGATATTTCGACACTTCCGGCTAACAAATTTTCTATCCTTGCCTCATACTCAAAACCCCTGCCGTCAAAAAGCCTTATCCTGTCTCCAGGCTTCATGCGCAAAACCTTTTTAATATGTGTTGCATCTGAACCGGTAATACTTATTGTCGGGCCGACAAGCTTTGATTTTTCAATAAAAAAACGGCGCATAATCTTTTTTATAAGCATTTGGCATTGATTTGATATTTGAGCTTTGGTATATTGTGTAAAAAAGCAAAAATCTTGACACACTATATACCATATGCTAATTTTTAGCAAAATTTTGGTGCAAGTCGAGTAAAAAAGTATAAAATGCAGAGGTTGATATGACGGAAAACAATGATACAACTCAACTAAATGATGAGGAAGATATTATAGAACTTACAGATGTTGTCTCAGATACCGAAAATATTGATGACATTGAACTCACTGATTCTATGGATAAAAAAGTTGGTATTTCAGAAAAAGAAGAAATGCTTGAGCTTAATGATGATATTTTAGATGATGTAATCAAATTAGAAGACGACCTCAATAAAAACATAGAAATTGATAATTATTTAGATGATGAGTTTGTCGATTCTACGGATTCAGATTCAGCACCGGATGTATCAAAGGATTTATTGCTTGAACCTCAAGAAGAAGAGGATGAACTTAAGCAACTAATTGCAGATGTGGTAGAAGATTCGCAGCAGGAAACCGCATATGAAGAGAGCCCCACTACTGATACCCCTGAGTCTGAGCTTATTCCTTTGTCTTCCGAGCAGGTTGATGAAGCTTTAGAGAGAGTTATAAAGAAAATATATGCTGACAGGATCGACAGTATGCTTACTGAAGTAATTGAGAAAACAGTCACAAAAGAAATAGAAGAGATAAAAGCTCTTCTGCTCGAAGATACTTAGGATTGATGAAAAATAAGAGATAGCTATGGCTCAAAAATATGAATTGTAACAAACGGGGATTAGTTACTAATCCCCGTTTCAAATTTTATGGACAGGAACAAATTAAAAGATGAACGTCCAACATCAAACATCGAACGTCGAATAATGATGTCGCTTCGCTATTTAAATTATTTTAAAATCGAATAAAAAAAATATAAGTTTATAATTTCCTATACAGTAAAAAAACTGAGAAAGATTAACACATGACTTCAAATATTCCGGATAAGAGTTATGAACCGCATGAAGTGGAAAAACGCTGGTATGATTTTTGGGAAAAAGAGCGGCTGTTTGCAGCCGAAGATGAAAGTAGGCAGAAACCATATTCAATAGTAATACCCCCGCCAAACGTAACAGGCGTTCTCCATATGGGCCATGCTCTCAATATTACAATGCAGGATATTCTCTGCCGATACAGGAGAATGCATGGTGATAATGTGCTCTGGATGCCCGGTACCGACCACGCGGGAATAGCAACTCAAAACGTTGTGGAAAAAAAGCTTGCCGGCGAGGGGCGTAACCGTCATCAGCTCGGCAGAAAAAAGTTTGTTGAGGCTGTGTGGAAATGGCGCAAGGAATATGGCAGCGCAATCATCAATCAGCTTAAACGGCTTGGAGCATCATGCGACTGGAACCGCGAACGCTTTACCATGGATGAAGGGTTGTCACTCGCCGTTCGAAAGGTTTTTGTTCAGCTTTATAATGAAGGTCTTATCTACCGCGACAATTATATTATTAACTGGTGTCAGCGTTGCCATACAGCTCTTGCAGATCTTGAAGTGGAACATGAAGAGCATGACGGCCATCTTTATCACATCAAATATCCCTCAATTGATGGTTCCGGCGTAATTATTGTTGCTACTACAAGGCCTGAAACAATGCTTGGAGATACAGCGATTGCTGTCAATCCTGAAGATGAGCGCTACCGGGATATCGGATATAACAAAGTCGTAGTTCCGCTTATAAACAGAACTATTCCCATAATCAGGGAAAAATATGTTGATGCGTCTTTTGGTACCGGTGCATTGAAAGTTACTCCTGCCCATGATCCAAACGATTTTGAGATAGGAAGACGTCATAATCTTTTAGGCATAAAAGTTATAGGTAATGACGGCTTAATGACATCCGAGGCAGGACAATTTAAAGGCCTTGACCGTCTCGAATGCAGGGAAGCTGTTCTCAAAGCCCTTAAAAAAGAGGGCCTTCTTGAAAAAATCGAGCCTCATAAACATAAGGTGGGTCACTGTTATCGCTGCAAAACAGTAGTTGAGCCAAATTTATCCAAACAGTGGTTTGTTAATGTTAAACCTCTTGCGGAAAAAGCTGTTAAAGCAGTTGAGGATGGTAAAACAAAAATAATCCCTGAAGCATGGACCAAAAATTATTATAACTGGATGAACGAAATCAGGCCATGGTGTATTTCAAGGCAGATCTGGTGGGGTCACCGGATACCAGCATGGAAGTGTGGGGGATGCAATGAAATAATCGTTGTCATGGATACTCCGGAAACCTGCCCCAAATGCGGCGCTAAAAACCTTGTTCAGGAATCCGATGTCCTTGACACATGGTTCAGCTCTGCGCTGTGGCCATTTTCCACAATGGGCTGGCCTGAAGAAACACCTCTTTTAAAAACCTTTTATCCCACCTCGGTTCTTATAACCGGGTTTGATATACTGTTTTTCTGGATTGCGCGTATGATGATGATGGGTATCCATTTCATGGGAGAGGTACCTTTTAAAGACGTTTATATACATGCACTGGTACGTGACGAAGAAGGCAGTAAAATGAGCAAGTCAAAAGGAAATGTAATCAATCCGCTCACTGTTATGGATAATTACGGGACTGATGCATTTCGTTTTACTCTCGCTGCCTTTGCAGCACAGGGACGCGATATAAAGATGTCTGAAAAAAGGGTCGAAGGATACCGCAATTTTGTCAACAAGCTCTGGAACGCCTCCCGTTTTTCCCTTATGCATATAGATGAAGGCTATGACGACATTGATTATAATCAACTTTCGCTTCCTAACAAATGGATTTTATCTAAGCTGAACAGCGTTACTGAAAATGTTAATGACGCTTTGGATAATTATAGATTCAATGATGCTGCCGGGGCAATTTACAAATTTGTATGGCACGAGTTCTGTGACTGGTATCTGGAAATAATCAAGCCTGTTTTATACGAAAAAGAAAAGCAAAATGAGCATCAGTCAACCCTGAGTGTTTTATGGCGGGTGCTGCATGATATACTTCTTCTGCTTCATCCTTTCATGCCATTTGTTACAGAAGAAATCTGGCACAAGCTGCCGGGAACAGAAGGCTCTATAATGAAGGCTTCATTTCCTGCAGTTGTTTCCGACGACTCAATTGTCCAAAAAGACCCTGAAGCTGAATCAAAGATGGAAGTTATCACAGAAATAATATCAGGCATAAGAAATATAAGGGGAGAGATGAACATAGCGCCATCTTTAAGCCTTGAAGCCTCGGTTCAGTCACAGAATAAATTAAAGATTGAAACCATCAGGCAATATCAGGACATCATAATTAATCTTGCGGGGCTTAAATCATTTTCAGTAAGTGAATCCGAAAAAAAGCCAAAATCATCTGCAACCGCTATTGTAAATGGAGCTTCGATTTTTGTATCACTTGAAGGCATAATTGACTTTGCAAAAGAGGCTGCCCGCCTTGAAAAGGAAATCAAAAAACTAACAAAAGAACTTTCTGCTGTTGCAAACAAACTGAGCAATGAAAACTTTCTTAACAAGGCGCCTGCGGATGTGGTAGAGAAAGTTAAAGAAAAAAACATGGCTCTTCTGGAAAAACAGCAAAAACTTCAGGCCAATCTTGAAAAAATAAAAAAATTTGAACTTTAAGATGCATTCAATACAACATTTAATAAAAATAGCGCTTGAAGAAGATATCGGTTCCGGGGACATTACAACGGAAAATCTAATTGCTGATAATCTTAAAGGAATTGGCGAAGTTGTTGCAAAAGAACCTCTGGTAATCGCAGGCCTTGATATTACCCGCCAGGTCTTTGAACAACTTGACACTGAAATTTCTTTCAAGCCGAATTTCAAGGACGGCGACTTTATCGAAAAAGACAAAATCGTGCTGAAAGTTGAAGGCAAACTGCGCGTCTTGTTGTTGGGTGAACGTACTGCCCTGAATTTTCTGCAGCGCCTTTCAGGCATTGCAACTCACGTTCGCTCATATATGAACAGTATTGCAAACAAAAATGTCCGCCTTGTTGATACAAGAAAGACCACGCCCGGCTGGCGTGTTTTGGAAAAATATGCTGTCAGAGTAGGCGGAGCTCGTAATCACCGCATGGGTCTGTATGACGGTGTCCTTATCAAGGATAACCACATTGCTGTTTGCGGCGGCATCAAAAACGCCATGGAATGTATCAAAGACAAATTATCCCATCTTGTAAAAATAGAGGTGGAAGTTTCTGATCTGGACGGCGTAAAGCAAGCATTAGAGGCCGGAGCCGATGTTATCATGCTGGACAATATGAACATAGACCGGATCAAAAAAGCAATTGAGCTTATCAATGGAAAGTCTGTAGTTGAAATCTCGGGTGGCGTAACAATCAACAGCCTGAATCAGCTTGCCGATACCGGAGCAGATATTATTTCATCAGGCGCACTCACCCACTCCGCAAGATGCGTTGACATAAGTATGCGAATCAGGTCAAATAATAACAATAAATGATACCCATCCGCGACACAATCCCCACCAAAACCTATCCCATAGTCAATAATGCCCTCATCGCCATCAACGTGGTATTCTTCCTGGTAGAACTGTCTCATGGGCCGGGACTGGAACGCTTTATATACATGTACGGACTTGTGCCTGCCCGTTACACCATTCCCCAAATTGCATCTTATTTTACGACAGGCCAGCAGCTTGTTTCACTCATTACCTTCATGTTTCTTCACGGTGGATTCTGGCACCTTCTTGGCAACATGTGGTCTCTTTATATTTTCGGCGACAATATTGAAGAACGCCTGGGCCCTCTGCGCTATCTAATTTTTTATATGATATGCGGTCTTGCGTCAGGCCTTTCCCACCTTGTTTTTAACTATAACTCAACAATGCCGACAATTGGGGCAAGCGGTGCAATTGCAGGAGTAATGGGAGCCTACTTTATTCTCTTTCCAAAAGCAAAGGTATTGACCCTTATACCGATATTTTTTATACCCTTTTTTATTGAGATACCCGCATTTTTCTTTCTCGGCATCTGGTTTGTCTTTCAGTTCCTCAGCGCAGCGGGAAGCCACGGCCAAATGGCAGGCATTGCTTGGTGGGCACACATCGGCGGATTTATCTTCGGCATAATCTTTTTAAAACTGTTTCTTACCCTGCCGGGAGGCGGTGTCAGTGAGAGGCTGCGGAAAATGACCGAAAAAAAGAAATCCTACCGCCTGCAGGTTGTCAGGCCTGTCGGGATGGCAAATGATCCAAACCTTTACGGCACAATTATTATTACACACCTTGAAGCCATTACAGGAACCCGGAAGCTTGTAAACATCCCCCGGGGTTTTCAGAAAAGGCTTTTTAAAGTAATCGTTCCTCCCGGCATGAAGGAAGGAAGCCTGCTGAAGCTGAGAGGGCTTGGAAAAGATGCGCCCCACAGACAGCGAGGTGATCTTTTATTAAAAGTTTTAATAGAGTAGATAAAATAGTCTATGTAGTGCCTGAACGAAAACTGCTAATTTTTCCAATTTCTGCGTCAGTCGCAAATTTTAATCCTCAAAATACCACATGTATTCTTGCGGTTAAAATTTGCGCCTTCCTTGAACTTGAAAGAATTTTCTAGTTTTTGTTCGGGCACTATGTATATACCTCGTCGAGTATCAAAACTGCGCAGATTGAATTTATTACTTGACATATTACTTAGATTCATATTCTAATCCTAATTCGACAGGCCAAAGTTTTCATATTTAAAATTTAGTAGCATTGAAAAAAATCTTCGGACATAGCTATTAGCTACAAACAGAATTAACATCAGTTGATACAAATCTTCTTATTCTCATTTTAGGAAAGAGTGTCCCTTGTGTCAGTGGCATTTCCACTGCACCATGCACCATCAGGTTCAAGGCTTGTGTATGAAGAATTGTTAGGTAATCGTAACATTTAAGTGGAGGATATCATGACTGGAACAACTATTGAGGGTCTTAAGCTCGTTAAGGTGGTTGATGGCGATACTGTAAAGGTTGAGTTAAACGGAGAAGTAGAGTCATTACGCCTCTGCTGTCTTGACACCGAGGAAAGTTGGGCAGGAGGGTCAAAACCGGTGACAAAAGCGGGCAAGTTGGCTTCCAAATGGGCCAAGGAGTATTTCGGTGTTAACGAGGAGGGAATGCCAAACGGTGATATCACAGTAGATATCGAGTTCGATACCAGCGATCCTGTTCCGGAATGTTTGAAGAAACACAGGGGGAATTATGGCCGATTGATTTGCTATGTGCATAAGGGCGGTGAAAACTACAATCTTAAAGCGGTGAAAGACGGTTGGAGTCCGTATTTTGTAAAATATGGTCGTTCGCGACTCTATCACTCTGCGTTTTTGGAAGCCGAAGCCGAAGCACAATCAAAAAATATTGTAATCTGGAATCCTGCCACAAATGCCGGAGGAAACAAACGAGAATACAATAAATTAATCCCATGGTGGCACCTCCGTGTAAGCGTGGTTCAGGATTACCGGAAGCTCGGACTCCAAAGAGGCGTCCAGTCGGTTCGTCTTGATTACGACGATATCGTTGATGCCGCAAAGGCTGAGAGCGAACTGGTAGTTTTCTGTGACCTCCAGGGTGGAATAAGTAAGCAGCCGGGTAATGGGGCTTTGATTTATGCCGGTTCAATTCATCATAAGTTCAATTTGTGGATTCCTGATCGGGAATCTCCCTCAGCACAAGCAGTTCAAAAATTAATTGAAATTCGTTATGCTGGTGAAGGGGGGCGTGGTTACGTTTATGTTTCCGGGAAAGCAAGCCGCTATCCGAAAAACGAAAAGGGAAAGCCGCAGATAGTATTGACCTCCACTGAACAGCTCGCGGATCTTCCGCCAGGTGTATAAGGAACATGGACGAAATAACTTCCAAATAAAGAATCCGATTTTTTCTATCTCGCTGTCTTTAAAAGTATTTCCACAATCCTCTCCGCAGCTCTGCCATCCCACATCTCGGGAATCCGACCTTTTTTCCTTTTACCATCTTTAATGTTTCTATAAGATTCAAGGATAGCTTTGCCGGAAGCGCCTATCAAAGTATTTGTGCCTTCATCGACTGTAACAGGTCTCTCGGTATTTTCTCTTATGGTAAAGCAGGGAATACCAAGGCCTGTTGTCTCTTCCTGAAGGCCTCCGCTGTCTGTAAAAACACATAAGGAATCTTTCCAGAGATAGAGAGCATCCTGATATCCAAGGGGTTTTAATTCTATTATGTTTTCAGATAATCTAATATTAAATTTATCTAACATCTTCCTTGTCCTGGGATGAACCGGAAAGATGATGGAGGTCTTTTCTGCTATAGAGTTTAGGGCATCTGTTATCTCCAAAAGCTTTTTCTTTTCATCCACATTTGATGGTCGATGCAGAGTCATGAAAATATATTCACCTAATTTCTCTTTAAGCTCATAATTTGAAAAGGAAGATAGATCAGCCTTAATAACCTTATCATGCTGATATAAAAGGTTATCAATCATCACATGGCCCACAGAATAAATGGCTTCAGGAGACTTCCCCTCTTTAAGAAGATTTTCTTTGCCATTTCTTTCTGTGATGAAAAAATAATCGGTAATGGAATCTGTCACCATGCGGTTAATTTCTTCAGGCATGGAAAGATCAAAACTTCTGAGCCCCGCTTCCACATGGGCGACTTTAATTAAAAGCTTTTTAGCCACAATGCTGCATGCAAGGGTTGAATTTACATCACCCACTACAAGGACTACATCGGGCTTTTCAGAAAGACAGACCTTTTCAAAGGCCACCATAATTTTTGCCGTCTGATCGGAATGAGATCCTCTGCCGGCATTTAAGGAATAATCAGGTTGCGGAATCCCAAGATCCTTAAAAAAAGTCTCCGACATATTGAAATCATAATGCTGACCAGTGTGGACCAGTTTATATTTGAGATTTGAATCGTTTTTAGACTCTATTGCCCGTATTATGGGAGCAATCTTCATGAAATTAGGTCTTGCGCCGGCAACAAGCAGTATTTTCATTTTTATCCTTCCTACTCTTCGTGATAAATAAAATTAATGGAATATTCGTTATGTCCTGCATCCCCAAAAGTTTCCCGAATTCACTGAATAAACTCGGCCGATAGATTTTGAACCGAAACTCATCTTTGCTCACAAAATCGGACTCTCCTCTCGGAGCTGACCCTCGGACGTCTCTACTGACCTGCTGGCTAAACTTTAGTCAGATGGGACTTCGCAGCACCTTACGCCTCTTTCAAGGTTTTGCGTG
>Ga0255431_1126_pt1 | contig 14785 bp, 10 predicted proteins | sample ANMaggSeSYBR02J5_FD_182633 | JGI IMG/M metagenome (GOLD analysis project Ga0255431, IMG submission 182633) | Sediment cell enrichment communities from methane seep in Santa Monica Basin, California, United Staets - ANME aggregate JGI... | ecosystem: Environmental > Aquatic > Marine > Cold seeps >... | reverse complement strand
ATCACGATGAATTAAGGATTGTAGTTTCAGGATGTCTTCTCGATATAGCGTTTTAAGAAACTGACGGGTTTTACCGTCCATTGCTTTCTTCCCAATATTTTTTTTTTGTAAAGACTTATACAAGTTTGATGTCTTTTCGGGTGAAATGATTGCTCTGAGTAGTGGCTTGATAGCACGTTTTACAAAATTGTCTGTGCTTAAGAAACAATGAAGCAGCTTATTCATCGGTACGCCTGACGAATTGTACATAGAACTTGTGTCCGGCACAAAAGATTCATCTATGCCTAAAAATGCGTAAACGTCTTTGATTAGTTTGAGAGAATTTCGTTTCATATCATCCAACAAACAAACTTTCACTTCGCTAAAATTATCTATGTATGCCTTTACTTGATAATAATAGAATCCAAGGCTCTTTGGATAATTCAGGATATCCCAATTTTCTCTTTTTCTTTCTTCCTCTTTTTCTAAAAAGTCTTCAAAAGAGCAAGTTTCAGCGCCATCTCTTAGCAGGTGATAATAAGATGAGTAAGCTCTATCTGTTGGATTTCTTAATATTATTATTATAATAATATTAAGAAATCCAACAGATAGAGCTTACTCATCTTAATATCACCTAACTGACTTTTGATATTGGGAATTGCCGTCTCATGATGGTATAAGTAAGCTGCCGAAGCTTCACCTATCGCCTTTTGCTCATCTCTTACGTGTTCAAAGAGATTCAGATAGTCGTCAAATGAGCATATTACTATACGATCAGCAATCTCGTGACGAGGGTCATTCCGACTGAGTTTTTGATAGATAGCTGACACGAAGAACATGGGTTCTTTTCTCGTTGGCGGCACATAGACTTCAGGATGCCGTTTAAGATATTGGTGAAGAGACGAAGTTCCACTTTTTGCAGCTCCAACAATTAAAAAATTTGGTGCCTTTCTTTGCATTTGCGTATGTATAATCTCAGGTTTGATGATAGTGATCGAACTTTCCTTTAAGCTTGTGTTACTCATAAGTTAATTGCCAATCTATAATAACAAATAACACAAAATGCTTCATTGTAACTTTCGCAGATGATCTTATATCCTTTTCAGCACCTTCTGCGCAGCATTTTCACCACTTAAAAACGACTCATCCGACCAGTGATATCCCCATTCCCCGTAACGTCCGCAGTAAAAAATTCCTATATCATCAAGATACCCATGGACGATGCTGAGGGCTGATACGCGATCTAAATCGAAAATAATATTTGCGTACGGAATGAGTCGTGCCTCAGTGAAAAGGATTTTGTCATCTTCCGTGAGGAGACCGCAACGCTGGAGATCCTCAATGACCGGCTGAATACACTCCTGGGGTGATTGATCCAGAGGGCGATACTTTTGCGAATAGTATACTTCGGCCTGGATACTGCCGGTGCCGGGTGGTATGTTGTTAGCAGACTGCATGTGGGGAAAGCTCAAGCGTGTAAAGAAGAAGTCTTGGTCGTAGCAGTAGGTCCAGTGGGCATCTGAGATGTCCTCACGATCAATGCCTATATTGACTGTAACACATGTAGTACAGGCCAGTTGTTGCGAAGCTTCAAGCACATCGCCCGGCACCCCGGAAATCCTCGAAATTAGTTCAGGCAACGGCAAGGAAGAAATTACGTAATCGTAAGGAGCTACCATCAATCCATTGGCAAAATGGAGTTCCCGTGTCTTTGGATTGAGAGCAATGAGTTCGTGGTCAAGCTGAAGGTTTGCCTTATCTGCAAAACAATCAAGGTACGACATAAAGCCCCCCTTGGACGGATAGCGCCACTCAGTGACGTAGTGAACATCCGCTGTGAAGGACGAGAGTGCGCCGTGGAGGACCTCTTTAAGGTCTGGCCTGTAGAGTCTCTGTCCCACCCATTCAGTGGACATATTATCTGCCGTTGTGGTATGATACTTTAACCCGTATTTCATGGGGAAGGTCGTGGCAAAGGTTGTTCCATAGCTTGCAATAAGCCAATCTTTATAATCGTTGACCGATCCATATTCGTGATGCCGGGCATGGACGAAATCCGCCACAACATCGACGATAAGGTCTTCAGGCAAACCATAAAGGTTGCACTGTGCAGGATGTTTGATCCAATAGCCCTTCCAGTAATTGTTAACACGAGCCTGGATGGTCTCATACTGATGATTAACGCTCTCCGCAAAGAGCTTCTGAATGCGTTCGTTTTTCGTGAAGGAGACGTGGGGACCACGGTCAAAAAGAAACCCCTTGTGCTTGTGAGATGCAGCATTCCCACCATAGTGAGATTCCTTTTCATAGAGAAGCGGCCTTATCCCTTCGCTGTGAAGGTGATAAGCGGCACCAAATCCTGCCATGCCAGCACCCAGTATCGCAATTGTTGCCATAGTTATTTGATTTATCCGTGATTCAACCGGTTTTCCCACCAGTGTATCGTTTTGTCCAAGCCTTGATCCAAACCGTAATGGGGTTGCCAGTTCATCTCATTTGATAAACGTTTAACATCGGCAACCAGCAAATCAGGCTCATCTTCAGGCAGTGGCAAAACACCCATCTGAAGTAAATCTCGCCGATCTAACTTTTCAGCAATGCTGTAAACAATATCCTTTAAGGCTACAGGGTATCCTGAGGCGATATTTACCGGTCCCTGTATATCACTCTCCAAAAGTACAACAAACGCATCAGCAACGTCTTCAACATAGAGATAATCACGAAGCTGATTCCCATGCGTGCATCGTGCCGGCTGATCCAAAAGCAAGGATTGAATTACCGACGGTACAAGCCGCACAGAATGCTCGTAAGGACCGTAAAGGAAAAAAATGCGTCCCCAAGCGCTACTAAGTCCTTGTTTCTTACTAAATGTATCAACCATTATGCGAAGAGCATGCTTGGATGTGCCGTACAAATTTGTTGGCGAGAGCGGTGTTATATGCTCAGAGCAGTAACAATATCTCCAGTCATATTCGGCACATGTTCCGGCCATCACCAGTCTCTGGCCACCATAGTGGGAAAAGGCTTGCAGCAATTCTAAACTTGCCTGAACCCAACGGAGATTTTCTGCAGCATCCCAGCACTTGCCGGGAACAACATACCAGGCTAAGTGGAGAAGGTGTGTTGGTCGAACAGACTGTATCAATGTTCTTATTTGTGTTGCGTCCAACAGGTCAGCGTTATGCCAGCATACTTCAAAGGGATCCTGCGTGGGAAGCGTCTGTGAAGAGACTGCATGGATTTCAAAACCTCTTTCCGCAAGCAGAGGCACACAGTGAGTACCAATAAAACCTGTTGCGCCAGTAATCAGTACCCTTTTCATCGGAGCTTCCTCATACTTGCTAATACACTTCTACCTTGGGGATTGGCACCAAAAAATGACCGCCCCAGTCTCGTATGTGTGCCATCTGTTTCATGATTTCATCCTTAAGGTTCCACGGTAGAATCAATAGATAATCCGGCATCGTTTCTTTGACCTTGTCGGGATGATAAATTGGAATATGTGTTCCCGGTAAAAAAGATCCTTGTTTGTGAGGACTCCGGTCGACTGTGTAGTCGATAAAGTCCGACCGGATACCGCAGTAGTTCAAAAGGGTATTTCCTTTTGCGGGGGCACCATAGCCCACAATTGATTTGCCTTTTTGCTTGGCCGAAATCAAGAAGGATAGAAGTTGACGCTTTGTTGTTTTTACCTTGTCGCTGAATATAAAATAGTGTTCGAGCTGATCGAAGCCTGTGGCCTTCTCTCTCTCTTTCAGATTAGCTACTCGCCTTGCAACTGGCCGAGACGTGTCTTCACTGTGGCATGCGTAGATTCGCAGAGAGCCCCCGTGAGTCGGCAGTTCTTCAACATCGAAAAGGGTAAGGCCATGTGCGTTAAAAACCTTTTCGACCGTAATCAGAGAAAAATAGGAGAAATGCTCGTGGTAAATGGTGTCAAACTGGTTTTCTTCCATCAACCGCATTAGATGGGGGAATTCCATAGTAATGACACCCCGAGGTTTGAGCACAATTTTCATACCCTCAACAAAATCATTGAGATCCGGTACATGCGCCAGGACGTTGTTTCCTACCAGGAGATCTGCTTGCTTGCCCTCGTTGACCAACTCTTTGGCTGTCTCGACGCCAAAAAATTTCACCATCGTGGGAATACCCGCAGCACTAGCTACCTGTGCCACATTATGTGCAGGTTCTACACCTAATACCGGTATATTTTTTTCTTTGAAATATCGCAGGAGATAGCCATCATTACTTGCGATTTCAATAACATGACTCTTGGTAGTAAATCCAAACCGGTCAATCATTAGTTGCGCATATACCTTGGCATGATTAAGCCAGGTTTCCGAATAGGAGGAAAAATAGGCATAATCCCTAAAAATTTTCTCAGGTGATTGAAACTCCGGCAACTGAACTAGATAGCAATTCTCACAAATGTAGACGTGCAGGGGATAAAAGGGCTCCATCTTCTGTGAGTCTTCCGGCTTGAGATACGAATTCGATAGAGGCGACATGCCTAAATCTACAAATGTATGCCTCAGAGGAGTTTCGCAAAAACGACAGTTAATTAAATTCATACCGACCCCATATTTTCATAGCGCGAGATCTGACATTCTGATAATTCGCGCATGTTTTTGTTTTGGGCATAACCTTGGTACCACTCCACAACCCATTCCAATGCCGTAATTAAGTTCAATTTCGGTGAGCACCCAAGCAGTCTTTTTGTTTTGCAACAGTCGAGTTTCAGATACATAGCCTCATGCGGGTTCTCTTTGGAGTCTAACTCCCAGCGAACGTCGCCATCCCAAAGGCGATTCAGATTCGTCGCTATCCAGGAAACCGGTTTGCAATCATCATCGTTGGGCCCGAAATTCCATCCCTCAGCAAATTTTGTCCCATGCTTCCATAAATATTCTATGAGGCACAGATATCCGTTCAGTGGCTCCAGCACATGCTGCCATGGTCGTACAGCGTTTGGATTACGAATCACTACTGGCCTACGCTTCATAATTGCTCGCATAATGTCAGGAAGAAGGCGATCCTCACCCCAATCACCTCCGCCGATCACGTTGCCGGCTCTGGCGCTTGCTACAGCTACGCCATGACTTGAATAATCCGTGTCTGAAAAATAGGAACTACGATATGCCGATGTAACCAGTTCAGCACAACCCTTGCTGCTTGAGTAAGGATCATGCCCACCCATAGGATCGTTTTCTCTGTATCCCCATATCCACTCTTTGTTTGCATAGCACTTATCGCTGGTAATAATAAGAGCAGCCTTCACGCTGTCCGTTTGTCTGACAGCCTCAAGGACATTTACCGTACCCATAACATTAGTACTGTATGTTTCAACCGGATTATTATAAGAATAACGCACTAAGGATTGAGCAGCCATATGAATTACGATTTCCGGCTGATATTTCGCAAAGACAGTCTTAAGATGTGTTAAATCACGAATATCTCCTGTGACGGATTGCATCCCCTCGGATATATCAGCTATGTCAAATAAACTCGGGTTCGTTGGCGGAAGCAGAGAATATCCTGTAATATTAGATCCTTTGCTTTGCAACCACATAGAAAGCCAGCTTCCCTTGAATCCGGTATCCCCGGTAATTAGAACCTTCTTATCTTTCCAAAAAGTTGCGTTCATCACCAGATCTTCCATGGAGCTTTTCCTGAATCCCACATTTTTTCCAGGCGTTTCTTATCACGAAGTGTATCCATTGGGTGCCAAAAACCTCTATGCTGAAAAGCAGAGCACTGGCCTTCTCTCACAAGTTGTTTCATGGGGGCATGCTCCCACATTATTTCGTCCCCATCAATATAATCAATAACTTTGGGAGAAAGCACAAAAAAACCACCGTTGATCCACCCTCCATTTCCTTCAGGTTTCTCTTCAAACGCACTAACGACGCTCTCTTTAAAAGCCAAAATACCATATTTTGACGGAGGAAGCACAGCAGTTACCGTGGCAAGAGTTTTTCTTGCCTCATGAAAGGATATCAAATCCGAAATGTTGACGTTGCCAACACCATCGCCATAAGTGAAACAAAAATCTTCTTCCCCAAGAAAGGAACGAACTCGCCTTAGTCGTCCCCCTGTTGCAGTCTTATATCCGGTATCAACCAGTGTTACACGCCACGGTTCAGAATAGTTCTGATGCATCTCCATTTTGTTGTTTGCCATATCAAAAGTAATGTCAGATGAATGAAGACAATAATTAGCAAAATATTCTTTAATCATATATCCTTTGTAGCCCAAACAAATAATAAAATCATTAATACCATAGGCAGAATATATTTTCATAATATGCCACAGAATCGGCCTGTCACCGATCTCTACCATGGGTTTCGGCTTTACACCAGTTTCTTCAGACAGGCGTGTGCCAAATCCACCGGCAAGAATAACTGTTTTCATGATACACCTCCATCTGCCCAAATAATGTTACACTGCTTCATTAAATTGACCACGCGTTCTGCGGCTGCTTTCGCGTCTTGTTTATAAGAGCATATTACTAAGTCAGGCTGTTCAGGTGGTTCGTATGGTGCCGAAATCCCGGTAAATTCCTTGATAACTCCGGCCCTGGCTTTAGCATAAAGGCCTTTTTGGTCACGACTGGAACAAATTTCCGGTGGGCAGTCAACATAAATCTCCAGAAACTGCCCATTGTGAAAGAGAGATCGAAGTTGTTGGCGATCCTTACGATAAGGAGAAATAAATGCCGAAAGAACTATGATGCCAGAGTCCACAAAGAGCTTTACCATTTCACCGATACGGCGGATGTTTTCTACCCTGTCTTCGGAGCTGAAGGCCAGGTCAGAGCATAGTCCGTGACGGACATTGTCGCCGTCAAGAGCATAAGTAGAGCAGCCCTGCTGATGTAATTTTTTTTCTACAAGGTGTGCAATAGTTGATTTGCCGGAGGCCGAAAGGCCTGTGAACCAAATAACTGCTCCCTTATGACCATGGAGGGTTTCCCTATCCTTGCGGCTGACATAACCATTAAACCATGTCACATTGTTCTTCTTAGCGATAGCTTCCATCATAATTGTCCTTTTTTTTGTATCCTCCCGATATCATCTCCACACCATGTGCAAACATAGCTCCGCCCCTTGACTTACATGGAAAAATCGCCAATAACTTGTTGTTATGATTAAATAAAAAGTACCAACGCGCTCTGCTCTATGCGTTATGTGCTATAAGCTTATAAACACTAAACAAGACTGGTTAGTAAGAGTCAAGAACAAAAGAGACAATAACAGCAATTTTAATTAATGCCCGAACTCATGTTCAAACAAAATCCGATTTTGTATATTTTGATACAAAGCAAAAGTTGTGCCATGAAAGAAATTCAGTGAGTTAAAAGAAATGGTTGTTTGTTGCTGTATGCAAGTTTATTAACGTGAAAAAATTTTTCATGAACTTGAACTGCAAAAGGCTGTTTCACGTTTGGAATTCAAAATGGAAGTTTGTTGCACACATAAACACAAAAAGCTTACACATTAATATGCAAAACATTTCAAAACATTTCATCTAACACCGTATTTTCACCTAAGGAACGTGGACGAATTAACTTCCCCAAGTAGGCGCACAGATTTAGGTTGAATTTGTTTGATCTCAGATCACAAAAGTTGATGGAATAGCGAGCTATTTCAATATTTTTGTGATTTGAGACCGGACAAAGGCGGCCTGAAGCTGTGATGCATAGTTGGGGAAGTTATTTCGTCCACGTTCCTTAGGTACAATCGTCAAAATAACACCCTAATCAAGCGGTCCGTATAGCAAGAATTATGCTTTTATTTCAGATGATTATGCGTAACCAACTTAATTATAACCCCGTAGGTTTTTTTCAACCGTGAACCGATAACTGTAAACCGTGAACGGTTACCATTGTTATGTGACAATTAACTTTGCAGGAACTACCTAAATCTTCAAATCAATGCCGACAGGGCAGTGATCAGATCCATAGACATCGTTATTGATAAATGCTTCCCTGATCCACCCTTTGTTAATAATTTTCTGCGTTACAAAGAAGTTGTCAATACGCCAGCCGGCATTATTAGCCCTGGCGTTGAACCTGTATGTCCACCATGAATACTTTACCTTATCCGGATATAAATATCTGAACGTATCAATATAGCCGTTTTTAACTATCGTATCCATCCAGTCACGTTCAATTCTCAGAAAGCCGGATCTTTTTTCATTTGCTTTTGGATTTTTCAGGTCAATCTCATTATGAGCGGTATTGAAATCACCGGCGATTATCAGGTATTTTCCTTTATCCTTATAAGCATCAAGATATTCAAAAAAATCCCTGTAAAAATCAAGTTTGTAATGAAGTCTTTCCTCGCTCATCTGTCCATTTGGAAAATATATATTAAAAAAGATAAAATCCTTGAAATCCATTTCAATAATACGCCCCTCATCATCATATTTTGATATGCCGATACCATATTTAACATTCAGAGGCTTTATCTTTGTATAGACACCAACACCACTATATCCTTTCTTGACAATGGAAAAAGACCAGTATGATTTATATCCGTCAATATTCTTCATTTCTTCTGTAAGCTGAGGTTCTTGAAGTTTTGTTTCCTGTATTCCTATAATATCTGCATCCATACTCTTTAAAGATTTATGGAAATCCTTTTTTAATACAGCTCGAAGGCCATTAACATTCCACGAAATTAGCCTTATATTGTTTTTACGCATCAGTAACTCCTAAAACGGCTACCAAGTTAAGGCGGGACACCTTTCGTTATTTTGGACATATAGCAATCCCACAATCAAGCAAAATCTAAGGAGTTGCTAACCCATTGAATTTATAGGCTGTCCCTCCTTACGTTGGTAGCTCAATAGATTAAAAACATCTCAAGGCTGTTTCGACAAATTTATATATTAAGCAAGATTTGTGCCACAATTCAACAGAATCTATAGAAAAGGTGTTCGTCCTATAATATCAAGATGTTAAAAAAATAGTTTTAAAAAAGAATAGAAATAAGAAATGGCTATTTTTTGCAATTTACAAAAGCGGAAAATTTTTTATAGAATAAAATTGACATCTAATACCTTCATAACACCCCAAAAGTAGTTTACACTTTTCGGGTTTTTGCAAAAAGCCTAATTTTTTTATGAAATGTAGAATCTCTGAAAATAAAGCATTGTAGAGGACTCAGAAAAATTATTGAGAATTTGCTCTTTCCCGAAAAGTGTAAACTACAAAATTAAGGATGCCCATAAATTATCATGCAGAGTGTTGCGAGGTAGATCTTTTAATAATGTGCAAATTGCAAATTATATGTCCGTTATTTTTGCAATTTGCAATATTTTATAAGGATGAAATTCTCTTTATCCTTAACTGCTTAATTCTATCCAAAACCGGCGGATGAGAATAGTTTAAAAAAACATAAAACGGATGCGGAAGAAGATTTGAAAGATTATTAACAGAAAGTTTTTTTAATGCATTGACCATTGATTGTGGATCCTGTGTGGTTTCCACGGCAAATTTATCTGCCTCATATTCATTTTTACGGGAAAGCATCTGCATAAATAATCCAACAAAAAAATCAATCGGCGAGTAAAGCATACTAAAAAAAATAAGTCCCGCGTAAACAGATTTACGTTCCATGTAAAATGCATCAAAAAGCCCCTGATAAGAAAGAAAAAGAGACAGCAAATAAAACATTATCCCCATCTGAACCACACTAATCAATATTCTCTGCAATATATGCTTTTTTTTAAAATGCCCCATTTCATGTGCAAGCACAGCCACCAGCTCAGATACTGTATGTTGATTAATCAGTGTATCAAACAAAACAATCCGCTTGTGCTTGCCAAACCCTGTAAAAAAAGCATTTGACTTGGCAGAACGTTTAGAGCCATCCATTACAAAAACATTTTCAAGTGAAAAATTTATAGAATGCGCATAGGACATAATAGCATCTTTCAGCTCTCCATCTTCAAGAGGATTGAATTTGTTAAAAAAAGGCATAATCCATGTTGGCGCAATAAATTGAATGACCAGCATAACTATTGTTACTGCTATCCAGCAATACAACCAGGCAGTTGCCCCTGCATATTCAAAAAAAGCAAGTATGCCTGCCAGAAGAGGTACACCAAGCAGAACAGATAACAAAAGTCCTTTTACCATGTCCATTATAAATGTGGACCATTTAGTCTTATTAAATCCAAAACGTTCTTCAATAACAAATGTAGAATAAACGCTGAAAGGCAATGATAAGATCGCGTTAAATAAAAGCAATAAACCTATATATAACAGGCCGGTCATGATATATCCAAAATTCTGGGATCGTACCCATTGATCTAATACTGGAAAGCCTTTCCAGAACCAGAATGTCAGGATTAATAACATATTGAAGGAAGAAGTAATCCATCCAAATTTTGTATTAACACGCAGATATTCCTGAGACTTGCGATAGCTGTTTGCATCATAATAGCCCTTGAACGATTCCGGAAGCTTGGTCTTGAGACTTTTTAGATTCAATGTATCAGCCAGGCTACTCAATACAAAGTCGACAATAATTGTAACCAGAATAATCATAGCAATGAAGTTCATAAAGTTATAGTAATTCCCATTTTTTGCTTAAGTTATCGCATACTGTTAATCCGCTTTCGGCGGCTTACAATTTCAGTAATGCGAATACCATATTTATCGTTATCAACTACTACATTTCCTTTGGCAATCAACTTTGAATTCGCCAGTATACACACGGGTTCATCTTCAAGATTTTTCAGCTTAATGACAGACCCTTTACCAACTTTAAGCAGATCATCTATACTCATCTCAGTTTGGCCCAGTTCAACCGTTATATCTAAAGAAATGTCAAGAATGAATCCGAGCTTGCTGTCAATTTCATTTACATCAGCAGATTCCTTGTTATCAACAGAACCATTTGTAGTCTTTGTTTGATCGTTAATCTCAGGAAGAGCTTTTTTATCAACAGAAGCATCTATGGCGTCAGGCTTATCTGAAACTTCAGCAACATTGTCATCATCGGAATTTCTCATGCTCTGAATTAAATTATCTATGTCGTCTTGAGACTCAACAATATCATTAACAGGACTTTCGGTTTTGGAAGAAATATCTGTATTTTCATCAATCTTTACGCATACTTGTACGAAGACATCATGCTCCATATAACGAAAAGCAAAGCGTTCAAACCTATCCATGTCCAGTGTTTCAATTGCAAAATCTTTCCCTGTCGTAATTGAAGGAACAGAGATAACTGTGGTTAATCCGGAATCACAAAAAGCCGCTTTTAAATTACCGGCAATAATATTGGTTGCTTCAGCGATCACATCTTTGACCTCTTCCTCACTTTCAATTTCTTTCAACTTTATGCCAAGCATTTTTGCGGTCATTATGCGGGCAAAATCATAACCTGCTTGTATATTTAAACTACCTGTCACAGATCCTGCAAAATTGATTAATCCCATAATTCGAGTTTTATCGGAGTCGGATATTGAAACCTTTTCGGAAAGTTCTAAATCTAATTCAAGCATCAGTTTAAAAAATTCAATTACTGAATCACCGGTAGTTGATATTATGTCTAACCTCTTGAATTTATGGATATCTACGCCAGCAAGTTTTCTTTGCGCTTCAGAATCAATATTATCAGCCGCCTTTAAACATACTTCCACGAAAAACTTATGATCCTGGTACTGAAAAGCGAAAAGTTCATACCGTTCCATGTTTAAGGTTTCAATCACAAAGTCGTTTCCGAGCGTTATCGCAGGAGTAGAGATATCGTTAACTAATCCAATGTCATTAAACGCCGACTTTAAACTGCCCCCAACTATATTACATATTTCGCGAATCACATCTTTGACCTCTTCTTCGCTTTCGATTTCTTCCACCTCAATGCCGAGCATGCCGGCTGTCATCAAGCGGGCAAAGACATCACTTACCTGGATAGCCAAAGTCCCCACCACATCTCCTGTCAAACTCAATGATCCTATCATTCGAAAACCATCCAGACCTGTCTCCGAATCAGTCTCATAAAGTTCCACTTTCATTGAAAGCATTGTATCGAACAGATCGATTACTGATTCTGAGACAGAGGTTTTTATATCAAATGCGGTGATTTTTTCCATATAGCTTTATAACTTTCAAGTTTTTTCAAGTTTCTGGATAATTTGAGTTCTTGTTGCTGATAAAATCAATATGGCATTTTACATAAAATTGCAAGGCTGAAGGCTCATTTTCATGGCAGGATATGCACAAAACTTTTTGACACTTCGATTTTGCACGCTATAATGAAAATATGATTCCCTGAATAATAAATCTTCATTAGGAACGTGGAGTTCAACGATTTGAATAACTTTGACCTTACAAGCACTTCTTTATCGGGCATAAACCTTATTGAAGCAAGTGCCGGCACGGGAAAGACATATGCAATTACAGGGCTGTTTTTAAGACTGATTCTTGAAAAGAAGCTGCTAATTGATCAGATACTGGTTGTAACTTTTACAAAGGCTGCAACCGCTGAGTTGAAGGAAAAAATCCGCAATATATTGCTTCAGGCAAAAGAGGCATTTTTAACCGGCTCAAGTAACGACAGTTTTATTGATCATATTGTAAAAAAGGCCGAAGATCCGGCTTTCTGCATTCAGTTGATTAAAAATGCTCTTGTAGATTTTGATAAGGCATCAATTTTTACAATACATGGATTTTGCCAGAGAATACTGCAGGAGAATGCTTTTGAAACAGGAAGCTTGTTTGATACAGAGCTTTTATCCGATCAGCAAAAATTGAACCAAGAGGTTGCAGATGATTTCTGGAGAAGACATTTTTATGATTTTCCCCTGGAATTTATAGCCTATTCTATTAAGAGGCTGTCAGGCCCCGAGTATTTTTTAAGGTTACTTGAAAAGATAAAATCCCCTGAAATAAAAATAATTCCTGATTTTAAAAAACCTTCCTTAAAAAGCCTTAGCGTTTACAGGGATTGTCTTAAAAATCTTAAAGATTCGTGGCCCATTTCAAAAAAAGAGGTTGAAGAGCTGCTGAAAGATCCTTCGCTTAAGGGCAATGTTTACAAAACACTGAAACCCGATGAGCAAAATCCGGATTATACTAAGAGAGAGCTGAAAATTATGTCAATGTTCGGGGACATGGATCGTTTCGTTGACCCTGAGGGCATTGGATTTCCTTTATTTAAAGGATTTGAAAATTTTACAGCATCGAAACTAAAAGATTCAGTCAAAAAAAATCACACTCCTCCTGACCACAAATTCTTTGATATATGCGACGAGTTCTATTCAAAAGCCGCTTTACTTGAAGCTGAGATGGAAAAGCACCTTGTTTTCTTAAAAGTCGAGTTCTTCAGGTTTGCAAAATCTGAGCTTTCTGAAAGAAAAAGACTTGAGAACATACAATTTTTTGATGATCTCCTCACAACAGTTAAAGATGTTCTTGAAAGTAAAGGAGGAAAAGAACTCGAAAAAGTCATAAGGAAAAAATATAAAGCAGCGCTTGTTGATGAATTCCAGGATACTGATCCGGTTCAGTATGAAATATTTAAAAGGATTTTTTCTTCACAGGACAGCATACTTTTTATGATTGGAGATCCAAAACAGGCAATATACAGCTTCAGGGGTGCTGATATTTTTTCATACATGAAGGCTGCAAGCAATGCGGATTTTCAATATACACTGACAGAGAACTGGCGGTCTGAATCCAGTCTTATAAAAGCGGTAAACACCATTTTTTCCAATGTAAACAGACCTTTTATATTTGATGAAATTCCTTTTGAAAAGGCAAAGCCTGCAAAGTCTGATATGACCGACAGGGAAAGCCCTTCCGCTTCATTAATATTGTGGTATGCGGGCTCTGATGGCAATAAAGTGATAGACAGAAATGATGCTGTACTCATGATTGTCGAGGCTGTTACAGGCGAGATTGTGCGGCTTTTATCATCGGATCAGGATAGTTGTTTTAGAGAAGGCGATATTGCCGTGCTTGTACGAACAAATGAACAGGCACGGATAATAAAAGAAAGTCTTTCTGCAAGAAGAATTCATTCAGTCCTTTATAGTAACGAGAGCATTTTTGAGTCACAGGAAGCGCTGGAGATAGAAAGAATTCTCTCATCTATTTCACAACCGGCAAATGACGGATTGCTTAGAGCCGCTCTAATCACGGATATTATTGGTGTTCGCTCTGAAAAACTTGATCCGGAAAATATTGATATTTTATGGTGGGACAGCCTTATCAATAATTCCAATAAATATTATCAGCAATGGAATAGATTCGGTTTTATCAGGATGTTTCGCTTGTTTATGGCAAAAGAAAAGGTCAGGGCTCGTCTTCTATCATTTGTGGATGGCCAGAGACGGCTTACAAATGTTCTGCATCTATCGGAAATACTTCATGGGCAAATTGCTGAGAAAGAACTGGGGATGACCGGTCTTTTAAAATGGCTTTCCGAACAGATAAGTTCTGCTTCAGACAGAATGAATGAAGAATATCAGCTTCGCCTTGAAAGTGATGAAGATGCTGTAAAGATTGTGACCATTCATAAATGCAAAGGACTTGAATACCAAATTGTTTTTTGTCCCTTTGGGTGGAGTGGATCCTTGACGGCAAAAGGCAGGGAGTTTGTCTTTCACGATAAAGATAGAACACCAACACTTGATCTTGACTATGGTAGAGATAAATCTAATATCATTCTTGCTCAAAATGAACTTCTCTCGGAGAATTTGAGGCTGCTTTATGTTGCTTTAACAAGAGCGAAAATTAGATGCTATCTTGCATGGGGCAACATAAAAAATGCTGAAACATCTGCGC
>Ga0255431_1125_pt1 | contig 14801 bp, 12 predicted proteins | sample ANMaggSeSYBR02J5_FD_182633 | JGI IMG/M metagenome (GOLD analysis project Ga0255431, IMG submission 182633) | Sediment cell enrichment communities from methane seep in Santa Monica Basin, California, United Staets - ANME aggregate JGI... | ecosystem: Environmental > Aquatic > Marine > Cold seeps >... | reverse complement strand
ATGGGCTCAGATCGCAAAAGTTGAAGGAATAGCTAGCTATTTCAAGACTTTTGTGATTTGAGATTGATCAAAGGTGGCCTGAAGCTGTGATGCATAGTTGCGGAAGTTATTTCGTCCACGTTCCTTAATTACAATAAGCAGAGATGAATCCCTTGAGCAAGCATTGATGCCCAGGCAGAAAAAAATAATTTCTAATTAAGGAGACAAACAATGAGAACTCTTAGTAGAACAATACTGGTACTGGCATGTCTGCTGTCACTGATAGGTCTGAGTGGCTGCGAACAGGCGGAAGAAGCGAAGAAAGCCGCCGGCGAATTAATGACGGAAACAGTCGATAAAGCACAGCAGGTAATTGGAGAAGTGACCGGCAACACCAGCGAATCCAAGGACGAAGGCAAGAAGGAAAAAGAAGATACTGAGTCTGCCGAGGACGAAGGCAAGAAAGAAGATGCCGAGTCTGCCGAGGAGAAAGCTAACGAAGAAGGTGGATAAACCAGTAAAACGAGGAGATAAAACATGAAGTGTCCAGCATGTAACGATGTAAATCTTGTAATGTCTGATCGCCAGGGTGTAGAAATAGATTATTGCCCTGAATATCGTGGCGTTTGGCTGGATCGTGGTGAATTAGACAAAATAATCGACCGTTCCAGCGCACCAGCAACGCAATATACCCATGATGCGCGAGATTATGAAGATCGCAAAAAGAAAAAGCGAAAAAATCTTTTGGGCGAACTGTTTGATTTTTGATTTCAACTCATACATTCTTTCCGCGATTAAAACTATTAAGTCCTGTGGCTTTAATGTGGAGATCACAGGATTATGGGTTGAAATTTGGAAAACTTGTGAGGCTTAAAATCTAATAAACGAGACCTTTACCACGATGATTATTCATTTTGTGGTAAAGGTCTTTTTGTTTCGGATTGGGAATTCTTGCTGTTGCATTTGCCTGGGCAAAAAGATTGTTAAAAAAAGAAATTCAATCAGAACAAAGAAACCGATTTAAAAAGAAGAAAGGGATGAGAGGAATTTATGCGCTGGCATCAAAAGAAGGTAGCGGAGACCGTTGAAGATATAGGATCATCTATTCATGGTCTTTCTCCGGAAGAAGCACAAAAGCGACTTGGGCAATATGGTCCCAATGAGTTAAAGGAAAAAAAAAAGAAGACCTCCTTCATGATGCTCCTTGACCAGTTCAAGGACTTCATGATCATCGTCCTCATTGTTGCAGCCATAATTGCCGGCATTGCAGGAAAGCCGATTGATGCGGTAGCAATTATCGCAATAGTTATCTTGAATGCGATCATAGGATTTATTCAGGAGTACAGGGCTGAGGAGGCAATGGCCGCCTTTAAAAAGATGGCGGCCCCGGTATCAACTGTATTGAGGGGTGGGATGCCTGCCAATATCAAAGCTTCTGAGATTGTGCCAGGAGATATTGTTTTGCTTGAAGCCGGACAAATAATACCTGCTGATATGCGATTGCTTGAAACTGCAAGCCTCAATGTGGAAGAGGCTGCCCTGACAGGGGAGTCAGTTCCTGTTGAAAAACGCACAGACAGGCTTCACGACGCACATCTGCCCATTGGCGACCGGAAGAATATGGCATATCAGGGAACCATAGTTACATATGGAAGAGGATCAGGCGCAGTTGTTGCCACCGGTATGGAAACAGAAATAGGAAAGATTGCAACCCTGCTCCAGGAGGAAAAGGATTTAAAAACCCCCCTTCAGCAACGGCTTGCAGCCTTTGGCAAAAGACTTGCCATGGCAATCCTGGTTATATGCGCCATAGTATTTGTAGCAGGGCTGATGAGGGGCGAGCCTGTGGCGCTGATACTTTTAACTGCTATAAGCCTTGCGGTTGCGGCTATACCGGAAGCTTTGCCGGCAGTTATAACCATAGCCCTCGCCATTGGCGCAAAAAACATGGTAAGACAGAATGCCCTCATTAGAAAACTCCCTGCCGTGGAAACCCTCGGCTCTGTTTCGTACATTTGTTCTGATAAGACAGGCACACTGACCTTAAACAAGATGACGGTGGAGGAGATTTATGTAGACGGAAAGGTATTAGGGGTTAAGGATATGCCGCCGCCGCATCCCCAATCTTTGTTATTCAAGGCTATGGCATTAAGTAATGACGCGCAGATGAATACAGAAGGCGATATTATTGGTGATCCCACTGAAATTGCACTGTATAACATTGCAAAGGATAATGGTTTTGATAAACAAGAATTGGAAAAAGATTTTCCGCGTGTCGCTGAGATTCCCTTTGATTCTGACAGGAAATGCATGACTACCTTTCATAAATGGCCGGATGGAATTATTTCCGTTACAAAGGGCGCAATAGAGGTCATGATTGAAAAATCAAAAGATATTATGACCTCGGATGGATTAAAATCTTTAGATGTGGGTGATATCTCAAGAGTAAATGAAAGAATGGCTGCCGATGGCTTGAGGATTCTTGGCATGGCCACAAGAAAATGGGATAGCCTGCCCGATGATATAACCCCTGAGAATGTGGAGACAGGGCTTACTGTTTTAGGTCTTGCAGGTATGATGGACCCGCCCAGGGAGGAGGCAAAAGAGGCGGTTGCCCTCTGTAAAGCAGCAGGAATAAAACCCGTGATGATAACAGGTGATCATCCTATTACAGCAAGGACCATAGCCAGAAGACTTGGGATTTTAAATGATGACTCAAGGGCAATAATCACGGGGAGAGAACTTGATAGATTGTCACTGGAAGATTTTGAAAAAAGGGTTGAACAAATAAGGGTATATGCAAGGGTGGCCCCTGAGCAGAAATTAAAGATAGTAAAGGCCCTCCAGGATAAAGGACAATTTATTGCCATGACAGGAGATGGTGTAAATGATGCACCTGCGCTTAAGAGGGCGAATATAGGCGTAGCAATGGGTATTACCGGGACGGAGGTCGCAAAAGAGGCCTCTTCCATGATACTCCTTGATGATAACTTTGCAACCATTGTCAAGGCAGTAAAAGAGGGAAGGCGCATTTATGACAATGTACTGAAATTTATCAAATACTCCATGACCTCAAATGCCGTGACATTATGGGCAATATTCCTTGCCCCATTTTTTGGACTTCCTCTTCCTTTGATTCCGATCCAGATATTGTGGATGAACCTCCTTACGGACAGCCTCCCAGGGCTTGCCCTTACCGCGGAACCTCCGGAGAAAAATGCGATGAACAGAGCTCCAAGGCATTCTGATGAGGGGGTATTTGCCCATGGCAGAGGTTTTTTTATAATCAAATTCGGACTGGTTATCGGGATAACCGCTCTGTTTTTTCAAGCATTTGCCATGAAAGAGGAGATGCCGTGGCAGACAATGATATTCACAGCGCTGGTTATTGGCAGAATGGCTGTTGCCATGGCTGTTCGCTCTGAGCAGGATTCGTTATTTAAAATCGGGATATTTGGCAACAAACCTCTGTTGGGCGCTATTCTTTTAACCTTTATCCTTCAGATGGCCACAGTATATGTGCCATTTTTAAATCCGGTTTTTAATACAGAGCCTCTGGCTCTGAATGAATTGATGTTAACATTGGCCCTGTCAAGTGTGGTATTCTTTGCGGTAGAGACAGAAAAGTTATGGAAAAGGAAGGGATGGCAAGGGAGAATAAACCATGAGACTATCGGTAGTTGACACGGAAAGGTGTGTAGATTGCCAGAGTTGCATGTTCGCATGTGCGAGGCGGCAGGGGGAAGCAGGGCTGGCCGGAACGTGCATAAATGTCAGGTCTGTCGGGGGTATGGAACGAGGGTTTGTTGTGGTGGTTTGCAGGGCCTGTGATGATCCTCCATGCGCAAAAGTATGCCCTACAGGCGCCCTCAAGCCGAGAAAGAAAGGGGGAGTGCGTTTTGCAACGGATGTGGCCATTGTCGTGATGCTTGCCTTATAGGGGCAATTTTTTGGGATGATGAGATTAATAAACCGATGATTTGTACTCATTGTGGTTATTGTGTTAAATTCTGTCCTCATGGAGTGTTGAGATTAGAAAAAAGGGAGGTGGTCGGACATGCTCAGAGATGATACCCTTGCAAATGTTCTTTATGTCGATCTATCGAAGAAACATTTCTGGATAGAGAAAAGGGAGGATCTTTTTGAAAAGCACATAGGCGGGGCCGGCGTTGCCATCCAGCTTCTTCACGAGGAGTGTCCCGAAGGTTGCAATGCCCTCGGTGCGGAAAATCCGATCATATTCGCAGTAGGTCCCCTGACAGCGCTGTTTCCCCTTGCCTCAAAAACCGTGGCCATGTTTAAATCGCCCCATACAGGCAACCTGGGTGAGAGCCATTGCGGAGGACGAAGCGCTGTAGCCATCCGCATGGCAGGATATGGAGCTATTGTAATAAAGGGTAACAGCGATACCCCCCTTTACCTTGCTATTCACGGTAATCGGGTCTATTTCCGGGACGCTTCCTCCCTCTGGGGAATGAGAAGCAGCTTTACCGCCGGGCGTATCATCATGCAAAATGAGCCGGGAGCGGGCTTGAGAACTGTTATGCGCATCGGCAGAGCGGGAGAAAATCTTGTCTCATATGCATGCGTGACTGTAGAAACTTATAGACATTTTGGCAGACTCGGACTGGGCGCGGTTTTTGGGAGCAAGAAGCTTAAGGCCATTATAATCTCAGGTAAACGTTCGCTCCCTGTAACTGACCGGAAGCAGTATCGGAAGGTGTATGACGAGATTTATCAGGCGGCTGTGAAATCCCCATTAATGAAAAAATACCATGACCTTGGGACAGCCGGGAATATTCTGCCTTTAAATGAAATAGGCGGACTACCCACAAGGAATCTTAAGGAGGCGAGGTTTGAAGGAGCATCCGAGATTTCAGGTGAAGCATTTGCGGAACATTATTTGGGCAGGCGGCTCGCCTGTTCTCACTGCCCGGTGGGATGTATTCATATTGCCGCTCTAAGAGAACCTCATAAAGATGAAGCGTATTTTTATAAAACCTCTATGATTTCTTATGACTATGAACCTATCTATGCATTAGGCTCCATGTTGGGCGGGTCTGATGCCAAAGGCATCTTAAAATTGATGGATCGGATAGAAGTATGGGGACTGGACGTGATGAGTGCCGGAGTTGTCCTGGCCTGGTCAACAGAGGCCCAGGAACGAGGTATCATCTCCGAGAAGGAAACAATGGGTATCAAGCTTGGCTGGGGGAACTACGCCGCCTATATCGACGCAGTACATCTGATCATCGAGCAACCGAATAAATTCTATAAGGCTCTCGCTTGTGGAGTTGAGCATGCGGCCTCCCTGTATGGGGGGCAGGATTATGCCCTGGCTTTTGGCGGAAACGAAATGCCGGGATATCATACAGGACCCGGAGCACATATCGGGGTTCTGGCTGGCGCAAGACACAGTCACCTGGACAATGCCGGCTATAGTGTTGATCAGAAGGTCCTCACTAAAAAGCAATTCACCCCTGAGAAACTTGCTGAAGCCTTGCTGGCAGAGGAACACTGGCGCCAGATCCTGTCAAGCCTTGTTATTTGTTTTTTTGCCAGAGGAATATATCAGATGGATACTGTCTTAAAAGCGCTCCATTCAGCGGGTTTTGATCTTGTTCCAGAGGATCTCTATCGTATCGGGGAAGATATACACAGAGAAAAATACAGGTTCAAGATTCGAGAAGGTTTTTCTCCGGACAACCTGCGCTTGCCCAAACGAATCTTTGAAACGCCTTCGTCCATCGGCAAACTGGACGAGGAATATATTCGCAAGACAATTGAACATTTCAAAAAAGCGCTCTTTCAGAAATGAGCCCGAATCGGCCGATGACAGCATGTATCTGATTCGAGCTTACCCTTGTTTCGGTATCAAGCCTGACGAGGTTTTGGGCAACAAGGGGCCCGCGGTCCTCTCCCTTCAGGAGATGGGAACAAAAATAACCGATCTTTAACAAAAATGGAGAAAAATGATGAAAACTGCAGTTTTTAGCTCAAAACCATACGACCGCCATTTTCTGGAACGAACAAACAGGGACTATGGGCATGAACTCGTCTTTTTTGAACCACGCCTTACGCCGGTAACAAGCACGCTGGCCGATCAATTTCCGGCAGTGTGCCCGTTTGTTAACGATCAACTGGACGCTCCGGTATTGACTCAGTTATACCGACATGGAACGCGTCTGATCGCCCTCCGCTGCGCGGGATTCAACAATGTGGATCTGGATGCCGCCCGGGACCTGGGGCTGACGGTGGCCAATGTGCCGGCATATTCGCCTTATGCGGTAGCCGAACACAGCGTGGGGTTGATACTGACGCTCAATCGCAAGATTCATCGCGCCTATAACCGGGTGCGGGAAGGTAATTTCGATCTCGATGGTTTGCTTGGCTTCGATCTGCACGCTCGTACAGCGGGCATTATAGGCACAGGTCAAATCGGGACTGTTGCGGCCAGGATCCTTAAAGGGTTCGGCTGCCGTCTTCTGGCCTATGATCCTGCCCCAAACCCGGATTGCGAAGCTTTGGGGGTAAGGTATGTGCCGCTGGACGAACTTCTGTCCACAGCCGACATCATTACCCTGCACTGCCCCCTGACACCGGAAACGTATTATCTCATCAATGAGTCGACGCTGAACCGGATGAAGACAGGCGTGATGCTGATCAACACCAGCCGGGGTGCTCTGGTTGATACCCGGGCCGTCATTCAAGCCTTGATAACCGGCAAAGTGGGTTGTCTTGGTCTTGACGTGTATAAAGAAGAAACGAATCTTTTCTTTGAAGATCTGTCCAACGAGGTGATACGGGATGATATTTTCACCCGCTTGCTCACATTCCCCAACGTCATCATCACCGGTCACCAGGCCTTCTTCACCGAAGAAGCATTGCAGAACATCGCCAAGACGACCCTTGCCAACATCACGGCCTTTGAACAAGGGCAGGGAACGATTTGTGAAGTCACCACAGATAAGTTGGTCTGATTCGCCCTTGAGTTCCCTTCCAACAAAGGAGTGTAGATTCATGGAAAGTTTAATCTGTAAACACTGTCACCACCTCCCGATAGATGAGATACAAGACATGTTGGGGAGTGATCCGGAAAAGGGCCTGGATATATTCGAGGTCAAACACCGCCAGGGACACTTCGGCCCAAATGTGATTACTGCAAAAAAAGGCAAGGGTCCCCTGCTCCGCTTTCTGCTTCAGTTCCACCAGCCTCTGATCTACATTCTGATCGCGGCCGGCCTCATTACGGCCGCCCTTCAGGAGTGGGTTGACTCCGGCGTTGTTTTCGGGGTCGTGCTTGTCAACGCGGTCATAGGATTTATCCAGGAGTCAAAGGCGGTCAAGGCTATAGAGGCTTTGGCCCGGACAGTGATAACCGAGGCCACGGTGCTGCGCGCAGGCGAGAAACGGCGCATTTCCGCGGCCGAAGTGGTCCCGGGAGATATCGTTTTCCTGCAGGCCGGCGACAAGGTCGCCGCGGATATGCGCTTGATCCGGATACGCGATCTTCAGGTCGACGAATCAGCGCTCACCGGAGAATCGGTTGCCGTTGCAAAGAGCCCGGATATCCTCGACGCCGATACGATCCTGGCAGACCGGCGGAATATGGCGTACGCTTCGACCCTGGTCACATACGGGCAGGGGGTCGGCATCGTCGTCGCCACCGCCAACAACACCGAAGTCGGCCGCATCTCTCAGCTTATCGCCACAACAGAAGAGTTGGCAACGCCACTGACTCGAAAGATGGCTCGCTTCAGTCATATCCTGCTCTATGTGATCCTGGTTCTTGCGGCAGTCACCTTTGTTGTGGGGATTGTGCGGGGGCATTCTGCTTTCGACATGCTCATGGCAGCCGTGGCCCTGTCCGTGGGTGCTATCCCGGAAGGTCTGCCGGCCGCGATGACCATCACGCTGGCCATCGGCGTCTCGCGAATGGCGCGCCGCCGGGCCATCATTCGAAAGTTGCCCGCAGTAGAGACCCTCGGCAGCACCACGGTCATCTGCTCGGATAAAACCGGGACGCTGACCGAGAATCAGATGACTGTGCAGGAGATCGCAGCCGGCGGCGAGCAATTCGAGGTCTCCGGTGTCGGCTATGCGCCCTCCGGCCGGATCATCAACCGGATCATCAAACAGGGGAATCCGACGGACATTGCCGAGTCCGTAGCGCTAATGGAGTGCCTGCGAGCCGGCGTGCTGTGCAACGACAGTTTGCTGCTGGAAAAAGAAGGCCGCTGGGAGATACATGGGGATCCCACCGAGGGGGCCTTGATCGTCTCGGCGAACAAAGGCGGCCTTGCCATGGACGCAGTTCAAAAAGAATTCTCCCGCATCGATGCAATCCCGTTCGAATCCGAGCGCCAGTACATGGCCACCTTGCATGATACCAGAGCCAAAAATCCCAGACTCATCTATATCAAAGGCGCCGTGGAAATCCTCCTGGAAAAATGCGCTTTGTCTCTTGATGCAGCAGGACGATCCAGCGCGCTGGACAACGATCGGATACTCAAATACGTGGAGGAAATGGCGGCCAGGGGATTGCGTGTGCTCGCTCTGGCTAAAGGAGAACTCCCTCCAGACACAAACGATCTGAATCCCGCTGATCTGGCTTCCGGCCTGACCTTCCTCGGCCTGCAGGGCATGATTGATCCCCCGCGAACAGAGGCGATGGCCGCGATCAAGGCCTGCCACACAGCGGGGATCAGGGTCAAGATGATCACTGGTGACCATGCCCTGACAGCGTCCGCAATTGCGCGACAGATTGGCCTTTACGACGCATCCAATGCCGACCCGGATACACCGGCTGTGGTCACCGGAAAAGCCCTGGCGGAGATTTCCGACAAAAAACTGATTGATGTGGCCGAACAGGCCGTTGTCTTCGGCAGGGTGTCCCCGGAGCAGAAATTACGCATAGTTGAGGCATTGCAGACAATGGGACACGTTGTGGCCATGACCGGTGACGGGGTAAACGATGCCCCGGCTCTAAAAAGGGCGGACATCGGTGTCGCCATGGGAATCAGCGGCACCGATGTGGCCAAGGAATCCTCTGACATGGTCCTAACCGATGACAACTTCGCCTCCATCGAAGCTGCTATAGAAGAAGGCCGGGGCATATTCGACAATCTCACCAAATTCATCGTCTGGACGCTCCCCACTAACCTGGGAGAAGGTTTGGTCATTCTGGCCGCCATATTCGCCGGCGTCACACTGCCAATCCTTCCCATACAAATTCTGTGGATCAACATGACTACTGCTGTCCTCCTAGGGCTTATGCTCGCCTTTGAACCCAAGGAACCAGACATTATGATGCGTCGGCCACGTGATCCGAAGCAACCCATACTCACGAGGAAACTGATCGGACGAATTCTTATGGTGGGAATGCTGTTGTTGGCAGGGGCATTCGGCCTCTTCAAGTGGGAACTGATGACAGGCGCCAGCCTGGCCGAAGCGCGCACGGTCGCCGTAAACGTCTTTGTCATGGTCGAACTGTTCTATCTCTTCAACTGCCGCTCGTTGACAAAGTCAATGTTCCGGCTCGGTTTTTTTTCAAACCCGCCCCTGTTTGGCGGTGTGGCCATCATGCTGATCCTGCAGGTGCTGTACACATACCTGCCGACCATGAACTGGATGTTCCACAGTGCGCCCATCAGCCTTGAAGCCTGGGGACGAATACTGGCCGTTGCCATGATTTCATCTTGTGTGGTGGGCGTCGAAAAGTGGCTGCGGCAAAAAACAACACCCGGCAGATGAAAAAAGAGGCTGGGCCAGGACGTCTTTTATGGATACGGCTCAAGGATAGGAACTTGCCGATAAGGAGGTGATAAATGGATGAGAGTGCTATTTGTAACGGACTTGCATGGAAGCAAGTGGAAATATGAGCGGCTATTCGAAGCAGCAAAAGACTTTCGAGCAGATGTAGTCATCAATGGCGGTGATATGCTGCCCAAGAACAATAATCTGTTCAGACAAGGCGAATTCATTACTGACTGCCTTGACAATCACTTTGCTCAATTCAACTCCGCCGGGATTTATTACCTCTGCTACCTGGGAAACGATGACCTTGGAATCTTCGATCAACTCTTTGAGGAAACTTGTAATAAGTATTCCTTCGTAGTCTGCCTGGCACAACACAAATTTGAAGTTGGAGGTTACGAATTCATAGGCATGAACTGGGTGGTTGATTATCCATTCCGGCTCAAGGACAGATGCAGAATGGATACAGATGATTATATATTCCAGGAGCAGTACGGAAAAGGACTGTTATCTACTTCAGATGGATGGCAGGAAATAGATGACTGGTTTGCCCATGCAAAAACACTCCCAACGATAGAGGAGGAACTTAATCAATTAGTGCGCCCTGAGGATATGTCAAAGAGCGTGTATGTAATCCACATGCCCCCATACAGACTGGGACTGGATAAATGTTATCACGGCGCAGAAGTAGGGTCAAAGGCGATTTATAACTTTTTGGAGAAATATCAGCCAACGCTTTCGCTCCATGGTCATATCCATGAGTCTCCTGAAGTTACAGGACGATGGCATGCAAAACTCGGCAGGACCATATGCATTCAACCTGGCCAGCTTAATGAGTTCACTTATGTTACGATTGACCTGTCCACTATGAAGTTTGATAGAATCAAAGAGCAATACGTTACACTAACAAAATTCAGGAATTGCGAATTGAGGAATTAAAGGAACTTTCACTAATTCCTGAATTCCCCAAAACAGGAGGTTAAAATGTCAACCGAGGAAAAGATTCAGGCTCTCATTGAAAAAAGTGCTGAAGCAGAACTGGGAGGTGGCGAAGAAAGGATCGAAATACAGCACAATAAGGGAAAATGGACAGCTCAAGAACGAATCAACTACCTCTTAGACAAAGAAACATTTGAGGAGTTCGGCAAATTCGTTCTTCACCAGTCCACTGATTTTGGAATGGATAAAAAGCGGTTTCCAGGAGACGGGGTGGTGACCGGTTATGGCACCATTAGCGAAAGACAGGTCTATATTTTTGCCCAGGATTTCACTGTCACGGGGGGATCGTTAGGTCATGCGGTAAGTGAAAAAATATGCAAGATTATGGATATGGCCCGAAAAACCGGGGCTCCGCTTATCGGATTAAACGATTCAGGGGGAGCCCGGATACAGGAAGGGGTGTCGAGCCTTGCCGGATACGGGGATATCTTCATGCAGAACGTCCTCTCATCCGGGATCATTCCACAGATTTCGGCAATTATGGGACCATGCGCCGGCGGCGCTGTATATTCCCCTGCGCAGAAATCGCTGTAATGGGGCCGGAAGGAGCAGTTAATATTATCTTCAAAAAAGATATAAAGGAATCTGATGACCCGAAAACAAAAGAACAGGAACTGGTCGAAGAATATCGGAATACCTTTGCCAGCCCATACAGAGCTGCTGAAAGAGGATATATTGACGAAATTATAACGCCCGAACAGACACGCCCCAAATTGATCCGTGCTCTTGAATTGCTGCGGACAAAAAAGAAGGAAATGCCGTCAAAAAAACACGATAACCTGCCACTATAAATGCAATACAGTCTCTTAGATTTACCGCCTATATTTACCCAAATTATTTCTTCCATTCTCTTAAATTTCTCCGTTTAAAACTTTTTTGACGTTTCAGACAGTATCAGCATCTTTTCCAATTTGGGCCAGTGGCTTATTGAGGAATTAAAGCTAAAGGACAGCAATAGGGATCCGAGCCTGCTTGTGTTTCAATTAGGCCCTCAGATCAAACCATCCAATCCGTTGGGAACAAAAAGAAAAAAGGAGATGTTTACGTAAAATATTGTTAGAAGATTATGCTTTCCATGCTGTATTTGTTGATTCTGATTTTCATGGCGGTGGAACCAATAACAAGGGACATTATATTCTAGGCGGTCATCCTTTAGATGCCACCGGTTTATTGGTCTATTTTTCGATAGCAAAATGGTAGCTGAGGTTCTAATTATCCACAAAATATTGAACATGTAACAAAAATTTAACACAGCCGTAATAACCCTGTAACACTGAAGTGGTTTAAAAAGAACAAGAACTTGAGAGAAAAAGCAAGGAACAAGGAGTGAGGAGTATGGAGTATGGAGTAAGGAAAAGGGAGAAGGAAATGAAAACGGAGTATTTGCATATGAAAGGCACATTATTAAAGGCGGATCTTCATGTCCACTCTAAATATTCGAGACGGCCTTCCGCATGGGTTCTCAGGAAAATAGGCTGTTCTGAGAGTTACACTGAACCTAAAAATCTCTACGCACTGGAGCGGGACAGAGGAATGGATCTGGTCACGATTACCGATCACAACACCTTAGCCGGAAGTCTGGAGATCGCCCACTTAGAGAACACCTTTTTAAGAGAAGAGATCACCACATATTTTCCTGAGGACCGTTGCAAATTCCATATCCTGGCCTACGATATAACTGAAAAGCAACACGAGGATATTTCTGTTTTAAGGCTCTTCCCATATTTCACGAACAAGGGATATATCCTTCGGCAAATCTCGGAATTAACCGAAATGTGGGAGGAAACATAACAAAAGGCCTCCGAGTGAATGCCACCTTAGAAGATGAGGACCATCTCGGGTCCTTCTACATCGCATTTAAAAAGGCTTTTAGGGAATTTTACTGTTTTGTTATCAAATTGGGATTCACAATGGTGAACAGTTGCTATCCCATGAGCATTGACCATAAGGGAAAGGACGACTCTGGTTTGCGCCCTGTTTACGCGGCTAATTCAAATAGTTCCATCGTAAGCTTCAGTGCAGTTGAGAAGGCATTGCTTTTTAAGGCCCTTCTTGAGACGACGACGGAATTTAGATCCCAAATCCGGTTATTTTTACCCGGAAGCTCCCTTTATGCCCTTTACAAACAGTACGTTTATGATACGAACGCAAGCTATCCCTGTAGAGGGGGAATTGATTTCTTCTTTATTGACGCCAAAGACGGCAACACTTATCCATGCGGTTACCGTGGCAATGAGAATTTTGGCAGGTATTGGAATATGGACACAAATGCTCCGGATCGCATTATTAACGATTGCCGCCTCTGTGACTGGGAGTGTTTTAGAGATCCATCGGAGCTTTTTGGACCGATTCTTAATGCCTTTCATCGGCCGGTAGATCTTATGAGGAAATTTTTCCGCGACACAAAATACTTTAAGTTGTGGTTTGATGACCTCAGGTATTACCTGGCCTGCGATTTTTTCAATGGACGTTTACCACCCGATTTTAACCGTATGGGAATGTCAGGCAAAAATCCCGCCTTGTCCCTGAATTGAGCAATTTTTTACTCGGCCTCTGCATCAATATCTTGGCACATTTCTTCCCCAAAAAGCTTCTAACCCAAAATTAACACCGCCTTAATAACCATGTAACATTGATATCATAAATAGCCAAAGACATTGGAATTTTAGGCATTTTTTCTGATTGGCGGGTACAGCCGGATCTTGGTCCTGAAGAACTTATCTTTATCCCGAAGACAGAGAGTCCTGGTGGGAAGCCGCTTTTGGTAGTGGCCTGCGATGTCAGAAAAGTAAACCTGTGCGCAAGCAAATACAAACAAAAAAGGGGGGTGATAAGAAAAAAAACAGAAGATCGAAGTGGAAGTGAAGATAAAGAGGTTTCTTAGAGTTAATCTTTTTAGGAGGAAGTTATGAAAAAATGTATTAATTTATGTATTGTTGCTTTGATGCTTGTCGCCGCTTGTTTCACTTTTGCAGAAGCTCGTGGGCCCAAGTATGCTTTTTTCTTCATTGGAGATGGCATGGCTCTTCCGCAGATTCATGCAACCGAAGCGTATCTGGTTCAGTCTTTCCAGCCGGACAATCCAACCGGTGATTACAATGATCCTGAAAGCCACGGCACAGCAGGTGCAACCAGGCTGACTATGAGTAAGTTTCCTGTGACAGGTTTGCAGACGACCTATGCGGATAACAGGTTCATAACCGGTTCTGCCGCTGCCGGCACCGCTTTGGCCTGTGGCATGAAGACTACCATTAATACCATTGCTATGGATCCGATCAAGAGTAATCCTTATACTACCATTGCCGAGCTGGCCAGAGAAAAAGGCATGAAGGTAGGCATTGTTTCCAGTGTTTCCATTGACCATGCCACACCAGCATGTTTTTATGCCCATGAATCTGAACGCGGTCACTACTGGCAGATAGCTGATCAGCTCTCCATGACCAATTTCGATTATTTCGGAGGCGGCGGCATGAAAGGCCAGAGAAACAAATACTGGCCGGACGGCGCAACAGACCCTGTTCAGCTTGCTATTGACAGAGGTTATACTGTTGTCAGAACAAAAGAGGAATTGCAGGCAGTAGTCCCAGGCATCAAGACCTTTGCTTACGGCAATGATGTTTATACTCAAAATGCGGACCCAACAGACAAAAGCTACTCAATGCCATACGAGATAGACAGAGCTGCCGACAATCTGTCTCTCGCAGACTATACCGCCGAAGGTATTCGATTGATGGATAATCCCAGAGGTTTTTTTATGATGATAGAAAGCGGAAAAATCGACTGGGCATGCCATGCCAACGACGCTATGGCCGCTATTCAGGATACAATCGCTTTTGATGACGCTGTAGCTGTGGCAGTTGATTTTATGAATGAGCATCCGCGCAGAACCCTTATCGTTGTTACCGGCGACCACGAATGCGGCGGTATGACACTTGGTTTTGCCGGAACCAATTATGACACTTACTTCGAGGTCCTGAATGGCCAAACAATGTCCTATGAAAAGTTCAACTGGACTGAATTGTCAGCGCATAAAGATACGTTTCAGTGCGATTTCTGGGACGACGCTA
>Ga0255431_1124_pt1 | contig 14812 bp, 12 predicted proteins | sample ANMaggSeSYBR02J5_FD_182633 | JGI IMG/M metagenome (GOLD analysis project Ga0255431, IMG submission 182633) | Sediment cell enrichment communities from methane seep in Santa Monica Basin, California, United Staets - ANME aggregate JGI... | ecosystem: Environmental > Aquatic > Marine > Cold seeps >... | reverse complement strand
TTAGAGAAAGGGGGAAATTTTGGCATTCTTGATATAAGGGCTCGCACAAAAATAACTTCACATTTTAAGCGCCGATGCATCCCGCATGGCTACGTTGCAAAAACTCGGAATATCTTGATATTCCTGCGCTTTCGCGCCTTGCCAAACGGGCGACTCAACACTTAAAATTGCGAATTTATTTTTGTGCAAACCCTAAGTTATAACTGTTAGGTTTCGTTCTTCAACCCAACTTACTCCTCCGCAGCTGGCGGCGCCCAACCCGCTGGAATGTCTTTTGTTTTGGTTCCGCTATAATCTGCAAACCACGTCGGACCAGTATCAAGCGTGATGGTAATGTTATCATCAGCAGCAGCAAGAGCATACGTTGCAGCAAAATCCCCCAAATCTCCTTCAATGGTTAAATCAGTTAACGCCGTCGGTACTGTCTCATTTTGTAAAAGATAGTCAGAAAAAGCCAGACTGTAATTGCTAATAGCTGCCGCCATAGCGCCTTCAACCGACTTTCTATGCGCATCCTCCGTCATATCAAGATATCTCGGCACTGCCACTGCTGCCAGAATCCCAAGTATTATTAAAACAGCAATAATTTCAATCAATGTAAACCCGTAATGATTACTTATAAGTCCTCTTTTTCTCATATCCTACCCCCATTAAATTGTTTTGATTTCTTGTTCCCATGCTTCAGCGTAAGAATGCAGAGCTTACTCCTTACTCCTTACTCCTTACTCCTTACTCCTTACTCCTTACTCCTTACTCCTTACTCCTTACTCCTTACTCCTTTCCTCCTTTCCTTAATTCCCTAATCATCTAACCAACTTCGACAGATCCCACATAGGAAGAAACACAGAAAGGGCAAAAAAACCTACCACGATTGCCAGGCCGACAATCAGGATGGGACCGATTTCAGCGGAAAGCTTTTGCACGGCAGATTGCACCTCGTCATCGTAATGGGCAGAAATATCACGGAGTATATCATCCATATTGCCTGATTCTTCTCCTATGGCTATCATGTTTACCACAATTGGTGTAAAATATTTCGCTTCCTTGAGCGGGCCTGATATGCCGCCGCCAGCGCGTAATCTCTCACTTATCATATCGAATTCTCGAGATATGGCGCTGTTCCCGATCGTACCGGACAGAATGGACATGGATTCCAATATAGGGACACCGCCAGCCTCCAGTATGGCAAATATGCTGGCAAAACGTGACATAATAGCTTTAAGAAAGATAGAACCAAAAATAGGCAACTTTAAAATAACGAAATCCCTGACATATTTTCCATGTTCTGTTTTAAAGTAATAAACCACCGCTGTAACTATTGCAATTGTGCCGAATATCCATACATACCAGTAATTAAATAGAAGCTCATACATCCCTATACTTATCCTGGTCGGCAATGGAAGCGCCAGGCCGGCTTTACCAAATACTCCGGCGAATTTGGGAATAACAAAAGTAAGCAGCACAAAGAAGGCAATAACAAGAGCAACAACAACAGTCGCAGGATATAGCATAGCGTCCTTAATATCGGATTTAATTCTGTATTCATGCTCCATAATGTAGATCAGCCGATCAAAAATATTCGGAAGAGCGCCGCTTGACTCGCCGGCGCGAATCATACTGCAATAAAGATTGGAAAAGATTTTCGGATGTTTTTGAAACGCGTGGTACAAAGTAACACCCTCTTTTGTGTCCATGGATATGGAACTAATGACTTCCTTGAGTCTTTGATTTTCGGTCTGATTTTCCAGAACCTGCAGCAGCCTTATCATTGGTACTCCTGCCTTGAGCATGGTCCGGAACTGCCTGGTAAACATAATTAATTCAGGAGCTTTAACAACAACCAGTCTTTTATTGAGAGCAGATATCGATATTCCGGCAGAACCTTTGACCTGTTCTTTTACCTTTGATGGAATATATCCGCGGGCAACTATAATATTGGTGGCAAGATCAACTGTATCAGCCTCAATAACACCGGATACAGCCTTTCCCGCTTCATTAATTGCCTGATAAGAAAAACTCGGCATTCTCTCGTTTCACTCCCGATTCGTTAATTCGTTAATTCAATCATCCAGTTCATGCCTGAACGAAAACTCCAGAATATGGTTTTTCAATTTTGTTTAAAGATTACCAACTCTCTCTGAGATTGCTTCTTTTTTTAACCTAAAACTTAAAACTGTATCCAATCAAACCCTGACTGATGATGCAGCTTCCTCAATCGTTGTTATTCCGGCAACAACCTTGGCGATGGCATCGTCCTTTATTGTTTTCAGTGTGCCTGCCTGTTGGGCACTCCTGGTGATTTCCTGGGCAGATTTTTTTTGTAGTATCATGTCCTGGACCATATCATCCATCACCAATACTTCGAATATGCCTGTCCGACCTTTGAAGCCTGTATTCATGCAACTGAAACAGCCTGTGCCCCGCTGGAAGTTCGTATTTTCCATTTTTTCCAGTCCCCACTGAACAAGAACTCTATCAGAAGGCCTGTATGACTTTTTGCATTGAGAGCAAACTGTTCGTATCAAACGCTGAGCAAATGAGGCCAGCATGACAGACGAGACAAGAAAAGGCTCAATTTCCAGATCAAGAAGTCGAACAATAGAGCCTGCTGCATCATTTGTATGGACGGTACTCAAAACCATATGTCCTGTCATTGCAGAACGAACTGCAATACGAGCAGTTTCAGCGTCACGGATCTCCCCCACCATAATAATGTCCGGATCCTGTCGAAGTATTGCCTTGAGACCGCCGGCAAAGGTCATGCCTGCCTTGCGATTCAACTGAAGCTGACGTACATTTTTCATTCGGTATTCAACAGGATCTTCAACTGTAATAATATTGACATCCGACTTATTCATCTCTTTTAAAAGAGCATAAAGACTGGTACTCTTACCGCTTCCTGTCGGGCCTGTGCTCAGAATCATTCCATACGGCTTGGTAATTAAATCCTCAATTTTTTTTCTGTTCTCCACGCCCATACCGAGACGATCCAGGGTATAAAAACCAGTACTCATGTCCAAAAGGCGCATCACCAGATTTTCCCCGTAAATAGTTGGTATAACAGAAGTCCTGACATTTATTTCTTTATTTGACACCGCTATTGTAAACCTGCCATCCTGAGCAATTCTTGATTTAGAGATATCCATATTGGAGAGTATTTTTAACCTGGAAATAATCGGAAGCAGCATTGCTTTCGATGGAGACGGAACCTCATGAAGCGTACCGTCAATCCGGAATCTGGTATGGACATAATCCTTTTCAGGGCTGATATGTATATCACTTGCTCCCTGACGCACAGCGTGAGAGATGATCGAATTAACCAGGCGAACTACAGGAACCTGTTCGGCCATATCCTGTAATGAGCTTATCTTTGCACTTTCTACAACCTCTTCCATGCCGGTAATTTCATCAGGATTATATGGTATTTCATCCATACTTTCCATAACCCCGCCGAGAGCAGAATGCTTGCCGTAAATCCTGCCCATTAATTCGGTTAATTCCCAGTCAGTACAAACTACAGGTTCTATTTCACTGTTTGTAAGTGTTTCAATTGCATCAAGGGTCTCTATGTCAGATGGATTGCTGATAGCTATTTTAAGGAGACGACCTTTTTTTATTAAAGGAGCTACCTGATACTTTTGGGCTTCCTCGGATGGAATAAGGTTTTTCAAGCTGGTATCAACCGAATAATCATCAGGATGGTATTTTGTTAGCTTGAAATGCCGGCAAAGAGCTTCTATGAGATCAAATTCACTAATTATCCCTTGCTGGATGAATATCTGACCAAGCTTCATCCCGCTCCTCTTCTGAGCCTCCAATGCCTGATCAAGCTGTTCTTCACTCAGAAGCCCTGCCTCTAAAAAAATCTTTCCCAATAACTTTTTTTTCTTCAACTCACGTCCTTTCGATTGGGTAATTCGTTGATAGGAAGATTGGAAAAAAAGACAGTATCTTTGTCCCATTTATTAACAATCTTCGCATCTGCCGCAACAACTTCCGGCAGTCCGGAAACAGCTTTTCGGGCAGATTGTTCATCGGCAAAACAGTTTCTGAGAAGAACAACAAAGTTCATGTCCTCTCGTTTATTCCAGTAAGAAAATATCCTAAGATTAAACGATGAATATGTATATAATCTAACGAAGTTGTACGTTTCTTCAAGTGTCTCACATTTCACTGCCTCTACCCACCAGCCTTCTTCCGGAACAGTACTTGCCACAGCCGGAATAGCCGGAAAATTGATTGAGTTGCCAACATATATTGTATCAAGATTATCAATCTGCGGGTTGAATTTCTTCATGGCCAAAACAATTTGATGCAAATGAGACTTGAGTGGCAATCCATACACCTTATATATCATCTCCAGAACAGTTTCTCCGTGCTTTGCTTTTATCTTTCCCAACAACACGGGAAAATTATTTGTATCAGATGATTTAGCGAAAGTTTTGTATTCGTTGATTCGTTGATTCGTTGATTCGTTGATTCGTTGATTCGTTGATTCATTTTTATATTCTGTCTCATATTCGGTGATTCGGTGATTTGGTGATTGGTTTTCATCACCATCTTTCACAGAAAAAGGTAGTTCTATACCCGCCTTATCTTTATCCGGAATTTGAATTTTTTTTGTTTCTGAAGATCCTATGATTGAAACCGGCTTTAAATCATCATGCCAGGAAAGCCATGCTTTTAACTGATCAGGAAGCGGCGATAAAATTAGAATTGCCGCCAGACCGACCAGGCCTGCAACCACGGCTTTATGCCGCATTCTTTGTTGTCGTCCGGTAGATGCCCTCTCAATACAGGAACGAACCATCGACCAACCAACCCTGTACCGATTCTGAATAATCAACGCCAGCAAAATCTGATGACATAAGTTTATAATTTTTCGAGGATAACCACCCGTTGCCCGGTACACAGCCCATAGTGCCGTATAGCTGAACATGGATGGAGGTTTGCCATGCTCAGTTGCACGCTCCAGGCGGAACAGAATCATCTTCCTTGTCTCCTTAAAATCAAGCGGGCCCAAAAAGAGACGAATATTTATCCTGTCGGCAAAGTTTGCATGTTCTTCAATTATCTGCTCAAACTCTTTTTGAGCAAAAACAACTATCTGCAATAACTTATGTTCGTTTATTTCATAATTAAGAAACTCACGCAAGATTTCCAGGCAAAAATCAGGGATCTTTTGCCCTTCATCTATGATCAAAACAACGGTTTTTTCTTCGTCTACAACCCGACAAAAAAGATATTTTTTTATTAATTCTCTATACCGCCATTCGGTAGCACCGGGTTCAGGCTCCGGTATCCCTAACATCTCTGTCAGTGTAGATAAAAATTCTAATGAGCTGTTGAAATAAGGATCAAGCAAAAGATGAGTCTGAACATCATCCGCATCTGCAAATTTACGTATCAGTTGACGGCACAGGGTGGTTTTGCCTGTCCCAACGTCTCCGATAATCACATTCAGACCACGGCGCAGGCGGATGGCTATCTCCAGTTTTTGAAGATATCCGACATGCTGCCTGGAATGAAAAAAAAAATCCGGATCAGGCGAGTTAGAAAAAGGTTCTCTGGTAAAATTAAAAATTTTAAAGTAATCCATGCTCGGGGTTCTGGGTTCTGGGTTCTGGGTTCAAGGTTACCTTTTTTTCGCTAACTTTTACCAACCTCCCGCTTTCTAACCTTCTAACCTTCTCATCGCTTTGCAACATGTTGTTTTAGAATATGAGGCGTCATGAATATAAGCACTTCTTCCATTGAATGGTCTTTAGATTCTCCCTTAAACAGCCAGCCCAAACCGGGAACATCCTTTAACCATGGAACACCTGACTTACTTTGCGTTTTTACGTTTTTGGTCAGCCCTGAAATAACTATTGTTTCACCATTTTTTACAAACAAAGTTGTTTTTGTCTCTTTTTTTATAATAAAAGGATTGCCGTCAACAGCCCTGGACATATCAACTTCATCTTTTTTAATCAGAATATCCATTTTTAATGACTCTCCGTCAATTACATGGGGCGTAATTTCCAGCTTAAGAACTGCATCTTCAAATTTGACCTCCTGTTCTCCCTCAGATAAAGATACATAAGGTACTTTTTCGCCATTTTCAGTATATGCTGTTTGATGATCAAGAGTAGTAATGGATGGACTTGAAAGTATGTTGAGTTCACCTTCTTCCTGAAGCGCACTCAGTTGCAGATCAAGAATATTGCCACCCAGCTTCCCAAACATAAGCCCAAGAGATGCGCCTTTTAAAGCAATATCTGCAGGAAAATTCACAGCATGCCCCTGTTCGGCTATACCTGAGGCCGAACTTTCGTATTCCCAAAAGTCATATTCATTGCCGGCAGCGTCAGTACGAGTAGATCGCTTGCCTGCGGAACCACCAGGTGTAATCCAATAGTTTTCACTGCCCCATTTATTTCCGTACATTCCACCCCATTGTATCCCAAGATCACGGGCAGTGCCCTTGCTCGTTTCAACAATATTTGCCTCTATTCTTATCTGAAGGCTGGGTTTGTCAAGCTTTTGTACCAGTTTAATTATTGTGGCAATATCATTACTTGCGGCCTGGACAATTAAAGAGTTTGTATGTTCATCCACTGTTACAGATCCGCTTTCCTTACCGGAGCTGTCTTTGGTTAGAAATTTTTTTAGATTTTCACAAAGTTTATTTGCATCAGCATAATCAATATTAATTATCCTGTTCTCTATATGCTGGGCTTTCTGTTTATTTTTTACTTCACGTATTTTCAGGTCATGTTCCATATCTTTTAGGGTCATAACCCTTAAAATCTCTCCCTCCCAGGTATATATAAGCCCCTTTGTACGGAGAATCCCGAGAAATGCCTGATCCCAGGGGACCTTAACAATATTTGGTGTAATATCGCCATTTACGCTGGAGTTTATCAGAATATTCTGACCGGCAGCGCGAGCAAGAGCCTTGAGAACAACGGCAATATCAGTTTTATGCATTTTCAGGCTTGTTTTCTTTGTTGGAAGAAGTTTTTTGACTTTAATCAATTCTTCCCCTGAATCTGCCTTCTTCTTTATCCCTTCAGAAGGTTCAATAATTCGCGATCTGGCTGCCGGCGAATGGCCCTTTGACTTTTCCGCCATTACCTTCCATTTTTCAAAAAAGGCATCTTTTTTTAAGGCATCTTTGTTTGCGGCGCATCCACAAACCAGAAAAGTCAGTAAAACGACAAAAATCAGACAAACGATCTTCTTTTCAGAATGAGTCCCAGTCATAATTTATTTTCCTAATAGAATTAAAGCGTATCTTTCAAAAAAAGTTAAAAGTAATGGATACTTTTTAACCAGTACGATTAAACAAAAAAAGTGCCGATGCCGGCTACTGCCCCCTGATCCCTGATCCCTGATCCCTTTTATTCTTTTTCATTGAAAAATTGAACTGTTATTGCTTTTCCTTTTCCTTTGGGTTTAATGACGACTCTATCCGGATAAATGTTCCGAACAACATATTCACCAGATTCCAGACTCTCGCCAACCAGACTTTCACCGATCTGATAATCCAACCCGTTAATAACAGCCAGTTTCTTTTTGCCCAGCTCAATGTAGCCTGTATAGTTGAATTCGAGTTTTTCAGCCTGTATTACCGTACCTTCGGAGCCAGGTTTCCAAGAGACTTTTCCTTCAAAAAAAGGATCTTTTGTCCATTCTATATCAGCTTGCGTTATAATGTATGCTTCTGCTTCAGTCAAATTCCATTGTTTTAGTTCCGCTGTTATATCATCTGCCAGTTTGTTTAACTCTGCCATTGTTTTCCCTGTTTCAATACGTATAGTTTTGGCCGGCGATGCTATAAAAAAATAGTATACCCCGAAAATAATAGCTAACCCTGCTATAACAACCATGACTTTTTCTTGTTTTGACATAACCTTCCCCTAATTCATGGCAAGCCATATTTTCAGATTGAATTTTTTGGCTTTAGCTGCTCGTTCAATACGAATCTGCTCTATTTTTTCTAAATAAGCAAGATTCACGAGTTCTATAAAAAATTTACGAAAATCGAAAAATTTTCCTTGTATAACAATATTGACTAACAAAAATTCGGAGTCACTGCCAAAAGACATGATATCAGGGGCAACGGATAAAGCCGTTAAATTATATTTTTGGGCTATTTCCTTAAATATTGATGGAAGCTTTTCTATTTTATCTATAGAAAACTTTGTTCCAACAGGACTTGACAAAATGTCCGACCCCTTTAACTGAATCCTTTTTTGCAATTGAGCATAAACAGGAAATAGCAGATTCTGTTCTTCTATGCTGGATCGGATTTTACTGATCTCCAGGTCCATGCTGCCCAGAGATCGCTGGGAAGGATATATCCATAAAGCAATAAAGACAAGAATGATCAGACTGCATATCAAGAAATATCCCAGGCTCCCGGTCGGTATTTTAAACGATTTTATTTGCATCATTTTCAAAACTTTTACAGTTAAACCAGAATTGAGCTTTGAGCTTTTAGCTTTTAGCAGTTAGCACAATAATTTCAATATATTGCTAAAGATCAGCATTTCACCTACATGGGTGAAAATCGAATTGATGATAACCTTCTGAAATAATAAGAGCTAATTGCTAAAAGCCAATTGCTAAAAGCTAATCGCTCGACTCAGAGTAAAAATCCGACCCCAGAGGGGCCGGCTTTGGTGACCCCTGGAAGGGGATACAATGCCTTGACCCCAGAGGGCAATGGCATTCGTTTAAGCTTTTGTATTAATTTCAACAAGTTACCTGCACTTGACATAATCGTATTTTTGTGCATTGCGCATTTTGTTAGAAAATTAGGCAGGATTAGTCCTAATGCATATTTTATCAATTTTGTCAAATATCATATAATCATTTGAAATTACAACGAAAAGCTTAAACGAATGCCATTGCCCCAGAGGGGGCAAGGATGAAATGGTTACCCTAATAGGGTTGCTTTGTAGATTCCTGTTATTATTCAGTGCACGAATGGCTATTCTTCCTTTCACTGTCCCAGCAAAATCGGATATTAAAACCTTCGGAGGAACCATTATAAGAGCATAAACATAATCAGGTTGAATATTCGATTCGCCAAGCTCAGTCTGTTGCTGCTCTGTAAGAAGCTTCACACAGTTTTCAATTTCATGCCTTGGTTTGTGGTTGTGGGACAACTCAACCTATGAAGCATCATATAGTCATACAGATGGCATAGCCTCTACACTTTGACCTTGCCCTGAGGGCAAGGATTTCTGTGCCGCATTAAACTAACTTTAATTTTAAAATAAAGTGTAAAACATCATCTTCTACCGAATATGATTCAGGTTTTTTCTTTTGAACCTCAGGACTAATGAAAATCGGTAACCTTTCCAATCGCTTTATATATTTTACTAAGGATGCTTCACGTATCATGGGATCTCCTGAAACTATACCATTGACAACCACATGTTTTTCCTGTGTTTTGCTGCTCTTTCTGACATGACTGCCTAAATCGGCTGTGATGCTGAGCAGGTGAATATTCATCGGAGTCAGATTTGAGAGTTCGTTAATAATCACTATTGGAAGAAGTTTTTGGCTGCTTATTTTCAGATTTTGCTGATTGCTTCTGGCTGTGACGGCCATCTGGAGAAGCAGATTCTGATCAACAAGCGGAGTGTATTGCTCTATTTGTTGTTTGAGCCGGGTAATAACCGCTTTTTTTTGATCAGCAGAATTTCCCACCCACCAGAAAACCCCAAAACAGACAGCCATAATTATCAGAAATATTGAAAAAATGCCACGGTTGATTCGAGTAATCTTTGTCTCTTTTTCTTCATCCTGCTGTGTAAAAATAAGATTGGGAGTATAACTGTTGTCAGACAGGGCTAGTCCTACTGCCACACCCAAGGTAGATCGCTTTGAGATTGATGCCGGAGGTATCACAGCGCCGAGAAAAGGGACTTTGCCGGAATCAAGGGCATCAATAACATTAACTTTAAATCCAAGCTGTTCTTCAATATGGTTGATCATGGGAGTATAGAAAGGTATGCCGCTTGAGATGCAGATATTTGTCACCTTGTCACCCTCAAGGATTGAGGTATAATGCTCAAACGTATTTTCGACCTGCCTGATCAGCCTGTTTACAGAAGGAAGAATCATATTGAATATTTCTTCCTCTTTCAGGTGAACTCCCGTTTCTTTTTCAGTTCGGGAAGAAGTGCCGGTGCCAAGACTGAAGAGCAGTTCCTGACTTAGTTCCATGTCGTAAAATTGTGCTTCGGAAATATCGGCAGTAGATGACTCAATCCCTTTATCCATTTCCGCAGAAATCTTTTTTTTATGATCAATAATTCCTTCTGCAATGGATTCGATCATGCTGTTTATACCGGCCTTGATACTGCGCGTCAGAACAAGACTGCCCTTAGAGAAGATATCAATATGCGAACGATCATAGCCGATATAAAGACTTGCCGTTGTTTGATCAATAGTCGGCAGCCAGCCTGTTTTCAACAGGTTTTGAATTGCAAAAGGAGCGATAGTTATGCCGGATAGAGCAAAACCGGTTTGTGAAAAGAGTGTTTTTATCCTTTCCACTTCCTCTTTTTTAGCAATATAAGCTGTTACTGCTATCTTGGTGACACCTTTAACAACGACTTCGCCTTGAACATCAAAATCAAATAGATTTTCTTTTTCATTAAAGGAAAATTCTTTTTTAACTGTCCAGTAAACAGCGTTGGCAATCTCTTTTTTTCTTACTTTGGGTATCTGTATATACCGCACCTCGACATTGGAGGACGAAATAACTGTCCAGATATTAATACCCTTAGGATGATCGCAAAAAGCAGCCAGGGATGATCGCAAAAAAGCAACAAACTGCTGAGAATCTCTTGAGATATTAGGTGGTAACGGCACACATTTCTGGCCAAGCAATTGCCATTTCTGTCCGGAAAATCGTCGGATAATCTTGATCAATTTCAGCTCAACACTGCTGATATCAACACCTATTGTAATCGGATTTTTTAAAGGAAAGATCCCGGTCAACCTGGTCAACACAGACCTTCGCTTTTCAGGGGACGGGGAAGTTGTAAAAGTGTCTGAAAAATTATCTAAATTTGCATCATCGCTGCGAATCATACTGAGCAATTTTTCGGTAGAAGATATCTCGTTATGTGATGGCAATATAGCCCTCCGACTCTAGTACCTGAATTGAGTGATTTTCGGCTCAACTTAGGTAGTATGCAGTAAGGTTCTAACACTATCGAAAATTTTTAAAAAAATCTACAATAACATAAATGGCTTTGTCAACAATTTATTCACATAAACAACAATTTAACAATTTGACTAGGAACGTGGACGAATTAACTTGCCTGAAAATATTGTATCAAGATAGAATTTTGTGATGTTATCCATATGTTCAAACCGGTGATCTTTTTGTTCATTTTTTAATGCTATTTCATTTCTAATGTTGGAAGCTAATTTTTTCCCCAGCTCCACGCCGAACTGGTCAAAAGGATTTGTGCCCCATATAAAAGCCTCAAAAACAGTTTTTGCCTCATAAAATGATAAGAGACGGCCAACACTTTCAGGTGAAAGATCGTTTATAAGTATGGTGGAAGATGGCCTGTTGCCAGAAAAATATTTTGCTTTATTCTTATCTTCTTTTCCTTCGGCAAGAGCTGTTGGCTGTGAAATCAGATTCGCCCATAATTCCTGATGATTTGTAACGCCTTTTGATTTGTAATTATACTGATCATACTGAGGCCTGATTACCCCTATAAACTCAATGGGAAAGGGACGTCCCTGATGCGCCAGTTGAAAAAAAGAATGCTGGGCATTTGTGCCGGATTCTCCGAAAATAATAGGCCCGGCCGGTTCATCCAGGAAATGGCCTTCCTGTGTAACTGATTTGCCGTTACTTTCCATATTGAGCTGCTGAATATGGAGCGCCAGCTTTCTCAACGGGGATGCATAGGGAATTATTGCCTGAGTTTGATATCCTAGAAAATTATTGTTCCATATTGAAATAAGGGCAGCAATCAGAGGAATATTTTTTCCGCAGGGAGAGTTCTTTGCATGAATATCCATCTCTTCAGCACCTTTTAAAAATCGCTCAAACTTCTCATATCCCAGATACAAACCAAGAGGTACGCCGCCGACCGCAGAAGTTACACTGTATCTACCTCCTATAAAATCAAACATGTGAAATGCAGATAGAACAGGATTGGCAGGATCGTCTCCGGGGCTTCCCTTGCTTGTGACAGTTACAAAGTGCTTAGAAGATTCAAGGCCTTTTTCTTTCATAAATGAAATGGCGAGATTTGCATTGGCAACAGTTTCGGTGGTTGTATAGCTTTTTGAAACAACTATCCACAAGGTAGATTCCGGTTCTATTGCGGAGACTATATTTCCAAAATTATGGATATCTACATTTGATAGAAAATGTATTTCAATATTTTTATCCGCAAAGGCTTTTAGAGCACAAGAAACAAACTTCGTGCCGAGATATGATCCTCCTATGCCGATTACAACAACATGTTTAAAAGGTTTTCCAGTTGATCCGGTTATTTTCCCATTATGAACTTTTGAAACAAATTCCCTGATATTTTCTCTTGTTTTTATTATCTCAGGCATTACATCCTTTTCATCTATACAAATAGAAGTGCCTGAGAAATTTCTTGAAGCAGTGTGAAGAGCAGCTCTGTTTTCAGAAATATTTATCTTTTCACCGTTCACCATTGAAATAAACTGTTCTTTTAGTTTCCTTGCTTCTGCCAGTTCAAAAAGCAAACTCATGGCCTTTTCATCTACTCTCTGACGTGAAAAATCGTAGAAAAGACCATTGCAAGTTAAAGAAAATTTTTCGAGTCTGCTGTTTTCCTTGATGAGGTATTTTAAATGTTTGTCAGGGCGGCTAAAGTTTTCAGCATGTTTTTTCAGGTTCTTCCATGCGGGAATGCTGTTTAGATTGTGAGATATCTGACTTGATAAAAAATTCATATTTTCTATCTCCTGTTTCTTAGGAACGTGGACGAAATAACTTCCGCAACTATGCATCACAGCTTCAGGCCATCTTTGCCCGATCTAAAATCACAAAAATCTTGCAATAGCTCGCTATTCCTTCGACTTTTGTGATTTTAGATCGAACAAACCTAACCTAAATCTGTGCGCCTACTTGCGGAAGTTAATTCGTCCACGTTCCTTAATGGCTTGCTGATCAAACGCTTTTTGTGCAAGATCTTACTTTAGATAAAATTGTTTGTATTTTATCTATGGCACTGCAATCATCAATGCATTCAGGAAAATTTTCCCTTTTGTTACATTCTTTACATGGGCTTTTTACTAAATAACCGACTTCAAAGTCAAACTTGTATGTGTAAACAGTTTTTCTATCCATGCGTATCTAATTCTAAATCCGTTTTTTCTAAGGGTTCGCACAAAAATAAGTTCGCAATTTTAAGTGTTGAGACGCCCGTCTGGCAAGGCGCAAAAGCGCAGGAATATCAGGATATTCCGAGCTTTTGCAACGCAGCCATGCGGGATGCATCTGCGCTTAAAATGTGAAATTATTTTTGTGCGAGCCCTAACTCCTCAAGTTGCGGATAGATGTAACATGTTAACTATAAAAAGGTAAAGCTATAAATAAAATCAGCATCCTTCATTTTGTAGGTTACACTTTTCCAACATTGACGGACGCCAGCCATTAGCTGTTACTCTTTAGCTAACTTTTCAACTTCTTTCCAAAAGCTCTTATCCCCAATTTTATTTCCGGATATAATAGGTGGTCTAATCCGCCAATGCCAGTCTTTCTTACCCTCACCCTTATGACCAGGAAAAGGCTCCTTCGCAAATAGATATGCCCTACAGCAAAGAGCCCCCGTCATTTTTGCTGCCTCTTCACATACACCTAACCTCATTTTCTTCTATAAGTGTGTCTAAAAAGATCGTATCGTCATCGGGAACAAGAAGCTCCTGAGGATAAATAGCTGCTTTAAAAAGATGTGATGCGGCTTCAACCCCCATGTTAGCAGCAGGTTTGTTGAATTTGAGTAGATGCTCCACATATTCCGTTGGAAAACCGATTCCCATGGAATTTTTTTTGAGACGCTCAACAGCTACAGACTCAAACTTTAATGTTTGTGAATCATTAGATGATGCTTTTTCGCTTTCAGCAGGAACCGCCGTCGGCCATGGGGCTGAAATAGGATATGTTCTTACTTCCTCAACCTTTCCATAAGAAAAGGAAGTTTTGAAACGGATATTGTCGCCCTGAGCCAAAGAAGCAATCAGGCGGCCGATCTGATCCAAAACGCCAGGCAGAGTTGTATTGAATAGATCTCTGCTCAGGTGATACGCCTGAGCCATACTCCATATAACCAGATCCTTGGTCCATGGTTTTAAGCCTTTTATTTTAAGGAAAAAGAGGAAACCATAAACGGACATAGTCTTTGTGCCCATAATGTTTGTATATACGCTGATTAAAATGACGTTTGTTGTTTCCTGCTATTATTCTTACTTGACGGGTTTTGACTATTTCCACATGTATATCGGTTGACTCCTTGGTTGAGTCAAGGGGATAAGCGGGCTGACATTCAAAACTCAATGGCATGCCAAAGCCCTGAACAGTGCGCACTGTTTTTTGAGGATGATCGACAAGCTGGAGATAAATGAGATCAGGACGCGGCCAGTCAGACTCTTCATATGCCTTCTTCAGCTCTGGAATGAACTTGCCTGTCTCTTTTCTTAGATTTGACGGGGCTGTGCCAGCAGACAACAGATCGTTTTGAACCTGAACAACCCGCTTCTGATGGATGAGCATGACAATGTCAGATGAGTCAAGCTCTTTCCACAG
>Ga0255431_1123_pt1 | contig 14855 bp, 15 predicted proteins | sample ANMaggSeSYBR02J5_FD_182633 | JGI IMG/M metagenome (GOLD analysis project Ga0255431, IMG submission 182633) | Sediment cell enrichment communities from methane seep in Santa Monica Basin, California, United Staets - ANME aggregate JGI... | ecosystem: Environmental > Aquatic > Marine > Cold seeps >... | reverse complement strand
AGTGAAATGGTAATTGCATACTGGTGTATTGGACGTGAAATTGTAGAGGAACAGCAGTCTGGAAGAGAGCGTGCCCATTATGGTGATAATTTACTAAAAAAACTTTCAGAGAAACTGACTCTTAAATTCGGGAAAGGATTTTCTGTTACCAGTCTGAAGTATTTCAGAACCTGTTATGTAACATACAAAGGTCGCATAAGCTGCGACCAATCTGAAGGTCTCCAGCAAAAGGTCGCACTGTCTGCGACCTTTTTTACAAACCCTTTTAATCAACAGATTTTTACCAGCAGATACAAGCTTTTTCTCCCTCATATTAAAAAGTTGGAGGCATAGATATTAAGAGAGGTGCGATTGTTGACTACTGGAGGGGAGTATGAGTAAAGTTGTAATGAAGCGATATGATGCTTATAAAGATAGTGGGGTTGAGTGGTTGGGCAAAGTGCCGGAACATTGGGAGCTGAAGCGAATAAAAGAGATATCAGAAATTAACAAAAGAACTCTTTCAGAGAAAACTTCTGCAAACTACGAATTTAATTACGTTGATATCGGTAGCGTTACATACGGAGCTAAAGAGTTTGTTACTGAACGTCTGAAGTTCGATATTGCGCCATCTAGAGCAAAACGTGTTGTAAAAAAGGGTGACACTATAATTTCCACTGTTCGTACATATTTGAAAGCAATTGCTTCTATTGATGATGACGTATCAGATTTGATAGTTTCAACTGGCTTTGCTGTAATCTCACCTAATAAAAGACTTTTTAGCAAATATTACTCGCACTTATTAACATCAGATTTCATTGTCAATGAGATTTGTGCACTATCTACAGGTGTTAGTTACCCAGCCACAAATTCATCGGTTATTGGAGATTTATTCTGCCTAGTTCCAACTTATGCAGAACAACAAGCTATAGCCAATTACCTCGACACCAAAACCACGCAGATTGATTGCAAAATAGACCTGCTCACCCAGAAGGCAACCCAATACGGCAAGCTCAAGCAATCCCTCATTAACGAAACCGTCACCCGTGGTTTGGATAAAACCGTGGCGATGAAAGATAGCGGGGTTGAGTGGATTGGGGAAGTGCCGGAGCATTGGGGTCTAAGACATTTCAAACAATTTTCAACAATGAAAGGTCGTATTGGTTGGCAAGGGCTTAAGCACTCAGAATTTATTGATGAAGGGCCTTTCCTTATTACTGGTATGAACTTTAAGGGAGGAAGAATTAACTGGAATGATGTTTACCACATAAGTGAAGAACGTTATAAGCAAGCTCCTGAAATTCAATTAAAAGACCACGATGTTCTGATGACTAAAGATGGTACTATTGGAAAATTGCTCTATGTGGAGAATATTCCCGCACCATCTAAAGCATCATTAAATAGCCACCTTTTAGTTTTACGTCCTATTAAGAAGAGCTTCCACCCTAGATATATGTATTATCAGCTAGATTCAGCAACATTCAAACACTATACAGAAATAGTTAAAGCCGGCACTACATTTTTTGGTATATCTCAAGCAGCTGTCGGGCGATATATTGCGACACTTCCCCCTCTCCCAGAACAACAAGCCATCGCCAATTACCTCTACGAAAAAACCGCCCACGTTGACCGCATTATCGAAACCATCAATATCCAGATCGAAAAACTTAAAGAACTGCGCAAAACTTTAATTAACGATGTTGTCACAGGTAAAATAAAGGTGGCGTGATGAAAGAATCAAATCGAATTGAACATAAAAGAGAACTTACAAATTCTCTTGAAAAAGAAGTGGTGGCTTTTCTCAATTACCGTGAAGGTGGCCATATTTATATTGGAGTTGATGATGCCACTGGCACTGTAGTGGGAGTGTCCAATCCTGATGCGGTTCAACTTAAAATCAAAGATCGTATTAAAAACAATATCATGCCCTCTGCTCTGGGTATTTTTGATGTCATTGCTGAACAACACGATGCTAAAACGGTTATCAAGATCACCGTTGCCAGCGGTTCTGAAAAACCCTATTACTTGAAAAAACAAGGCATGTCTGAACGAGGTTGCTTTATTCGGATTGGCAGTGCATCGGAACCGATGCCGGTACGCATGATTGAGGATCTCTTTTCTCGGAGGATCCGTAATTCCATCGGGACGATAAAGTCTCGCAAGAAAGACCTCACCTTTGAGCAGTTGAAAATCTATTACAGCGAGACACCCTTAAAACTGAACGACAAATTCGCCCATGATCTGGAACTGCTTACCGAAGACGGTGAGCTAAACTATGCTGCTTATCTGCTCTCTGATTCAAATGGGCTTTCCATAAAGGTTGCAAAATATTCCAGCCTTGACCGTGTGGATCTGATCGAAAACGAGGAGTATGGATATTGCTCTCTTATCAAAGCAACCAAACAGGTTTTGGCTAAACTGGAGATCGAAAACAAAACCTTTGCCAAAATTACCCCTCAAAAACGGCAGGAGCGCAAACTGATTGGCCCGGTCGCGCTTCGTGAAGCAGTCATAAATGCCATAATTCACAACAACTACACCAACGAAATACCACCCAAGTTTGAACTCTTCCCTAATCGATTAGAGATAACGTCCGCAGGTGGACTTCCACCGGAATTTGATGAAAATGAGTTCTTTATGGGATACTCAGTTCCACGCAACAAAGAACTGATGCGGATCTTTAAAGACCTTGAAATGGTTGAATATCTTGGATCGGGGGTACCGCGAATTCTGCGGAAATACCCACGCTCTATATTCACATTTACCCCAAACTTTATTCGCATCACTTTTCCCTTTGCGGAGGGGGTCGTGGGTGGTCAGACTGCTTTAACCGACCAGGCCACCGAACAAGCTACCATGCATGCTACCATGCATGCTACCATGCAAGCTGAAAAAGTGATCCAATTCTGTATAGAGCCACGAAGCCGTAATGAGATACAGTTGTTTCTTGACCTCAAAAATCGTGACTATTTCCATAAAAAGATATTGAATCCCCTTATCAAAGAAGGAAAACTCGCCCTCACCATCCCTGATAAACCAAAAAGTCCCAAACAGCGCTATATCACACGCAATGAACATAAGGGGAATGAATAATGAACGAACTACACCTGCAAGATAAGTTTTTGATTCCGTTTTTTAGAGATGAGCCTGGTTACCGCAAGGTAAAAGCCAATACGGTAACAAACTCTCTGATTACTGGCAATAACAAGGAGGTATGACAGGATGAAAACTGAAGATGATATTCGCTGGGTGCAGCGTTTTGATAATTACCAAAGAGCTCTGGCGCAACTTACAAAATTTATTAATAAAGGCGAACTGAATGAGCTGGAGGAGCAGGGCCTAATTCAAGCCTTTGAATATACCCATGAACTCGCGTGGAATGTGCTGCGCGATTATTTGCGCGAACAAGGAAACCCAAATATACATGGGTCGCGTGATGCGACGCGCGAAGCCTTTAAGCTGGAATTGATCCGGGATGGTGATAGCTGGATGGATATGATTAGAGATCGCAATCGAACCAGCCATACCTATAACCAGGAGACTGCACAGGCGATTGCCACCAATATTACCGGGCGTTTCTTTAAATTGTTTGTTATGCTTCAGGAAAAAATGCGGAGTTTACAGGATGCTCACTGAAATCGCTCCTCGTTTTGGTCTACAGGAAACTACCATTAATCGCATCAATACGGTGTTTTCCAAGTATCTGGATATTGAACAGGTCGTGCTTTATGGTTCTCGCGCTAAGGGCAACTACCAAAGTGGCTCGGATATTGATTTAACGCTGATTGGGGATGCGCTAAGCCATATACAACTTACCCGCATTGAAACAGAGATCGATGATTTGCTGCTGCCCTACTCCGTTGATCTTTCTCTTTTTAAGCACATTGATAATGTGAACTTAATTGATCATATCCAACGCATAGGCATTGTTTTTTATCAGCGAGATGAATAATGAACGAACTACACTTGCAAGATAAGTTTTTGATTCCGTTTTTTAGAGAAGGCCTTGGTTACCGTGAGGTAAAAGCCAATACGGTAACAAACTCACTAATTATAGAAGAAGACTTGCAGGAGTTCATCTCCAAAACCGAGCTGAATAAAAAGCCGTATGAAATCTTGCTGAAAAAATACGGTGGCGACAAAGACAAACTGCTGAAGGACTTGATCAAACTCATCCTGGAGCGCAGTTACAGTAGCCGTAACATGGCATTGTTCATCAATGCCAATAAATCCATCACTTTGCAGGGCATTAAACTGTACCTGTTTTACACAGGCGACAGTGTAATCCATAACAATGCACTATTCGATGAGAATATCTTTTCAGTAGTACAGGAACTGCCATATAAATACAGCTATAACGGCAAGCAGATATTTTCTTTCCGCCCGGATATTGTGCTATTCGTGAATGGAATTTATCTGGGTTACAGTGAATTAAAGTCTAACTACACTAACCAAAGCGCCTTGAAAAACGGGCGTAGAAAGGTTATCAAAGATTATTTTGAGGCGATCAGAACCTATCATCACCATTTTGATAGCAATGATATGTTGAGTGAAAAAGAAAGAGAATGTTTTCGCAAAGATTTTTTGAAAATATTTGAAAAAGCAATTCATATCACAACCACAGATATTGGTGAAACCTTTGTTATTCGTACCATCTCCGATTATTTTGACGAGATACTTGCCACCTGTCGTGAAGGTAAGTTTGACCGTGAAGAGATAGAGAAAAAAGCCAGAAGCGTATTTAAGCCGTATCCACTGCTCAAGCCCGGTGCTGAGAAAAAAGACAAATTGAAAGAGTTGTTTACCGCGCTCTACGGCAGGGGTTTTATTGAAAAAGAGATTTTATATTATAATTTTATTGAGCGTAATGTCTATGCAACTAAAAACGGTAAAGAGTTAAAAAAAGAGCAAGGGCATCTCATCTCACCGCGCCCAAAGCAAAAGTTTGGTACGGACAAAATCCTTGCCAAAATTGATGAATTTTTAGCACACGAACAAGAAGACAACTATTTTGAAAAATTATTGGAAAAACAGTTGGTCGGCGTATCCGAAACTAAAAAACAAGAGTTGTTGAAAAAACGCAAAGAGTATTCCAATAATAAAAATGTTTACTCCTTGTTGATGCAGTATGCAGCGGGCTTTGGTAAATCTAATATTATCGGCTGGACTGCCCTGCAGCTTAAAGACCTGCGCCGCAATGATGAGTATGTGTATGACAAAATCATGATCGTGGTGGATCGTTTACAACTGCGCAGTCAAATTGACTCTTTAATGCTTAGCATGAACATCGACAATCGCATGTATGTTGAAGCCAGCAATAAAAACACATTTCAAGAGGCGCTTGCTTCCGATACCCGCCTGGTGATCGTGAATTTACAAAAGTTTGGCTCTGTACGTGACATGCTGGATGCTGAAGTGTTGCAAAAACTTTCCAAGATACGTATTGTGTTTTTGATAGATGAAATTCATCGGTCTCATAGCGGTGATGCGCATGAAGAGATGGTGAGTATCTTTGACGAGTTACAATCGCCATTTGATAACAATGTACAATATTCTCAAATGCATAAAAAGAAGAATTTGATCATTGGTTTTACCGCCACACCAGACGATCATGCACTTGCGCGGTTTGGTGAATTCAGCGGTTATGCAGAAAGTGAAAAACTGTGGCGACCTTTTGATTCCTACACCATGAAAGAAGCGATAGAGGATGGCTTTATTCTTAACCCGTTGAAAAATATCGTGCCAGTAGCCTCCAAAATGTTGTTCGATCTGCCTACCAATTTACTGGAAGGTTTTTCTGAGAAAGAATACAAAGATGCACAAAAAAAACAGATATATGAAAACCGTGATCGTATTGATGCAATTGCTAAATATGTGGCAGATTTGTTGGTAAAAGATGTGTATCGCAAAATACACGGAACAGGTAAGGCAATGCTTGCTGTGTATTCCATTAAATCTGCGATTTTCTATAAACAAGCGGTGACCAAACACTTTAATGCCATCGCCCAGGAACCAAAATATGCAAAATATGCTGAGGCACCGATTCATATTGTGTATTCGAGAAATCAGGACGAGCAAAGCGCCACTGTTCTCAACAATGGCTTGAGTGAAGAGAAGGTAATGCAAAACTTTGCGCTTAAAAAGAATGGTTTAATGATTGTCGTGGCAAAACTGCAAACCGGCTTTGATGAGAAAAAACTGCATACGCTGTTTTTAGATAAAGAGATTAAAGGCATTAGTGCGATTCAGACTATTTCCCGCGTTAACCGCACCACCAAATACAAGAACGACTGCAAGATAGTTGATTTCTCTTATAACAATGTGAATGTGCAAAATATCAAAGATGCCTTTGAGTATTTCTCTAATGTTGTTGTTAGTGATTTTGATCCCTTTGGCGATAAGAAGGTGTTAGATCTACTATTTGTAGAACTTAAAAAATCAGATACTTTTGACAAGTTCTTCACGGTATTTATGGCCATCTATGATGATAAAACCAAGCGTAATAATCCTGAAAGCTATCTGGATTTTGAAAGTAGTTTAAAAAAATACATAGATGCAAACCCCAAGCGCACCGCCGATACCAAAGCCAAGGCAGCGCAGTATTTTACGATTCTAAATCGCATTGAATATGTGATTGAGCTGGATGCGAAATACAGCGAGCCAAGATTTTTATTCTTCTGGCGCAAGTTTAACACACTATACAACATGATGCATCGCAGCGAGGACATAAAAGACCCAATCGAAGTTTATTTTGACGATCGGATTGGCATCATTGAAGTAGTGACTTATTCGCCGGAGGAAAAGAAAAAGAAACCCCTCATATTAGCAGAAAGCCCCGCGCCTTACGGTCATCAGTTTGACATCCTCGCTATCATTGCGGCGCGTAATGAGCAAGAGGCTATAACTGGTTCGCTAATTCAGGATTTTGAAACCAAAATCAAAGACTTTTTTGACTATGTGCAAAATGCTAATGAAGGTGAGCGCTTAATTGTAAAAATTAATTCGCATGTATCAGAAGCATAAATATATGATGATTTTGCTAAAATATATAGACGATACAAAGCGTTAAATCGTCAGAAAGTTGGGGATTATTTCTTCAAAGAATTTGACGATTTGGTAGATAAGTTGTGTGACGACTTTGAGAAATATCTGTCGGAATAAATTGAAATTTGACAATACCAAGCAAATTACCATTGTAGTCAACTTCGTACAAAATCCTAATATCCTCAACCCTCACCTTAAACAGTTTTCCCCCTATTTCAGTAAAGTCATACACTACTTTTCCCGGACTTCGCACCACCAGTATATTCAGTTATTCACATATCCGAATAGTACTCACCAACTACCACCAAAGCCACAGAAGTAATAATACCAGCCACAAGCGGCGACACAAACCACATGGCAATTATGTGAAAATTCGAGATCGTTCTAAAGTCTTTGATTTTAAAGGATGGTTTATCAAATAAACTCTGATTAATAAATTGATCAGTTTAGCTGCATTATTCTATAACTATTAGAGAATTTTAATTTACTTATTTGAATATGCCTAAAGATTGAAGAATCAAAGAGTTTCAAACGATCTCGAAAAATTAATTCTCGTTTCAATATTCCATGCCAGACAGTTCACTCGTTCGGAAATCCCCTATACAGCCCCAGTCCCCTGGCCATATCCAACACATTGTAATATTCCTCAATGTACACGGCCCTGTCAATATCCTCAAATTCCACTGCACGATATGCGGGCCTGTACTGGGGCATAATATTCACATAGCTCCCCCTTGATATATTATTAGCAATGAACTCCAGTACCTGCAAGCTATCAGCTACGTTATTGGGAAGTACCAGATGGCGTATCAGCAGGCCGTGCCAGGCAATAGTTCGATCGATCACAAGGTCGCCCACCTGTCTGTGCATCTCACGCACCGCCTGCTTGCACACTTCGAAATAATCAGGGGCATCGCTGTACAGTTTCGCATTCTCAGTGCCTCCATACTTGATATCAGGCATGTAGATATCCACAATGCCATCAAGCAGTTCCAGGGTCCCAACATCCTCGTAACCACTGCAATTGTACACAACAGGCAGTCTCAAACCCTTCTTAGCAGCAATAGCCACAGCCTTTACAAGATGGGGCGTGTAATGGGTAGGAGTAACAAGATTGATATTGTGGCAGCCAATACGCTGGAGCCAGAGCATGCTTTCTGCCAGTTGCTCTTCAGTGATTGGATTACCATTTCCCTCATGGCTGATATCATAATTCTGGCAGTACACACACCGCAGGTTACAATTGGCAAGGAACACAGTACCAGAACCTCCAATTCCAGCCAGGGGGGCTTCCTCCCAGAAATGGGGCTGGACAGAGGACACCACCAGCTCATCTCCTGCCTGGCAGTACCCGATCTCACCATCAAGCCTGTTCACACCGCAATTCCTGGGACAGATATCACACTGCTCCAGTTTTGAAAATAGCTTTTCGATACGGTTGTCTATCTCACCACTATTGACCAGCTCCAGATAGGCCGGCTCAAATTCAGTTAAATTATTTATTTTTCCATTCATCTTCGTAAGATCATCGTCCTTAGGCGGTCTGCCGCCTTACTGGCACTATCAGCAATATTGCCCATATCCCGTAGCAGACTTATCAGATAAAAAACACCCACACCGCCCAGTTCCTCTTCATATTTGAAGACCGTGGCCTGGAGTTGTTTCTTGGTAATATCTGTCTCATGTTCCAGTTCCTCAACTATAGGGACCTTCTTGAGTATCCTCTTTATTTCCTTTTTACTGAAAGATGTTTCAAGGAGTTTGGCAATATTATCCACCATATCCTCATAGGCATCAACCGTCTTGACAATACGCTCCATCAACTCAAGCACACCTTCCTTGATCTCAGGCTGGAGTTCAGTTTCCCTCAGGGTAAGCCAGTGGGCAGTATGATGGGCATTATCAGCGATCGAGTCCTGGGGTTTTAAAAAAGAAAGCAGGTCATTCGGGTCTACCGGCAGCATCATGGAACTGGGTATGAGCTTACGTATGGTCTGTTTGATTATATCAGCCTCATACTCTATAGCAGATATTTCAGTGTCAAATGTATGCACCGCCATATAATCGCCTTTGCAATAGGCTTTCACGGACAGCTGCAGCTTTTGCACAGCCTCCCCTCCCTTCTCTGCATGGGTATGAACCGGTTTAAAGGGTGATTCCCCGAATATTCCAAGAACAGAACGAATATACTCAATCGGCATTATAGCACCTTCATTAATATTACAAATATCAATCCTGATGTAAGGGCGGCTACTGGCACCGTGATTACCCAGGATACAATTATTTTCTTTATAACACTTAAATCAACCGCTGCAAGACCACCTGCCAGTCCCACACCCACAACTGCCCCAACCAGGGTATGGGTAGTGGATATGGGTAATGAACTGTAGGAATGAGCGAAGACTACAGCGGCCGTGGCAAATTCGGCTGAAAAACCCCTTGTGGGCGTCAACTCAGTTATGCTGCTGCCGACAGTTTCAATAACCTTCCAGCCCCATGTCCCCAGACCGATCACGATGCCGATACCGCCGATAGCCAGTACCCATACCGGAATGACACCGTACTCGGTAATATTGGCAGCAGACAGGGCTGCACACAGCGGGCCTATTGCATTGGCAACATCATTTGATCCATGGGCAAGTGCCACAAAACAGGCAGACAGTATCTGGAGGTACCCGAATTTCTTTTCAAGCTTGTAGGGGTCATCCACACGTGCCAGCAGGAGAATACGTATAATCGTGAATATGATAAATGCCAGCAAGGCCCCGATAAGTGGAGATGTGATCCAGGAGATTACGATCTTTCCAAGAACGACCCATTGTATCTGGTCAATAGTGAAGGTATCAATATACATGGTAGCAACCAGTCCAAAACCAGTTACTGCGCCCACGATCGAATGGGTCGTGGAAACTGGCATATGATAAAAAGTGGCAAAAGTGATCCAGAAACCAGCAGCAAGTATAGCTGCCAGGGAACCGATTATTACAATGTTCGGGTCAACGCTTATAATATCTTCAATGGGTACAATACCCTTTGCGATCTTGTTTGTGACCCTCTCACCGAATACGAGCGCACCGACCAGTTCAAGTGTGCCTGCTATGATCACTACCTGTTTGAGCGATAATGCACCTGTACCCACCGAAGTACCCATTGAATTAGCCAGGTCATTGGCACCGATATTCCATGCCATATACAGACCGGCCATTAGCACTAACAGTATGATCGGATCGAAAATATCCATTTCTTAACCTCGTTTGTTCAGGTCCGGTTTTTCGCCGGTTACCATGTACACAACTCTTTCACATAGGTTGTTTATGTGGTCGCCCATACGTTCCAGGTACCGTGACGCAAAAGTCAGATGTGATGCGTTGGTAATCTTCTTAGGGTCCTCTATCATGTAAGTGATGAGTTCACGCCTGACCTGGTCGAACAGCGCATCAACTTCCTCGTCCCTGGATGCCGTATCCTTTGCAAGTTCCACATCCTGCTTTTCCAGGGCTTCAATACTACCGTCCAGCATCTCCTGCAGGATATCAGACATTCTTGGTATATCCACCAGTGGTTTGATGTGTGGTGAACTTGCAGTGGCCTTGGTGATGAACGCAATTTCAACTGCCAGGCCGCTTATACTTTTAAGGTCGATAATCATCTTCAGGGTGCCCTTAAGCATCCTGAGTTGGGCGGGTGACACTTTTATTGTCATGGTCCTGGTGCACTTATCCTCAACATCATCACCGAATTCATCGATTTCCCTGTTCATTTCAATGACCTTATCTGCCAGGCCAGTTTTTTGCTCCTTGAGGGAAGTGACGGTTAGGTCAATGGAAAGCCTGGTTCGCTGCCCCATCTCCTTAATATCCTTGATAATATCCCTGATTATACTATCAACATCTGTTTGTGCTTTATCGACCATATTTTCACCATGTTGGATGCTTAAATTCTGTTCTATCCATAGTAATATCCTGTTACAAAATCACATAGATACCTTTCGATTCTGTGTTTAATGCTAAAGTATCTAAATATTTTCTACATAAAATATATAGTTGTATATAGACTACTCCTTACATCAGGATTAATATTATATCAATGACATATACAGCCACAATGCCTGACACAATAATCAAAAACGCCCGCATCTTTTACAAGGGACAGATACATGAAGCAGAGCTGTCCATTGAAGACGGGAAGGTCGCTGAGATTGCAAAGATCATACCATTAAATGATTTCGATCTTGTTATCGATGCAAACAATATGCTGGTACTTCCCGGTATTATCGATGTCCATGTTCATTTCAGGGAACCGGGTATGAGCCACAAGGAGGACTGGTACTCAGGTTCATGTTCGGCTGCTGCCGGCGGGGTGACTACAGTGATAGACCATCCCAACACCATACCCCCTATACTGGACAAGGACACTTTCAAGGTAAAACAGGAACTTGCCTCTTCAAAATCCATTATCGATTACGGGATCAATGCCGGGGTAAAGGATAACCTGGATGATCTTGCCTCATTGTGGAAGGCAGGCTGCTCGGCCTTTGGCGAGATATTCCTTGGTGAAAGTACGGGTTCTATGACAGTAGAGCGAGACCACATTACTGCAGCATTGCAGATCATCCGAGACCTGGACGCCCTGGCATGTATCCATGCAGAAGACCAGGAGATACTCGAATCATACGGCAAATTGACAAAGGGAGATCTGGAGCCCGAGTCCTATTCAAAGAGCCGCCCAAATTTGTCAGAAGCAGTGGCAGTTGCCAATTCTATTGAAGATGTTATGGCTTTCAATGCAAAGGCACACTTGTGTCATATCAGCACCCGTGAAGCTGTTGGTATCATTAGGGGTGCCAAATGTGGAGATTACGGAGATTCCAGGGGCACGGTCACGGCTGAGGCTGCACCTCACCACCTGTTCCTGTCAAATAAAGATTACGACCGGCTGGGCACCCTTGGCAAGATGAACCCACCTCTTCGTAAAAGGCGCAGTCTGCAGTACCTGTGGAATGGCCTGAATGATGGCACCATTGATATCGTGGCATCTGACCATGCACCCCATACCGAAGCAGAGAAGCAGACAGATATCTGGTCAGCACCTGCAGGTGTGCCCGGTGTTGAGACCATGCTGCCATTGATGCTACTGGCGGTGCGGCGCAACCTTATCCCACTGCCCAGGATGGTTGAGGTCATGTGCACCAATCCGGCAATGATATTCGGACTGACAGAACACAAGAAGGGGGCCATATGGAAAGGGTTTAATGCCGATCTGGTGCTTGTGGATACTGCAAATATATCAGAGATTGATGCCGATAAGCTGCATAGTAAGGCAGGATGGAGTCCCTATGAAGGTATGGAAGCTATATTCCCATCAATAACCATATCCGGGGGCGAGGTGATCTGGGATGAAGGTATTCATGCAAAAAAAGGGCGCGGCAAATTCCTGCCCGGTGCCGGGTACGAGGAAAGGGCCCAGGATGAGCCAGCGGCAATGTGCAGTATTGATGAAAAGTAACCATATCATGGTGTGAGTATGAGCGAAATGATCTCAAGCATTGAGAAAAAGGCGGTGGAGAACCATGCCCGGGTTGCCCTTGGTATAGGCAGCGTAAGTCCTAAACTCCTGCACAGTGCGGCTCTGGCAGGTGAGTTCGCAGAGGTGGTACTGGTGGGTGACAGCACTGAGATTTATGAAATAGGCACAGACCTGGAAGTGGTACATTCCGGTGAGGCTGCAAAGACCATAGTTGACATGCTTGCTACCGGGGATGTGGATGGGGTTGTGCGCGGCACCCTGTCAGCTACATCCACGCTGTCCTATCTTAAAGAAAGGCTGGGTATGGAGAGCTTATATCGGGTGGCACTGCTGGAAACCCCGAGCGGAATTCCGTTTTTCCTGGCTCCGGTGGGTATTGATGAAGGGAGCACTGTAGAGGATAAACTTGAGTTCATCAGGCGCGGGGCAGAGCACATCAGGAGGTTTGGTGTGGAGCCCAGGATCGCTATACTTTCTGGCGGGCGGTTTGAGGATAAGGGACGGGACACATATGTGGATAAGACGCTTGATGATGCCGAGTTTGTCACCTGCAAAGCCCTGGAGGAAGGTTATAGTGTACGACACTATGGTATACTTATAGAGGATGCGGTGGGTGAGGCAAACTTTATACTTGCCCCGAACGGCGTATCAGGGAACCTTATCTTCAGGACTTTGGTTCTGGTTGCCGGTGGGTATGGATATGGTGCGGCTGTGTTGATGGATAAGGTATTTGTGGATTCCAGTCGGGTCGGCGGGCATTACACTAAGGCCATTATGATAGCTTCCGCACTTGCAGGTAAATCCTCCTTTCGGTTGGGTTGACCTGGAATATATACTCATATTACAATCAGAAGTATCTTGTTGAGGACAATTTTAAGCTGCTTAATGATATGCCCTTTGTCCTGATCGGGCCGATCAATCGTTGTGAAGATTGGATGAAAGATCACTGAATGTCTTTCATCGTTTTGCTTAATTTCAAGTTGAACATGGCTGGTCTTTGAGATACTTAAAACAGGTAAGGGTTCAATAAATAATTTCAGAATTATTGAACCTTGTTCTTTACAGTGGGCATGTATCAGGCATATTTTTTAACAGCCATAGCATCGATTATTATATACTCGGGTGCTGTTGTCCAATTCAAATGGAAACAAGATTATTCTGGTGGAATGGAAGATTATATATTAACATGATACTAACATGATACTAACATGATATTAAGGCGATATATATGGTTCAAGCTATTATAAGCATTAATGAGCATACTAACAGAATACTGAATATTATCAAGGCTAAATATGGCTTGAAAGACAAAAGTACTGCTATTGACCTCATGGCAACGCAATATGAAGAGGAAATACTCGAACCAGAACTTAAACCTGAATATGTGGAAAAAGCCAGGAAAATAATGCGCCAGAAGCCTGTCGATGTGGGGAGTGTTGAAAACTTGAGGACCAGATTGGATATTTGATCTTTATGTATAACTTAAAGATAAAGCCTGATCTTGAAAAGAACCTCCCGAAGTTAACGAAAAAGAACAAGAAACAAGTTGAGATTATTCTCAGGAAAGTTGATGAGATTCTGGAAAATCCTCATAAATATAAGAATCTTCGGGCACCTTTGAATGATTGGAAAAGAGTCCATGTGGATAAACATTTTGTGCTGACTTTTTCTATTGATGAGGAATCAAAGAGCGTTACGCTGGAAGATTATGAACATCATGATAATATCTACTGATGCTGAAGTTTTGTGTTTGGGTTGGATTTGAGAAAAGTGCTTGTAGACCTCTACCTCTTAATTCGAATCAGATGAGCTTATGGCATTTTGGCGAAAATGCCTCATTTTTTAATTATCTCAGTTGACCATCTATATTCTACTAAAAATTTGCCTTTTAAGCCGTTTATTTATAATTTAGAAAGAAATATACAGGATTATGCCCATTAGAGTATATAATCAGCTCTAATGATATAAAAGACTCTAATGATAGCATAATCCATGATTACTATAGTGTGCAAGGGATATAAATACATATTGGGTCAATTAAGCGATTTTTCAGGAACTGTAAGTAAAATAACAATAAGTTTAAAGGGTATATCTGGACGAAAACAATATGAAAAACTTTTTCAAAGAAGGTTAGAATCACAAAAAGAAACGACTAAAATTCGTATAATTTCTATCAATCAGTCCTCACTTCTTGATACAGGTCGTTATACCCCGTTGTGACAAGAAGTTACATCATAAATTGCCTTGTGCTGCCCCTTCCATTTGGGGTAATCCTACTGAGATATGCGTCAGTAGTAATGCTGGGG